>LWDU01032012.1_pt1 | contig 101201 bp, 60 predicted proteins | sample 727161 | NCBI WGS metagenome assembly LWDU01 (sample SAMN04566230, study PRJNA314399) | hydrothermal vent metagenome | isolation source: deep sea hydrothermal plume seawater | place: Mexico: Gulf of California, Guaymas Basin | collected 2004-07-11 | reverse complement strand
ATCTGTTACGAACTCTTTCAAGGATGGCTGCCTCTAAGCCCACCTTCTGGTTGTTTTCGACCACGGACACGGTTTGTCTGTGACACTTAATCGGAATTTTGGGACCTTAACTTTAGGCTGGTATGTTCACCTTGCGTAATGGTAGCTTACCCACCATCACTCACTGCCCGTTTCTTTGACGACTGCACCTTCGGAGTTTGGCAGCATGCCGAGGAATCGCTCCCCCTAAACACACAATCAGTGCTCTACAGCGCAGTCTATCTCCACGGACGTCTACCTACGAGTAGTTTCACGCGGAACCTGCTATTGCCTATCTCGATTGGACTTTCACCCCTATACCCAGCTCGTCCGAGCGATTTGCAGATCAGCAACGGTTCGATCCTCCACCCAGTTTTCACCGGGCTTCAATCTGGCCAGGCATAGATCGACAGGCTTCAGGTCCTCCACCATTGACTCCAAGCGAGCACACTTCGTCCCTCACAGTAAACTGCTGCGGACTTGTCGGTTTCCCTACGGCTTCGTGGATCAACCACTTAACCTCGCCAATGATCAAGACTCCCTGGGGCATTTTTCGAAACGCAAGACAGGACGCTGCTCATATCTTCGCTTTCACGCCCTGTCAGCCTGTGCCCATCTGGTTTCAGGTTCTTTTCACATCCCGCTAAGGATTCTTTTCAGCTTTCACTCACGTTACTCGTCTACTATCGGTCTCGAGCTGTATGTAGGATTGGAAGTTTCTGCCTCCCTTATTCATGCGCGATATCCAACGCACACTACTCCGGCCTCACTACGTGGCCATATCAACTACAGATACGGGACTCTCACCCTCTATGGATGCGTCATTCCAGACGACTTCTCCTTCGTTGACGTAGGCAAAAAGTGGGCCAAACACCACATGTCTCAAATGTTTCCATAAGAGATTCGGTTTGTCCTATTCCGTTTTCGGTCGCCCCTACTCACGGAATCTCTTTTGATTTCTTTTCCTCCCCCTACTGAGATGCTTCAGTTCAGGGGGTTCCCTATCGCATAAGCGATTGAACCCTGAGGTTCAGGAAGTCCCATTCAGCGATCCACGGATCCAAGGCACTCATGCACCTCCCCGTGGCTTTTCGCAGCTTGTCACGACCTTCGTCGGCACTCGAGCCGAGCCATCCCCCAGATGGGTTGTAGCATCGTGGTACTTCTTTCCGTACCACGAGCACCCTTCGGTATCCAGGCTTACCTCTTGTCGGCCTCCTCAGAAGCCCGCCTCCCCGTGGGACAGACCTCCTCAGCCGCTTCCCCAGCCATGGCTTTGCATGACCGAGTGCACTCAGAACAGCCGCCCGACTGACCATCTATATATCAAAGCATCGGATTAGGCCATTCGTCAATAACGTGGTACTGCTCGGCAATAAGAGGGGTGATTATGCCGTTTCAACCTTCCGCAAGAGATGGGAGTAGTGTCGCCAAACTTCTTGGAGTTAGGGAATAGGGCGCTGTAGCGTGCTTTAGAGATGGAAATAAGGGATTTTACAGCGAGGGACGGGATACTCAATTCTGCTGGAGAAAAAAGAGGGGTGCTTTCAATTAGGAGGGTGAATGGTGATGACCAAATTGGATTGAGATTCAAAGTACTATCCCGAGAGGGATGAAAATTGTATTCAGAGTAATTATTTGAACGTGATTGGGGAATCAAGTGGGCGAAACACGAGAAAAGTTTGCCTTCAGAATTTGATTGTCCGGTTCAATCGAAAGTGCCGATGATAGATCGTTTTTAGCTGCATCAAAATTCCCTAATCCAATATGAGCTGCGGAACGAGCATTGAGGATTGCAACTTTAGGACTATGTGGCCTATTAAGGACTACATCTAAGATTGAAACTGCCTTTTCGTGGCGCCCGCTGGAAACAAGTGCAACACCCAAATTGTACAATATCAAGGCTTCTTCAGGATTGCTTTTCGCCGATTGTCGCAAAGCCATGATTGCTGCTTCATATTGGCTATCGACAACCGATTCATCGACGCCTATTTCTTCAGTTAAGCCCATGGCATGTTGTAGTAATGCTAGCCCGTAATTATTCAGAATCGAGGAACTGTCTGGGTCCTTTGCTGCCATCGAACGGAAACTCCTGGCGGCTTGCTCCCAATTGCCTTCCTCTAAGGCACTAAATCCACTATCGAGAAGCATATTCATCTCTGAATCTCCCTTTGTGTCAATTTCCAATGCTTGAGCGGGAAATAACTCAGGTTCAGGAGTTATGTGTTCTGGAGCGAAAATGACATCTCCCATCGGTTCATCTTCTGCCATCTCATCAAGATTTACTTGTACCTCTGAAGTTAATTCATCGCTCTCAAAATCATGGAAGACAACTTGCTCTGGCTCAGCATATAATTGCTCCATATCGACCTCAGCTGCATGAATTTGGAAATGCCCTTCATCTGAATCTGATTGTGCAAGTGAAGCGGTGGTAGGTGCTAAACCTAGTGTGGTTTCATTGGCTTCGCTAATTTGTTCTGACGGGTCATCCACTTGGATTGCAATGGCTTTCAGTTTCATTGGTTTGGGAGTGGCTTCGGCATTTTTCTCTGGCAATAATGGGGAAGGGAGTGGTACCGTTTCCAATTCATCAACAGCAGTTCCAGGCAAAGGCACAGGTTCTCTGTGAACTAACTTAATTTCATTAATTGAGGATTCTGTAGGGGTTGCTTCGGTATTGCTTTCAGCGGGTTCTTCCGAAAGGTTTGGAGTTTGAATTTGAGCTGCTGGCTCTGCTTGAGATTGGGCTGGTTCTTGCTGAAGGTTTTCAGTCATTTGGTCCTGATTTTGTTCAATAGCATCTTGGCTATTTCCTACTGCCCAAAGTTCACCTCCAACATCACTCCATTGTTCAGGTTCTACAGGTTCAGGTTCTACAGGTTCAGTTTGAGAATTGTCAGATTGTTGTTGTAATAAGTCAGTATCTGGAGTAGCAGATATTGCGCTTTCAATCGATGGACTTTCTTCTTTTTCAGAGTTTGATTCTGCAGATGGTAAACCGGCAGATCTACTTCCAACTCCAAAAGGTAAACTGGAAATCTCTTCGCTTGCGCCCCCACCTATTGTGAAAGGTAAAGATGTACCAGTTGGCTCTTCGGCCTCGGCTTCTTCCGCCAAACCCTCCTCTCCTACGACGCTAATCATTGCTGTGTTGAGTTCGCTCATCCCAGGGATTCCGCCACGTTGTTCAATGACCTCTTTGCCATTTCCATCGACATCGAGTTCTTGATTACCAAGGCTTCCACAACTGGGGCAAGCAGCCCCCCCTAGGAATAGTAAACCACAAACTGAACACTCAAGCATACCTAACGGCTTAACCAACGGACAACCTGTATTGATGCTATCGCTGTTTTGTCAACGCATGACTTTACACTATTATGCCCAGAGAATCACTCCGATTCTTTAACCAATTCATCGGGGAACCATCTGTCATTACCTGGTTTTAACTCCCACCAAATATCTAGGGCTATCACGACAATTGTGGCGATGAGTACTTTCCAAATTGCTATTCCCCAGACATAAACTAACATGCAATACAATGTTACTATGGCAGTAGTGATTATCATTATCGGGAAACCAGTCTTGAAGAATTCATTGAAAGAAATCTTGTAACCCTCTTCTTCAGCCATGCCTGCGGTGACAACATTGGCTGATGCCCCGATAAGAGTACCATTACCTCCTAAGCAGGCTCCGAATGCTAATGCCCAAATGAGGGGTTGAAGTGCCAATCCTAATTCTCCGCCATTAGCGATTGGTTGTGCCATCACGAGAACAACTGGCACCATAGTAGCAGTATATGGAATATTATCAATGAAGGCCGAAGCGATAGCACTAACCCATAGAAGCAAGAGAATAGCTACAGTTAACTGAGTCCCTGAATCATCAAATTGAGAGATAGTGAAAACTACTTGCTCACCTATCCATTTTATGACACCCATCAAATCAAGGGAATGGACGAGAACGAATAAACCTGCGAAGAAAAGAAGGGTGCTCCATTCAACTTTTTCTAGCGCTTCTTCTAATTCATGAGGTGTAGTAACCAAGAGGGTGAGGACAGCCCCAATCAAGGCTACCCAAGCCACTGGAATATGCAACAAAGGATGTAAGAAGAATCCCAAGATAACGAGGAATAATACCCCCCCAGCCCGCTTTAACAAAGCAGCATCTTTGATTCCATACTTCGCTTCTAACTCCTCGACATCTCTGTGCCTATGGGTGGAGAATACATCGCGGTGCATCCATTTTAGGAACATAAATGTTGGAATTACAGTCATTAAAATTCCAGGTGCAAGATTGATAATGAAATCATTGAAAGAAATCGCTTGTGAGGCTAAGGCGTCATATTCCCCACCGCTAAGGGCTGCTTCTGACATGCCATTTCCGATGATGATATTTGGTGGATCTCCGATCATTGTTGCAGCACCACCGATATTTGAAAACATAACTTCTGCAATCAAAAGAGGCACAGGAGGTAAGTCGAGAACCTTTGCCAATTGTATGGTTACTGGAGTTATCAAAAGCATAGTAGTAACATTATCTAAAAATGCTGATAATACTGCAGTTACAATACAAAGAATGACCACTAAACTCCAAACTGAACCGCCGCTTTTTTTGTAGGCACGGACTGCAAACCATTCGAAAACACCGGTATGCGAAAGCACTCCGACCATAACCATCATTCCCAGTAAAAGGCCGATGGTATCCCAATCAACCATATTTGCAGTTTGACCAAGAGTTAAACTTCCTTCCATGTGATAAATCAATGCACCTACAGCCACTAGGCTGCCAACAGCAGCGGCCAAAGTTCGATGCATCCACTCAAAAATAATTAGCATGTATACGCCAAGTAGAATTAGCGCTCCAACAAGAACTGCTTGGCCCTCCAAACCTTCTCTAATGACTACATTCAAGTCCCCAGAATCTCCACTAGCACTAGCCCGCATTGTCCAAACAATAGACAATGTTGCCAGTGTCAAAATGAAAAGCATCAGACGATGTCTAGCCTGACTTCCGAGCCGCTTGACGGACAATTCTCGGCTAAGCATGAGGCCTCGACAAGAAGACGCCTTGAAGACATTATCATTAGAGAATCAGAAAAACTAAGCATTTGCTCAGGTCCGATAAAACACCGCTACGTTTCCTCTCGCAAGTACAAGAGTAGCACTTAGTTCACTGCAAATATGATCCCACATTTCTTGTTTACTGCCTTTTTCGGTTAATCCACGGTTTAATTTTACTTTGACAATTTGTTTAGATTTTAATTGGTCGTCCAATTCCTTAATCAGATTATCCGCAACACCAGAGCGGCCGATTCTAACTGTTATTGAAAAATCTCTAGATGTTGCCATTTTGTCAACCCAATTTGGTATTCCACTCATGCCTTTACCTCCAATACAAAGCGCTTTATCCTGCCACATTGGCAACAGGTGATGATTCTTCTTCCATTTCTAATCCTTACTTTTGACTGAGGTAATAGATGGATTTTGCAACTTCTACATATCTCACTTTTTATCAGGGGATGAAGGCCAATTCGGTGGCGCTTACCAATATTCCACATTTGTTTTACTGCGGCATTTTGCAAACTGGGTGAAGATGTTCTTTTGTTTGTTATTGTTTCAAATAAATATTCTCTAGAGGCAATGGCATTTGCTCTTCGATTGTTCTTCATTTTATTAGAACGCCTTGATGAATGTCTTCGACCCGACAAATCATTCACCTCTTAATCCACTCAAGACCTTCAGCAATGATTCTCCGACTAATTCGATATCCCTATCTCCATCAACCGCTTGAAAAAGACCACGTTGAGAATACCAATCTGCTAATGGTCTTGTTTGTGAGTGATATGCTTCGAGTCTTGAAGCAACGGTTTCCTCATTGTCATCAGCCCTTCTCTTCATTCCATGGTGGGAGCAATTATCACAGATATCTTCTGAAGTTGTTGGATTGAAAGAATCATGGTAAACTGCACCACATTGAGGACAAGAATACCTACCGCAAATCCGCTCGATAATTCGCCCATCTGGAACTTCAATCGATAGTACAACCTCTACTTCCTCTATTTCCATCAATGCCTCAGCCTGAGCAACTGTACGTGGAAATCCATCTAACAAGACTCCATTTGAAGCATCCTTTTCTTGGAGTCTCTTCTCAATCAATCCGATGATAATTGAATCCGGCACGAGTTTTCCTGCTTCCATGAATGACTTTGCTTCCAATCCAAGGCTACTCCCTTGGCCCAAAGCGGCTCGCAACATATCTCCCGTTGAAACTTGAGGCAAACCTGTTTCTGCCATAATAATAGCGGCCTGTGTACCCTTCCCAGCACCAGGTGGTCCGAACAAAACGATACTTGCCATGAAGCGACGACAAAGGACCCCATGATGAACGATTCGCATTCAGTGTGAATCATATTGATTGGGTAATTACCTTCAGGCTTGCCTTTTCAACCACTCTTCTCCATAATGCTGCCATTGTTGCATCGTCCATCCGGCGGGTAGTCCACCGGCTGGGACTGAAGGTCCAGTGAAAGATTCGGCAGCCGGTGCAGCCGTAGGTTTTGCAATTGGCAATGGAGCGGGTTGTGGGGCAGGAGACTTCAACAAAGGAGGCAGCCCAGCAGGAAGTGTCGAAGCAGAACCAAGTAATGGTGGCAATACTTTGTTTGGCAAAGGCGCAGGCCCTGGAGGAGGGAGAACCGGTACTGCTTGGGCTAATGCATCTGCGACTTCTGCTGAACTAACAGAACCTGATGCAATTTCATTGGTTTTATGGCCGATATCTGTAGCATCTTCTCGACGTTGAGCAAAATCAGTCTGTGATGAATGTGAACCTGGTGCGACCAGCATCTCTCCCTCGTCCATTTCTCGATTGACCTTTCTCAATCGTACTCCGATAATAGTCACCAAAAGGAGGATTACCCCCACGATAATGCTTGTTGTTTGGGTAGTAAGACCCGCAAATAATCCACTTGATTCAACTACTCTTGCAACACTTGCATCAAATTCAATGCCATCGACTGAACCGATGTGATATTCACTTTGATTTGATTGAACAAATATAGAGAGAGTGTAAATCCCCTTTTCCGCATCTTTTTGAGGAGTGATTGTACAAATAAATTCAGCGGAATCCTTTGATTCTAGACTTATTCCTGATTCTGAATCGCAAGATAGCTCCCAGCCTCCCACTTCTCCACCCGATGAATTTCTAAGTATTACCGATGGTGTCCAAGTTCCTGCGGCATTACCGATATTGGTTATTTTAAATGTCAATTCTTGGGCTATGCCAACTTTACTCTCCAGTAAATTAAACTCTTCTTCACCCAAGAATTCTAGATCTAAATATGCCGAATTTGTTTCACTCATTGAAACCACTACAACTTCCGAAACCGATTGATTGGAATGAGAGGCGGTGACCCTGAGTTGAAGTAGGAAATTTGCGCCAACTTGAGAGCCTTCACTGCGTTTTGCGAGGAACATTACAGTTGTTTGTTCATAAGGTGAAAGTGAAGGAGGCGCTGCGGCAAATCCCATCACCCAATTCTCATCAGGGCCCTCTGCAACAGACCAAATCAAATCAAGGTGGGCATTTCCGGTATTATTAATGAAACAATTCAGAGTGGCGCTGTCTCCAACTGTTACTTGCAAACTTGGCTCTTCTGAAGATTGGCTATTGTTTGAAAGACAGGAAAACTCAATTCCTACGTCCTTTCTCACAAGTAATGTGGTTGAATTTTTAGCACCAAGGTTAGAGTTACTACCTTTCAGCCAAGTAGTTATTACCATCGAATTTGAATCGCCTTCGCTAGCAGTCGGTGGAATAGCAGCCAAAATCTCAACACTTGTTACACTTCCTGCAGCGACAGTAATGTCCAATTGGGTACTTGCTTCTTCCTCTTCATGAATTAATTGTACCGGCCAAGACACGGCGGATTTTGTTGTCTGAAGAGAAATGCTCAATTCTAAATTAATATTTCCAGTATTTTCTATCATTAAAGTGTGATTATATTGCTCTGAAGCCGATACAGAAATCGTAGGAGCCGTCGCGGCTGGCCCTACATTCTCACCTGAGGGATTGATTAATTGCACCGAAAAGGTATCTAGAACATCAACTTTAATGTCAACCTGTAAAGAATAATTCAATGATTCGTCATCAAGGCTGGTTATCCAACAATCGACAATATCGCTACTTCCAGCAACTGGGCTTCCAGCAACTGCATTTGGCACCCTAACTCTAACAGCCATTGGCAGGAATTCAAGCAAACCTAATGGCTCAAAGATTTGGGAAGACGATGTGCCATCTCCAAGTTCGATTTGCCATCTGTTTTCAGATTGGCAATCTACTTTGTATGTAGCAGGGTTATTTCCCATATTTCTTACAGATACAGAAAAGGCTGCAACTTCACCGGGCTTCGCACTCAATCCAATTGTCCCAGCAATCGCAACGTCAACATCGTCGACTTCGTTAACCACTATTGTAATTCGTAATTTGTGTTTGACAAGTGGCTGTAATTGATAACGGGCCTCTAAATCTATCACATAGGTGCCAGCATATGCATACCTTGGAATAACTCCATTGGGGTCTGCATCTTCATCTACTAATGTCAAGGTGAAATGCTGCTCATCACCAATATCTCCAGCAGGTTCCATACTCAACGGACTGCTAACATTGACTGAGCGAGTCCAAGAATCTGGAGGGCTTTGGAAGACGCCCTCTTGTTGAGGATTGAGCATTCGTACAGAGCCAACTGCCAAAGTAACCGATTCGCTTCCAGTTCCTTCATGACGCAGAATCATATCGATATCAATTTGTGAATCTGTATTTGCTTCAAAAAATTTCATTGCGGCAGCAGTATTCTGCTCAGGAGTTGTTGGTTCACTCCCATCATTTAGGAGTGGGATTATCCTTACACCTAATGCACTAACGTTGATGGTGATTTGTTTAATATTATTATCATAGCCGGAATTCCCATCATTCAATTCAGCGATTTGGTCATCAACATCGATAGTTAACCTAAGAATATGAGCACCTGTTGTGGTAAAAGCATGGGTAATCGATGCTGATTCTATTTGCCCTCCTGTGGTGCCACTTCGGACCATTTCCGAAAGTGTTGTTCCAGTTGTTGTATCGACCAATGTGACCTTGTAACTTCCAGTCACTAATGGTGCTTGATTAGTCCATGCAACGCTGATGGAAATCAATTCGTTGACCAAAGGTTCGGTGGAACTTGCACGAATACTTTCATCAAAAACAGTCAAATCAGAAGCAGGGTCATGATTCCCATCAGCAACAACTACCAATGCAAATGATTGTTCGGAGCCTGCCCTGTTTGCAACCTGAATACTCCATGTGCCACTTTGAGGTGTGGCTCCGGGGGCTAATTCGATTCGTTCAACAACATTCGTTGAATCAACCATACCAGTAGTAGTAGAAAGCCCATTTGAGAAATCATTCCCAAACCAAATAGTACCATCTGGTGCTGTCAATATCAAATCCAAGTCATTGACTAATCTCGACGCTGATTGGAGTGCAGAAGCAGAGCCCGCTACATCGGTCCAAACTAGAGTGATAGAAATTCCATGGGCTGCATTGAAGTCAAAACCATAAATAAAACCGAAACCGGGTGAAAGTGATATGTTAGTGTCATAAAAGGATGCTAAAGCAGTGCTTCCATCTTTCGGTGAAAAACTGTTAGAAAGGTCGATTTGACCCCAGCCTTCCTGCGCATTTGGAATATTTTTAACACCTAAATCACGAGCCCCATTAATCAAAGTGGCTCGAACTAAATCCGCACTTGGAGCATTAACATTGGCCTCTTCTCTAAGAAATTCTCTTGTCAATAAGACCGAAGCGGCAGCAACTGCAGTGGCATGGCTACTGCCATTGGATGATCTGTAAAGTGGATTGCCATTCGAGTGAATACCACTCGCACAATCAACCCCGAGTGGAGATAATGCCTGTTCTGACATTGTGCTACAAATTTCAATACCTGGAGCAACTAAATCTGGTTTGATTCGCCCATCTGCACTGAAGCCATTGGCGCTTTGATTCCAAACTTCACCGGCTGGTAATGAGTTAGGTCGTTCTGAAGTTGCAGCACCGATGGATAGAGCGTTCTTGGCAGTTGAAGGGGCAGCAATACCAACATTTGATTCACCTGCTGCAAATAAGACAGTGAAATCATCATAGTCATTAGCGAAGGTATCAACGCTTCGAGAATCGCTAGTATATTCGCCTTGAGCCCCAGGGGCTCCCCAACTATTGGAACCTGTTCTGGACCCAGCGGTGTAAAAATCTCGTAGCATATCGTATAATGAGCCTTGACGTCCAAAGAAACCGGTGTTGTCATGCTCTAATGCTTGAAAGTGCATCGATGAACCAGATGCCAATCCTTTGGCCTCAGAATCACTACTTCCATCGCCTAGTATGGTTCCCACAACATGGGTTCCATGACCGGTATTTTTGTCTAAGGAGGAGGTGTCCAATCCATATTGAGTCTTTATTGAAAGAATCCGCTGATTCAAGTCAGGATGAGAGGAATCAATTCCAGTATCCGCTATACCAATCACTTCTCCGGTTCCATCAAGGTCCATGTTCAGTGTACCAAGAACCTCATCCAATTCAACCGTCTGTGCAGCATAGGAATTCAAGGGAGTGGATGTTTCTAGGAGTGAAATATGAAGTATTGAATCATCTGCAATTAAGTTTGTGATTTGACGGTTATTCCATCCCATTCCCCATATTTCACATTGGGTCCAACCACACCAAACCTCTCTGGTTTGCAAATCTTTCAGTCTGGTTTCTAATTGCTCAATGCCAGCCTCACTCAAGTCAGGGGCTAATACCAAAGAAAGGTCAAGCAAAGATGGGGATTTGGTCCATGCTTGTTGCAAATCTTCAGACATTCTCCAAGCAATATTCAAGGGGGAAATCCAGCGCACAGATGATTCATTTTCCAGTGCAGATATTCTGTCTTGGCTGGGGATTCTTACAATCCAGGCTTCATCAGGCATATGGTCAAGTATTGACAGTGAGTAAATATCTGCTAATTCTGCCAAAACCATTGCATCTGTAGTATGAAGTTGAATAAGAACAACCTGAGAAGAAAAATTGTTTGGAAGAATTGCTGGGGTTGGATCCTCTTGCAGTAATGGATCAAAGGCACCGGTTGAAAGGTGAAGTACGCCAGTTGATTCCCGTAAATCTACAGGAATCATTCCAGAAGGAGAAATTTCAGTCCAAATAACGGGATTTGTCCTCTCCTCCTCTTCAGAAGAACTTACCCCCGACACGTATGAAAATGGGGAGAGGAGGAGTAATCCCAAAATGAAAAAGGTGAATCGCTGAGAATCTGTCATGCCACTCACACCTATTGCGACCTTGATACCCTTATTGATGGAATCGGCACCATGAGCGGGATTCGTTTTCAAATATTGTTGAATTTTGCAATTGCTGCATCGGTTTTTGCAACACTTATTTGCCATTCTACTTCAGTATTCATCAATGCTCTAATAGCATCAACATTTTCAGGAATAACATCGCTTTCTTGGTGGATTGCTTGAAAATAGTAAAGGGTGTTTTCATTCAGACTAACTCCATCCTCCCAAACGAATATTTCGTGTAAGTCGCCCCAAGTTCTTCCTATATCTCGTGCTAATTCCATAACTTCGGCAGTAGTTGTTATCCTAGTTTTCGCCCCATTCATTATGATGATACGAGGCGAGTCATGCCACATTTGTAGGATTGAATCTTGAGTTAGTCCATGACCTTCGGGAAGTTCTACTGTCATGGCATGAACGTGCATAATGGTAGTTGGGACAGCCACTGCCAAACTGTTAATCCTAATATCAGGCTGAACGGTCATAACATCTGGCCCATGGTGAGAAGGCACTTTCAATACGGGCTTTATTGCATTAATTGGCCCTTTGGAGGAATCTCCTGGGTCGGCTGCTCGACGAATCATAACACAATTCACCGAAATACCACCTATCTCTGAACAGTGATTGTGTAAAGGCATTAAAGTTCGCGACAAACCAGTTGTATTACAAGAAACTACTCGGGTACAGTCAGCGCCGAGGTTTTGGTGGTGATTAGCAGATGAAGAATATGATAACCCCGTCAAGGAATGTTTCTCGCCACCTTGGAAGATGGACTTGACTCCAGCCGCTTCGTATTTTGCCAAATTATCAGCACCAACCTTTCCAGGGGAACAATCGATGACAATATCACAAGCGGTAAGCAGGTCTGATAGGCCGCCACTGCAACTATAGCCTTCGGCAGCGAACGCGGATATCTTTGCGGAATCATCAAAGGTGCAATACAATGGATATCCTTTTCGAACTGCTAAATCACAGCCAAACGAAGGACTAGTCTTAGTTACTCCTACTAATTCCATATCATCTTGTGCGGCAACCGCATCCGCAACTCTCTTGCCAATCGTACCATATCCATTGATTGCAACTCTGATAACGGCCATCTGCACCACCCTCAATACAATGGCCTTTGCGGTATGCTCATGAACATTACTGAAAAGGCTGCCAATCTGCTCAAAGGTATACCAGACAAGTGAACACCTTGAAGGCAATGAGGCTGTGGGGCAGCCAATGGCGCAGATGCGAGAGGATGTCAGCCGCAGCCTTGCACTGAATAAGGACCTCCAACGGTTAGTGGAAAGGGCATTGCAACTCGACCAAGGCATGAAGGTCGGATGGAGCCGCGACGGTGAGCCAAATCCCAAGCAAGGAGAAATGGGTGTCGCCCCTGGATTACCAAACGGTGCTAGATTACGAATGCTTGGTGCTTTGAAAGACTGCGTTGGAGCATTTTCAACTGGTGGCTCCTTCACATTAGAAGGTCATGCAGGTGATTATTTTGGCGCTTGGAATAATGGTGGCCACATTTCAGCAGAGAGAGGGGTCGAAGATTTCGTTGCACATTCAATGTCATCAGGAAGGGTTGTTATCAGGGATGGAGCAGGGAATGATGCCGGCTCTTGTATGTCTGGAGGAATATTGGTTATCAGAGGCGATTGCGGCAGTCGAGTCGGCGGAGGAATGTCGGCTGGAGACATCATCATCCACGGTGATGTGAGCCACGAACCTGGAGTCGGCATGAGTGGTGGCAGAATTATCATCAATGGCAGATGCCCACCAATCCCAAACGGAGTGAAAATGTCCACCCTAAGTACTGCCGACAGTAAAAAACTGAATTCAGAAATGGCAGACCCTACTCTTGAGATACCTGCTGATGCAGTTTGTCTAGTAGTCGATAATGATTCGGCAGTAAATCCAGTATTACCTAAGAGGAAAAATAGCGGCTCTTGGGGTGGCATCGCTCTCGTTAATTCGGGAGGTAGCAACCCTCCAAAGCATTCCGAACGAGACACCATGGTCTTACTTGGTGAAAGAGGTGGCGAATGTGAAGCACTCGGATTACCATTGCCCCTCCTACCAATGCGTGAAGACGGCAAGGGTTTGAACAAAGGAAGGGTCAGTAAACAACCATTCTTAGTAAGAACAAATCCAAGGGCAATTGATTTGGTTTTGCTCGATGAACAAAACCTCAATCAGGCAGCCGATTTGCTAAAAGAAGCAGGAGGGGTTGTACTCGATATTTCTGCAATCCCTTCTCTGAATTCTGCCCGCTTAGATGGGCTCATTGTTTCCCTCAAGGGATTAGTTGGAGAAGACTCACCAATCGTCCTTCTTTCAGACCTCGATGAAGTTGAAAGGCTCCACATACTTTCAGCAAATTCAGATGTCGATGCATGTATCTCTCGCCTTGGTGACCCAAGTGGTAGGACTGCCGTCTCAGCATTACCCCTAATTGGACGCTCTGCAGCTGCAAACTCATTAGCAAGAGATGGAATTTTATTAGGGCTTGAATTGGATTGGGATGCTACTGCTCAGGACTTGGCAATAGCCTGTTCAGCAGGTTGTAAAATGGTTATTTGTAGTATTCCCGTAAATGGGGTTGCGGCAATTAACCAATGGTTGGAGGAACAAGCCTCAAATCTCGAAGGTTGGTTAATTCAACTTGGAATCGTTAGTATTGACCAATTGACACGTAAGCATTTGAGAGCGATCAACAATGAAACAGCGGCAACCAGTGGACTTCGTTTATCAGGATATGGCAGACCCTTGCCACATTGGTTTGCCAGCTGAGGTGATTGAGATGCCAACCATCAAGGTCGAACAGTCTTTATTGAAAAAACTGCAACAAAGGCACGATATTGAGAGCAGCCCTGAATTGATTGCGGAGCAGTTACCTTTACTCGGAACCGATATCGACAGATGCGATGATGAAATGCTAGAAATTGAGATATTTCCAGACCGACCTGACTTGCTTTCTGGTGAAACTCTTGCCCATGCAATTCGGCCCTTCTTACATGGAACTGTAGCCGTACCAGAGATGAATATTCAGCAAGGTCATGTCAAACTTATGGTTGATAGTAGCCTAAAGGAAATCCGACCTATCATCCTCGGGGCAATAGTAAGGGCTGTGGATATTGGTGATAACTCAGAGGAAAAAGAAGAGTTCATTAAAATCTTAATGGAACACCAAGAGAAACTTCATTTCGCACTTGGAAGGGGCCGGAGAAGAGCATCGATCGGAGTCCATGACTTGGCGTCTTTGAAGCCCCCCTTCAGGGTTGTTTCAGTGCCAAAAGAACATTCATTCATTCCACTTCAAATGCAAAAAGAAATGTCGATTTCTGAAATCCTCACCAGCCATGAAAAAGGCGTTGAGTATGCACACCTCTTAGACGGGTTTGAGCGCTTTCCTGTAATCCTCGATAAAGATGATGCGGTGCTATCATTCCCTCCTATAATCAACGGTGACCATACCACTGTGAACCATCAGACTAACGATTTCTTCATCGATGTAACTGGTTGGGACCAGCGCGCCTGTGAATGCAGTTTACTCCTTATTTGTCTCCAATTACAAGCCAGAGGAGGAATCGTTGAATCGGTTAACATTACAGATTGCGATGGGCAGCAATTCGAATCCCCCAATTCCAAAGCGGTCGTACACAAAGTTCCAGAAGAATTAGTATTCTCAATTCTTGGATATAATTTTAGCGATGCTGAACTTAATCAGGCAATTAATCGGATGGGTGGCCGTTTCATTGGTCGAGAAACATCCGAAGAAACTGGAAGCGGTAGAATGGCAGATGCCAGTAAAGGCTCCAACTTGTTGATGATAGAAATGCCTAGATGGAGGTTCGACATTTTACATCCAATAGATTTGGTAGAAGAAATTGCAATCGGCCATGGTTATGAAAACCTCGGTGAAGCAAGTCCAAGCCACGCAACTACGGCAATTCCCCATCAAGATGCAACTTTCAAGCGAAGACTTAGAGACAGTCTATGTGGGCTTGGACTAACTCAGGTACAAAGTTTAACATTATCAAATGAAAAAGATCAATTTACATTTCCTCGTTGGCGAAGTGAAGGAAGTCCTACATTAATTTCCAACCCAATAACCCAAGATCACACCATGCTCAGACAATCTATCCTCCCCAGTTTATTGAGGTTATTAGCTGCAAACCGACACCATGAACTTCCTCAGCGCATCTATGAAGTTGGCACCACCGTTCGAAATCACCACAACAAGGATAGAGTTTCTTGGCTTTGTGCAGAAAACATTTCCTCATTCGCAAATTGCAGAGGTATGGTTCAAGCATTCCTCAGAGACCTTGGAGTCGATTCATCATCTTCACAAATAGAGTGGAGAGAGATGCCCGCACAGCACGGGCCGTGGATGAAAGGTCGGTCTTCTCAAATTTTCATCAACGGTGAGAAAGTTGGCGAAATGGGTGAAATTGACCCTGCGGTCGGCGCATTATTCGAATTAAGGGTGCCCCTACATGGGGCTGAATTTTGTCTTCAGGCATTAATGAAAACCATTCCTGACCCTGTCTTGTAAGCCATAAGTTTTAGTTTAATTTGCTGAAAATGGCTGGAATGTTCCATCTTCATTTTTAACATAGGCTTCGGGCTCAAAACTACCATCGGCCTTTTTCAAATACCAATAGCCATCATTTGACTGAATATATTCCCTTTCTGGAACTGTTGATGCTTGTTCTGCGGGTGCTTCTAAAGTAGGGTTCGACAAAGTCGCCATCGCTGCTTTGTAATCTTGGCTATCGGTATGAGTGGTGTCTGACAAAATCTTTGCAGCGCTGTCATCATTTCGATCATAGGAAATTGGTGCTGGTGATTGCTCTTCGGCAACCGCCTTCTTCTTGAAAGGCCATGGTGGGGTCATGTTTCATCGAGAGAGGTTGTTACGAATGAGGTTGCCGATTAGTTTCCATACACGAATCAACGCAATGGTTGAAGAGCGAGATGCCTGCCAGCCTCTTGATGAAGGCTCAGTTACTGGTGATTATTTTACTAATCTCAATCACCACCGGTATTGTTGACGCTTCTTTGTCGTCTCCTACATTTGAGAAAAATAACACTTCTGCTAGAGAGGCTGACTTCACTGTCTCTAATCCTCAAGTCGTGCATATTCATCGAGATGAAGCAAAAGGAGTTTCATTGATTTGGCATAACCTGAAGAGTGAACAAATTATCACTGATGTCAGTATGCAGCAATCCCTCGACTCAGTTTCTGTCGCTGGTTTACCAAGTGAAGGCATTGAAATGAATTCAGGTGCATTAGGCCAACTGCTTTTCACCTTGACAGCAGATTCCGATGCAGCCTTGGGAATACAAACTATTAATCTTGAATGGAGGCACAATAGTAGTCAAGAATTATTTCATTCCATGAGTATCAATATCTCTGTCGATATCGAAAGTTCATTGGGGTGGGGAAGTGCAGGAAGTACCTTCAAAATCAATCCAGACACTCCATTCTCTTTTGCCCTAAATCTTAGCAATAATGGGACTACTTTGGATGAACCGCTGATAAAATTGGAAGGCGATGTAGGATGGAGAATTCAATGGGATTTGGGAGAGGAGCCTTGGAATGGAAGTCTGATGAGCATAGGAGCAGGTGCGATTGGATGGGTGAATATCCAAGTCTGGGTTCCTCCGGTCATAAATGGAAGTCCAACTTCAGGAGATGGATTAACATGGACGATGACTGCTACTTCCTCTCTTGATTCTGCTGTATCTTCATATTCATTTACAATTATCCCAAAAACTTTTCACAATGCAACTATCGATTGGCATCAGGGAAATATTAGTCTTGATCCAGAGGCTACTGGGAAACTACAATTGAAAGTTAGAAATGTAGGTAATTCACAATCCAGAATGGAAATTGAAATTATGGAATTAGACCAAAATGGACTTCCGATTGGAGAAAAAGCAGATATCCTCAATGTTTCAGGTTGGACTTTTAGAATCTCAACAGAATACAATGCATCTTTACTCGCAGTCAATACAAGTGCTTTCATCGACATCTCAATTCTTGCACCGGCATTGGCATCAGGTTCTGCAGGAATTAGAGTGAGTGCTTACAGTCCATCTGCTCCAGCGAGAAGTGTCAGTGTTGATATGTTTGCCAATATTGAATTAATTCGTAATGGAAGTATTGATTTAGACGGGTTGGAATGTCGAAGTATCAAGCCAGGTGAAACTTGTAGCGGCTCATTGACAGTGAATAATAGCGGGAATTTCATTGATTCCTTCATTTTATTTTCTGAGTCGCCTGAATGGCTAGTTGTCAATCAACCCTCCAGCCAAATTTCACTCGCAAGAGGCGAATCGGTTGAGATTCCAGGGATTGAAATTACTATTGATGAAGGGATAGAAGCCTTTACTCAAGCCGAAGTTATTTGGAAATTGCGTCCCGCAGATGGAGAAATAGTTGATACATTGAAAATTAATATCAGTATTGCTTTAGATTCTAATTGGGTTTTCGAAGAAGTGGTTCAAGAGGTTGATGCTGATGGATTGATGACGATGTCTTGCACGGTGAAGAATCTCGGCAATGGTAAAGACGGGTTAATAGTGGTCTTAACGGTCAGTCATTACACTGAACATGGCTTGAGCCCACCTGATGGGGCTGAGTTTGAATTAGAGGCAGACCCATTGCGCGACTTCCAAATTATCGGCATAGATTATGGACAGAATATAACTTTTCGTTCTTGGGCCAAATTACCTGTTGACGTACTTCTAAATGGGACCTTATGGATGAACGTCAGCATGTGGAGTTTTTCCGACCCCGATGGGGATGAAGTCAAAACATCAAGCAACGAGGATTGGTTGGGTACACCTTGGCAACCTGATCAGCCGGTTGAAGAGGAGCCATGGTTCGACTTTGCTCCAATGTTTGGCTTCATTGATGAAACTTGGAGTCGTCATTCGTACACTTTCTTTGCCATAATATTCTCTATTTTTGCAATCCACATCGCTCTGCAGAGGAGAAGGAAGATTGAGGAGGAACAACGCAGCCTCAAAAAATTAGAAGAGGCAAGAAAACCTAAGCCGGCAGAAGAGTTTAGTGATATTGAATCTAAATTTGCAGAGAGTGGAGAAAAACAAGTAGAATTGGTTGAAAGTCCAAGTATGGATGCAGGTGCATTCAGTGCCGCATTCAGCCTTAGCAGTGGGCCAAGAAAACAAACATCAACTCCTGCTGATGATCAATTAGTTGAGGCTGCTGCTACCGTTTTGGATCATCACGATGCCAAGGAAGTAATTCTCCAAATGGATGAAATGGCTACCAATTTAATGCTAGAGGGTAGTTCTCCCGCACATTCATCAAACCTAGACCTACCTGATGTAGATAGCGAAAATGAAAGAACCACTCGCCATGATCCAAAGGGGTTGATGGAAAGCAAAAAGGTCCCTTTACCAAAGAATGAAAACTTAGATGACCTTGATATTTAGGCGGTAATATGTGGCACATCGGTGTAGATGAAGCGGGCAGGGGGCCGGTGATTGGACCTTTGGTAGTAGCATGTTTTACTTGCCCTGAAGAGGACCTACATCTGCTTGTCAAAGAAGGTGTGAAAGACTCAAAAAAACTGTCTCCAGAGAGAAGGGAAATATTGGAAAAATGGTTGAGAAAAGAATCCGAGTTAAGAGATTGGCATTTCTTTATTTATTCTTCAAGTCCTGCAGCAATCGATAATGCCATGCAAAGAGGAAACTTGAATGAACACGAATGCATTCTATTTTCACACGTAATCAATAAACTTCCAATCCTAAAAGGAAGTGGTATTCTTGAATTAGATGCTTGCGATACCAACCCAGTGCGCTTTGCTGAGAACGTATGTAAAAGGATAAAAAATTGGCCGTGGAGGAATTGGGAAGTGGATAGTCGGCATGGGGCTGATGATATTCATCCTGCAGTTGGGGCGGCGAGTATTCTTGCCAAAACAACAAGGGATAATAAAATTCAAGAATTATCGAAATTAAAAGGCTTTGACCTCGGTTCTGGCTATCCATCTGATGAAAAAACAAAATTGGCAGTGCGGAAACTAATCGATAAAGGAATCTGCGACCCAGATTTAAGGTGGCGATGGCAGACAGTTACAGATGCTTGGAAGGAGAATAACCAAGGCCTGCCACCAACAAGGCCAATAATTGAAAACGGAGAACTGCAACCTCCTCAAAAAACTCTATTCTGAAGAGGTAATTCAGCCGCCTGATTGAAGACGTGTATGCCATGCCGCGCAACGAGAAAGATGTCTTGGCAAGCCGATGAGGAAACCTCTATCCTAATTCGTGCCTATTGTCTTGCCAATGCCTTGGAGTATGAAGGGGCTGGTAAAGCGGGCAGTGTGATTGGTAGACTAATGGGTGAAAGAGCCGATTTGAGGCCATTTGGGAAGGACGTCTCGCCATTGGTTGCTGGATTAGTAGCAAATGCAAATTCTTTATTCGAAGAAAAAGGAAGTGATTTCATTAGGGATGAATTAGAATTAATTGCCCCACATCTACTTGAAAAGAAAGTGAAAGAGCGAAGGGTTGGGCTACCCGACCTTCCCGATGTTGGCGAAGGAAAAGTTGTTCTCAGGTTTGCACCAAACCCAAACGGCTTGTTGTCATTTGGCCATAGCAGAGGGATTATCATAAATTCAGAATATGCAAAAGCCCACAATGGAACATTGATCTTACGTTTCGATGATACCGACACAATTCAGAAAGCCCCTCTCCTCTCTGCCTATGAGAAAATTGAAGAGGAAGTTGAATGGTTAACTGGCTTAAAACCAAAAATAATCATAGCCAGCGAGAGAATGGAATATTATCACGAACATGCAGTTCAATTATTGGAGATGGCAGGTGCATACATCTGCTTATGCAGCGGAGAGAAATTCAAGGAAATTCGGAAAAGCAAGCAAGAATGTTCTCATCGTCATCAAGATATTGAAGAAAACCTCGACTTATGGATGCAGATGAAAGATGGAAGATTAAATCCTGGAGATGCGGTGATGAGAGTGAAAACTGACATGACTCTACCAAATCCCGCCCTTCGTGATTGGCCAGCCTTTAGGATTCAGGATACCAAAACCAATCCCCACCCAAGACCCAACATCGGTAGCCGTTGGAGAGTTTGGCCATTGTTAGATTTCCAGAGTGCAGTAGAAGACCATTTGCAAAATGTCACTCACATCATTAGAGGTAAAGATTTGATGGACTCTACTCGCAAGCAAGTATTACTCTATGAGAAATTCGGCTGGCAGTATCCAACTACAATTTACTGGGGAAGGGTGAAAATTCACGAATATGGGGGCTTTTCAACCTCTCAAATACGCAAGGGCATAGAGTCAGGAAAATATAGTGATTGGGATGATGTTCGCTTGCCAACCATTGCAGCTATGCGTAGAAAAGGAATGAATGCCGAAGCATTGAAAGCATTTTGGATTGAGTTAGGTCTTACTCAGAAAGACATCAGTGTGCCACTCTCTAGCCTATTTTCCCATGACACCAAAATTATCGACATGAAATGCCCAAGAATCAGTTTTGTGCGCGAACCAAAACCATTGGAATTAGTTAGGGAAGGATTGCCTACATCCATCACGGTTCCTTCCCATCCAGAGCATTCTGATTTCAAACCAAGGGAAATCGACCTTTCTGCAAAAATTATTATGGTTGAAAAAGCCGACCTTGATGAAGCACTTTCCAAATCAAATAAATTTAGACTGAAAGAACTAGCCGATATTGAAATAACTGAAGGGAAAGCAATCATAACTTCAATTGATTCAGCAGGTGGGCTGAAAATCGTTCATTGGGTCGCCAATGGTAATGAGGCGAATCTGTATTACAACGAAGATGATGAAATAGGCTGCCAAAAGGGCATTCTTGAGGGCCACTCACATCCTATAGGTACACAAGTACAACTCGAAAGAGTCGGCTATGCGATTATTGAAGAAACAGGCTTGGTTTTAAGCCATAATTGAAATCATTCTTCAAGCGCCTTGATTGCTGGATTGTTAGCAGCCAAAGACATTGCTTGTCGATAGTCGTTAGGTGAGAAGTAGCCAGCAAATTGGCCGTCCTCATCAGTTGCAACCACGGCATGGGGGCGACGCTCGTTCATGGTAGCGACAATTTCTGAAACTAGGTCATCTTGACCAACTTCCATAACATCTGTGTCCATGTGTCCACCACAGTTCTCCGCCTTCAAATCTACACCATCTGCTACTGCAGATAGAATTTGAATACTAGTCAAAACTCCCTTTACCTTTCCGCTATCTAGGGCAATAAGGATACCTCTTGGTAAGCCAAGCAATTTCTTTGCGGCATCGACTAAGGAGTCACCTAATTCAACTGTATCATGCTCATCTGTTAGGACTAAATCTCGGATGCGTACTTCGGACATTCATTTCACCTAAACCGTCCAGACCGGCTAGTGTTATTCAATGATTCCACGATTCAATTAAGCATCTTATTCCATTTTTTGAGAAAATGTGGATATAAATACAGTGCAAGGATTGAAACATTAGGTGCGATTCCCCGTCAATATGGCAATTGAGAGAATCTTAGGCGGTTCGATGAAAGAACAACTGAAAGACTTAATGCAAACCGAAGATTTAGTTATCGAAGCAGTTAGGGAATTGGTGAAAGACGAATTGAAGGCTCACATCAAAAATAGAATCGATGAAGACCCAGAATTGAAAGCTGAGTTAAAAGAATCACTAACCTATTACTTCACCTCAAAGGCCCGTTCAGTTTATGCAGAGTTGAAAGCAACCCGTGCTGCTGCAAGACTTGGCCTTTCCATATTACCAGACGATTTGCACGACGAAGTTTCTGAGGCATTAGTCACTCTCTTTGAAAAGGAAATAGGAAGTGTTCTCGAAAGAGCCCTTTGATAGTGAATTAGGCTTATTGACTGTACCTTCAGACGTTGGTTTCAAAGGTGCTTGGTGCAACAAGGTGTTCGGTGAGGAGATGAAATTACAGCCACTTCTCGTCCTGAGCCTGCTATTCTTCTCGTTAATTGCTGCGCCAAATTCATATTTACCTACTGTTAAAGCAAGTGGGGAATGCTGTGAAAGTCAGGCTATTGATCTATTTTTGACTGGCACCAATAGCCTATCGCCATTTGATAGTGACAAAAACGAATTGCACAGTAAATCCCTAACATCATCAATTCCAAATGAGGAAACCATAGGCGCATGGTCATTCCAGCCAGGATATCATGGAGATATTAATTCAGAAGAATGGACTTTCTCAATAACTTACGAAGTTGAAAATGCTGCAGGTGTGCAACTAAATGCAACGGTGAAGATTAATATCGGTCCAAACCAATTCACCGGCGAAACTCCTGCTGGGGATACGTATGTCCCAGGTGGAAGTGGGGTTTTGACAACTTCCATTCAAGTAGATACTGGCACACTTGTTAGTTCAGATATTGTATCAGTTGAATTGGTAATGAGTTCTCTAGTTTTTGTAGTTCCAGGTTCAGATGCTAAAATTGACTTCTTGTGGGGTGATGAAGAACACGAAAGCAAACTTGAAGCAAATCTACCACTAATGGATATCGATATTTCAGAACCAATTATTGACGGGAGAACGTTACATATTCCGGCAATTCTTCGCTCTGGATTTAGTCAAAAATTAATAGAAGAAGGCACCATTACTTGTTCAGTAAATGGGGAATTATTGAGTGGAGAACCTGTCAAGACACCCTCTGGTCAGGATGTCAAAGCAACTTGGTCCTGGAGTGCAGGTAAATCATTTAGTGATGATAGTGTGCAAATTGAAATCAACTATGTCATGCAAAGCGGTGGTAGCAGTTGGCTGGCCTCTGGTCAATTTGAAGTTCAATTAGAGGATGGAGATGGTTCTGGAACTTATTATGGCTCTGAAGAACCAATTCGAACTAATAACAGCAATGGGCTTTCTGTCATCATCGATGCAGACCTCGATGAAAGAGATGGTATTGTAATAGAACGAGTAACTCGATTAGTCATCAAAGATGACATGGCATATTGGATGCGATGGGGAATCACCAATCAAAACTCAGAATCGTTGAAAGTGGACTCGGTATGGAAACGCTTTGATGGTGGATTTAGCGAATCGCAATATGAAGATGGAATAATAGATAATTCTGAACTTGAAAGATTCACCTCTCGCCTGCAATCTCAGGAATTAACTCTGAATTTCTTAGAAAACGCCCTTCAACTTGAGTCAGAACCACTTCTAGGTGGCTCTTTTAGAGACTTTCGCACGATAGAGGTGGGCATAGATTTGAACGATGATAACACTGTCAATCGAAATCAAGTAACCCTGATAATTTCCACCACCCAATCGATAAAAGAAGGTGATTATTTTGACCTATTGCAACAATTTATCCTCCCACAATCTGAAAGTTACTGGAATAAAGTGTCACTCGATATTAGTCTCCACAGCGATAGCCAATCATCTTTCACGGATATTCATGAGAAGACTAGTGAAGACTTAGAAACTAGCCATGAAAGGCACATCACCGAAGAAGTATACACCGTTCATGCAGATAACATATTATCTTGGAATAAATTAGACTTAAGAGTAAAAACCAGCACTAATCCTCTTTATTCCCCCCTTCCATTGGCTTTTATTTGTCTATCAGTGATAGCAATATTATTTTCTACCTGTTTATTATTAGCACGTGGTAAAGACAAGAAGCCACTGATTCTTGAAACTATTTTGATTCCTTTGGTCGCTGCTGCTTACTGGTATGCATTCCCAATGGAGGGAATTGGGGCATTGATGGGAGGGATCGGTGGAATTTGGATGGTAACAACAATCATCACACCAAAGCGCTTGGGAGAGGATGGAATGCCCGATACTTCTTCAATGCCCGAGGTACCAACTATCTCTTGTCCTAAGTGCACCACTGTTAATCCCGTGGTTTCTGACATCAGGCCCCTAAGGCTGCCTTGTGGTGGTTGCGGCAGAGTCCTGAAAATCGTTGCTTAAAGCAAACCGGTACTGATTAGAGAATCCATCGCTTTTGAAACGGAAAGTGGATCAGCCAACCATGAATCTTGAGATTTCTTCAACATTGTCGCAAGATCTAAATCCCAACCTGTCCCAACTACACGCCTCCATCCTAATTCTTCGATTCGTGCCGTCGCGCAGTCTGGGTTCTCCAGTACTGGCAATAGCAAATCACTCATCGCCGCAGAGCGTTGCTCAAGACTCATCGAATGCCATCGTTTTCGCATCCTTGACAATAGACTGGTTGATATGCCCGGTAATTGACTTAAATCGCAGTCAGTAAGTTCTGGTAATGGTAGACATTGGACTTCTCCGGCTTCACTTAGGAGGTCCTTGAATCTCATATATTGGGGGTCGTATGCAGTGTCAAGAGAATCTCTAAGCCAAGACCCCGCCAATAACCATGGCCTCAATCTCTTGGTCCTTTCACCCTCTGGCGCCAGTAGTCCAGCGAGTAGTCCAGCCATTCCAACTTGCTCTATTACCCCTAAGTTGCGCTTTCCAGAATGGCCAATATCAAATTCCATGCTATTGATTCCCAAAATTAGACATCCTCTTTCAATTCTCAATTCATACTGTTCATCTGGGTCAATGATAATGCAAGGTGCTGAATCCTCAATCGTATCAGAGGCACTGATTTTGCGATGATAAGCCATACCCGCATCTAAAAATGCAGCTTCAATCAAAGAGGCGGCAATTACAGAAGGAAGTTTTGCTGGAAAAATAATGCTAATACTTGATTGGTTTTTCAAAAACTCTACCGCCTCTTCTAATATTGCAGTTATGGAGTTGAACTCCTCTAAACTATGCAAAGGAAACATTGCGACAAAGCCAATGCAAACGGCCAATGCACTTCAACTTGAGGAATGAAGCGGGTTCACTCAACCATCAAACGGATTTGGTCACGCTTGTATTTCCAATCAGTAGCAAGGCGGCCCTTGGCTTGGTAATACTTAGCAAGACGACGAATCTTTGATTCGGTTAATTCAAGTGCTCTAGTGTTATGAATATCTTTACGGTTTGAAGAAATGTGATCAATGATGCTAACTGCTTTGCGCATCAAATCCATCATGTCCTCGGGGTAGGTAGGAACCTTATCTTGCGAAGTTAAGAAGGAAGTTATTCTCTGGCCAATTACCTTGCGTACGTCTGGCACAGCGTGTTGGTCACGTAGAATTGTGCCGATGATGGCGGCAGTTTTTCCATCGTCATGGAGAGAGGAAATAAGGCCCTCGATTTCTTTCTTATCGGTATTGGCCCACTCTGGAAGATCCTGTCCATGGACCTTGGTGGAACCGCTCTTTCCTCTCTTATGAGCGTACATTCTTGCCATGTCATCACACCTCGGGCGAGCCGCCGACCTGCTTCTCCTTCATAATCACATCGCTAAACACAGCAACACCTCAGAGACGCTGATGGCCCTTTGCCAACTTTCCAGGAGTATTAGGCCAACCCCACGCAGAAACGCTAGCCCGCGCCGAGCCCAGCAGTTTTCCACCTTGCAATACTAATAATTCTCCACCTTCTCGAATATCAGAGTCATGGCTTTCGAGGATTGAAGAAAATACATCCCCCCTCCATTTTACACCCTCTTGCAAATGAATTTTAGGCAAACAATTTCCCTCTAATAAACGTGGTAGGGCGGCTTTTGTCATCGATAAAGCCCCTCTGTCAGGGAGCCATTGAGCAATTTGTGTTTCTCCATCATAGACTTTCCAGCGGGGCGGTTTTCCGGCTACTCTCAAACCATCAAGCCAACTATCATTGCGCATTTGGCGACGAGCGATGGAACGAAATTCTTCCAGCAATTGAACGTATTTTGAACACCCTCTTAACTCGAATTTCTCTACTGCTTCCTGAACTGCAGTTTGCAGGCGTTCAAACGCCGCTTGTGAAGTTGCACCGTCATCAAGGCGGCTATCGACAACTGAAACGCCACTTGGAATCTCCAATTTCATGCCGCTATGATTGATGACATGAGAATAACCTTGATTTTCGATTAATCGATTCAACATGCTTTGAATCCGTTCTAATTCTTCAGCACTCCAATCCCCAGTTACTGGGACATCATAATGAGCAGCCGGCCAAATTCTCTCTAAATCTCTTGGAACTAAACCAAGTGGGCTGGTTACCATGACTTCATGGGCGGTTGTATAACCTATCGCATGACCGAAACGGATGTGAGAACGCGATTCACGGTATGGTTTTCGGTCGCTACAAGGGAGTAGTATCAGCACTTTATCTCGTTCTTCAGGAGCACAATAATCATCTGAAATGAATCGTACCCAATCAATTATTTCTGGGTCATTAAAGGAGGCTTGGGAATGTGCTCTGAATTTTCTTCCGGTTGCTACAACGGATTGCAAGACTGTTTCCTGATTCGGAATTGCCAAAAGCGCATCATGGTGGCGAAGGTGTTCAACCATTCTTGGACTTGAAAGCACTCTTTGTTCGACCAATTCTCTGAGAGTACCATCACGAATTGCCCTCCTAACCATTGCCAATTCCGCTTTCCAAATCGCCAAGTGCGTTGTTCGGTCGACTACTTCATCAAGGCTTTCTTCAGGCCTACGAGGACCGCTATTCGTAAGCAATGCATGATGTGCTTCGCATTGAGAAGTACGTACCAAATCGTGCAAGTCAACACCCATCCAAGTCAACAAAGCCAAGTTATCAGGGCCCGAAATCCCCGGACACCATATGAGGGCAGAAGAGAATTGTTGACGGATGGTGAATAATGCCTTGGCAAGGGCGCCTTGTTGATTGGCTAATTGAAGGGCATCAAGTAAAACAACAACTTGTGGTTCTTTTTCCAAGTTCAATAACTCTTCATCATGGTTCATCCGTTGCCATGAAATAGGTAGTAATGTACCACTTCCACCGCGGTCCCCAGTGTCCGCAGCAACCATGCTAGGAGGCAATACATGGCCAACGCCAACTTGCCAATCCGGCCCATTAGTTTCAAAAGGTATAGACATAGGTAGCCTACCCATTATGGACAAAGTTCCTGGAATCTTGCTATTGTCTTGTTGATAGGTGAATGGAGCGATGTTTGTTGGAGTGGAATCTGCATCGGATTCCTCAACTAATAAACAAGGTGTCAATGCGACTGGCGAGGAGCGGTCCCCCAATCCGTAAATACGCCCTAAACGCTGTGAAGCCTGTACCGTTAGGCCTATCGTATCCCCGTCCACATTCGACTCGTGCTGGGTCATAGGTTTGAATCATTTGAAAGGCCAAGCCCCGACGCCCACCCATGCAGCATCGCATAGCCGCCATCTTATTTGGTACAATATTGGCTATGAGTCCCTTCCTGATTATTAGCGGTAATGCTAGTCATGGAGGAGTTCAAGTTGCCGACGAAGAAGCCTTACTCCGTGATATTTCACTTCCAAGTGGCGAATCTATTTCTGTTGTTTTTTCATCTCGAACAGGTGGATTCTGGGTTGATGCTGATTGTGGGGGCGACTGTAGAGACCTAGTGCTAACTGTTTCCGATGGTGTGTCAGAAAATACTGCGACAATCACTGATAATGCTGTAGTCAAGGGTCAACTTGTAGAAGGAGTTGCTTGGTTAAACCTAAGCAATACTGGTAGTGATTCATTGAATATTGATATTCAAGCAAGCCTGCCTGAATTGAACTCACTGGGAAATGCTGATTCATCTTCAACAAGGGATTCTGCAGTCCAAGTAAACTCATTTTTATCGACTTCAAATTTAGCAGAAACCTTTGCTGCAAAAACCACAAGAGGTGGAATTCATGATCCAAGCGCCACTTGGATAAACGCCACTTTCAATGGACTAGATAGCATGTATTGGTTAATTGATGCAAATGTTTCTGACATTCTTGAACTAAGCCTGCTCCATTCATCCGCAGATGTTGAATTGCGATTATTATCCGGTGATGATGGCAACCAGATTCTTGCAAGCCTGAGTAGCCAGTCAAATTCCTCTTCTTCAACAGCACCACAAAGGGTTTGGAAAACTACAACCAATAACCATACTTGGTTAGAGGCAACAACAACAACGGCTAGCAGCAGTTTTTCGGCAAGGCTTGCTGCCCATGAAAGCATCGATAATTGGCCAGCAACAGGTGAGGTTAACGATGTTCAAGAGTTACATGAAGAAAGTGCTACTTTCTATGGATTACTCTCAACAGGTGATGAAGATGTCATCATGGTAAATGCGAGTGGGCCTCACCTCTGGAAATTCACCACATCTTCAACTACTGCCTTAGATGTCAATATCAGCGCCATGGTAGATGGGATTTGGGTCCCATTTTTGACCTTCCAAGGTTTACAATCGGATTCGGCACATAATTCTGATTCAAGTATTTGGACCCCAGAGGCAACAGCTTTGTTGAAGGTATCAATATCCTCATTGAGTGAAGAGACAGGAATTTGGTCATTTGATGTGATGAGAACAACCTTTGGAGATCTTGATAATAGCACCGATGCAAATGGTGCTATTCCAATGAACATAGATAGTGCAATGGAGAATTGGGATTTCATTGAATTGAAAGAAGGAGTTAGCCACACAGGTTGGCTTTCCCTTCCGACCTATGATGGAGCAGATACATACCTTCTAAACTTGGAGGGTTGGGAAGAAAGTAGGTACAGAATCAAATTACTGTTGACCGCTGATAATACTAGAATCATCGCAGAATTAATCGAAATGGATTGGTCAAGTCGGACAATAATCTCAAACTCGAGTACTATCATCGATGACGGAATTGAGGGAGTGACAACCCTTGAAGTCGGTGAAGGCACTCACCTTCTGAGAATTCGAAGTGTTGAATTAATGAACGGAGAAGGAAATTGGACTTGGGGGGATGTTAACATCAACCCAATTCCTTGGACCATCGAAATATCAAGTATTCAAAGTGAAGAGGGTATCGAGCCTTGGTTCGAGGCGGAAGGGTTCGTTTCACAGGCCAGTACCGGATTACTCTATTTCCTCGGTTTCCTGATGTTAACTCCAATTATCTGGGTCATCTGGACTAATAGAATCTATAGCCGCCGTGCAGCCCAATTAGCAGGCGATAAAGAACGTCTGAAGACACTGCGTAAAATGATAGCAGAAGGCCAAGTCAAACAGGCGATTTCTGACCTGAAATTATCGCTACGAACCATAGCTGCTCTCGATTGGGAAGAAGGTGTGGAGACTTGGGGCGAAGCAAATATCCGACACCGTACAGTTGCAGTCGATTTGGCGGTATGGAAGTTGGCGCCAGAATTCTCCATCAAAGGAGGGGTTCCTGTTTTGTTTGGAGTTCACATCCTAAAGGGCACATGGCAAGTCGCAGCGGTTAGGTTTGAGGTCAGTGCAGGTGAACATTGGGAGGTTATATCAACAGAACCGCGCTTCTTATCGAGAGGAGATGAGGTCTTCTTAGATACCCTCTCAGAAGGTAGTCGCACTTTTTTGAAAGTGGAATTAGAAGGTAATGGCACTGGACTTGAAGTCTCGATGAGTGGACTGGTTGAGAATAAGCCGGTGGCTGCAAAACATACAGGTTCACTTAGACTTGAGGAAGAATAATCAGTGATTACTTCTTCTGTCATCAGCATCATTTCGAACTTCATCAAGAGTCTTAGAATCATCAAGAGATAAGTCGTTTCTCAATCCTTCAAGGCCTTTTTTCACAGCCCTAGATAATTTCTTTGGCACATACATTTTTAACAATACGATGACGTTTCCTCGACCTCTACTTCTTGCATCTGCCAAGCCACGAGCCGCAATCTCCAAGGTTTGACCTGAGCGGGAACCTGCTGGAATTTTGATTTCCAAATCCTTGCCATCGAAATGGGGAATACTAACAGTGCGGCCCAACGCAAAGTCTGGATATCCTATTGGCAGAGACATCAGGAGGTCGGCTCCATCTCTCTCAAACCAAGGATGCTCCTCAATACGTAATTCGATGTATAGGTCGCCTGCCACTCCTCTCCCCAAAGGGGCTGGCTCGCCACTGCCTCGCATCCGTAACCGTGTGCCATCAGAGGCCCCTCTCGGAACATTGAATCTTAATTTCTGCTCTTTCTGAACCTTACCATGGCCATCGCAAAACTCGCACACTTCGTCGATTAATTGCCCTCTTCCAGAACAACTACCACATGTCCTAGTGCTTTGATTGATGAATGGCCCCATTTGCTCTCGTACAGTTACTTGCCCTCGTCCACCACAGGCTTGACAACTTGACAATGCATCGGGATCCATTGCTCCGCTACCTTCACAATCTTCGCAAGCAGTTGGTAGGTCTATTTCGACCTCTTCTTCAGAACCATCGAAAATAGATTGGAATGGGACAATGTGTCGTATTAAAATGTCATTCCCCCGAGAAGTAGAGTGGCGACGACGAGAAGAGCCGCCGAAGAACGAACCGAAGAGGTCGCCAAGATTCCCTGAGAATATATCGTCAAAATTCATGTTGAAACCGGAGAAACCACCCGAACCAAATGGAGAGCCGCCAGGCGGTTCGTGCCCATACCGGTCATAGATTTGGCGTTTCTCAGAATTTGAGAGCACTGCGAATGCTTCCTGAATTTCCTTGAATTTCTCATCCGCATCGGGAGAATCATTCTTGTCAGGGTGATATTTTCGAGCCAATGAACGAAAAGAATTCTTCAATGCTTTAGCATCAACATCTCGTTGAACTCCGAGAACTTCGTAGTAGTCTCGCTTTGCCATTCCGCTCGCCTCAAAGTGGCCGGTTCACCCACATCATAAGAATCGAGCGCCTGTCAAGGCTCAAAGTTCACCGCCACAATTTTCGCAAAAACGACTACTTGATGCGTAACCTTGGCCACAAGCAGGACATTTGCTACCAGAAAATGTTGATTGAATCTGCTGGGCATTCCCTTGACCCATACCAGCCATTTCTTCGATTGATAATTCCCGTGGTTGTTCAGGTGTGGCAATAATCTCTTCCGCTTGTTTTACTTCTGTGACTTTAGATTTTACTGGAGCGGCAGGAATTATTTCTGTTTCAGATTCTAGTCTTGCTACAACATTCTTTTGATGTACTTCAGCAAGGTTGGTATTCTGCACAGGGGCTTGGTCCGCTCTTGCTGAAAGGGCTGCCTGCTTGGTTTGTTCACGAATCGATTGGGAGTCTTGATTGCGGAAACGCTTGGCTATCCAATCAAAGAAACGGTCCATGACACTATGGCGGCGAACTGTGCCAATTGTAGATTGAATTTGTTCATCATCAAAACTTTCGTCCCCTGAAACTCTGCGATTTGCTTTGGAAACATGGTCCGCATCTATTAGGAGATTTATTTGCGCTGAGCCATCAACGTTATCGCGGGATATCTCCTCAGTGTCCTTTGTGTTCATTAATTTCCCAACACTTCCCTGAATGACCGCCTGAGCTTCAACACTAAGGTCAGTGGCGATTTCAGTATCCTTTTGCCACAAGCCTTTTTCTTCTTTATCATAATGTTTGTTTAACTGTTTGATTGCTTTGCTCCTCTGCCATTCATGGTCCTTCTTGACCGACAATCGGGACCTTACAATCCAACCAATTACTAATGCACCAGAATAGGAAACCCAAGGCACCCACATATGGTCTCTAAATGCCAAACGCATCGGCTCGATTAAACTTGAAAGTAGAAAGAGGAAAAATGCTGGAATAAGAAAAATAATCCACCCGGTCATCGGATTCTTTTCATCTGCCATGGATTCATCTCCAATTCAATTCACTGTTGAAGGTTGTCATCAACTGTACATCATCTATCCACGAGTTCCAGTTGCTTTCGAAAGACTCCTTCTACCATTCCAATACTAAATTGGGTATGTAGAATTAGCAATAATAGTGGAACACCAATCAATAAAGTCGGCTTTCTAAACTTCATAGCTTCATACAAACCAATTAGGCTAACTGCAACTGCATAAATAAGAAGGGGATAATAGCGATAATCGCTTTGAGTTGCAAATAATGCCACAGTTAGTAATAGTCCAATAATAGGCAGAAATTCCTTTGGGTTTACCCTATTCTTATGCTTTTTCAGTGTTTTAGTTCGCCAAAATCCGTAGCGTCGGCACATTTTCATAAAACCCGACAGACTTCTTCGTTTGACCATTTGAAAACTACTAACATCAGAGCGCCAAAGCGGCCAACCTGCTTTGATGAGGCGCATGCTCAAGTCTGAATCTTGATTGGTTGGAAGTCCTTCATCCCAGCCACCGACCTCAAGTAAGGCTTCTTTTCTGTGCAAAACAAATGCTGGCACATTATGTGGATGCCGCCCCTTAAAGCGAGCAAATTGACCCCCTCCACTCCCCAGAGGGCAAGACAATGTAGATTCAATCCAATCGCCCAACATGGTTCTTCCTTCATCCTCCGCAGCAACTACCAGACAGCCTACTCCGCCCACCTTCTTTGCTAATTCAGATTCAATTTCTTGAAGGTCAGAAATCCTCTTTTCCAAGTGGTTGACTGGCACCCACCCATGACCATTGACTTCGAAGACAAGTTCCACCTCCTCATCCATTGCTGCAAGACTCAAATTCCTAGCCTGAGGGACTCTTTTTTCGGGGTTGTTAATTAGAACGATTTTTACATCCTCCTTCATCTTCGACCTAACGATATTCAGAGTATCATCTGTACTTCCTCCATCGACGACATGAATGATATGCCGTGATGAAGGGTGGGTTTGGGCAAGTAATGAATCGAGGCACCGTCCAATCCATTTTTCTTCATTGAAGGTTGGAACAACAGAGGCTACCATTGGGCCCACCTCGGCACTCATGGAAGGGCTGTTGGGCGCATGGTTGATGAATCCCCCTGCATGGCAGGTGTCATGGACAGCCAAGAGGTGAGGGTATCGTGTACAACCAAACTCAGCGCTGCTGATATTCCTGAAACAGTATTTTCAGCCCTCAAAAATATTTTTCCTGATGTTTCACCTGATGGATTGGATTTCCAAAACAGCCGGTTCCCAAATAAGAAAGATGAAATTACCTGGTCCTTTTCCGACTTGGACTTAGAACATTTTCTCCATAAAATCCACCAAGATAGAGTCCTCGATACTGCCTTGGATGCTATGAGCCAAAAATTGCAAGGCAAGAAAACTACCTTTGAGTTATCAAGGCAAGCAGCAATCAATGGAAAAATCTCTTTTTGTTTGCTTGGAGAAAATCCATTGGGGGGGATATTCATTATTTCACTTCAGTGCGAATATCTCAAGGCTTGGTTGCAAGAAGCAACTTGGCACCGCGGGAGGGAAGATGTACCAAGACAAATTGGCGATGAAACCGCCATGAGTAAAGATGGGAGAATTAGAGAATGGTTCGACTAAGAAGTAGTTTTTGAATCTTTGATATCATCGGTAAATCTGCAGCGATCCATTCCTCATCTAGAAAATCTTCTACTTTCAACCAACGTAATTTGTCATGAACAATAAGTCGTGGTTGCCCTGAAATTATTTTACAGTGCCACGCATGTAATTCAATCTCAAGATGGGCCATTTCATGCACGTGTTTTACTAATGCACCTTTTACTTCAATCTCTACTCCTAACTCCTCATCTATTTCACGAATCAAAGCCTCAGGAATGGATTCTCCCCTCTCCACCTTTCCGCCAGCAAATTCCCACATCCCCGAAAATGATTCTTCAGGTGATCGCCTACAACTGATAAATCTGCCATCCATTCCTTCAAGCACCGAACATGCTACTACGATTCGGGGTTTTTCACAAAGCCATGCGCCAATTTCTTCAACCAATTTTACTGCCTCACTAATTTCCAACTTGTCAATATCTGGAAGATGCAGGAATAAGCACGGTAATTTTCTACCGAAATGGTCTTTTTCATTATTGTAATCTATCGAAGATAAAGTGCGATAATAGGTTTCATTGCAAACAAATGAACCTGCATCATCTGATTGTTCAAGTTTAGTTGAAAATGAATCATTTGGAAAACGGTTCAATGGTGATGAACTCTGGATAAACTGTGGACCGTTGATTGTTATTTCACTTGAACTGATTTTTCTTCCTGCATTGTCGGCGATTCGCATCTCCAAAATATTTCTTGCCTGAGTTTCTATTCTTGGGGTAATACATGAAGTGCATAAGCCGAGGTGTAGTATTGCATCAACATCAATGTTTTTCAGAGAATTCGCAATCTGAGATGAACCTGCTTCATCACAAGTCAATAACTCAGTCTGCCACTCAATTTCAACGATTGGCATATCTGTTGATAATGTATTTCCACTATCATCAACTCTTGGCCTTTCCCTCAAAGGTACCTTAGAGTGACCTATGCTTGATAATTCTTTGATTACATCCTCACTAATATTAGTGGACATCCCTCCAAATGCAGGAAATCCTGTTATCAACACCTTCCGCTGGCCCATATCATCTACCATCTACGACTGTTGGCGGGCAATTAGCCACAAGAGCATTATGTAACAAGGTAGGAGGCAAGCCGATGGACGACTGGCAACTTGAGCAAATGGCGATGACGGATTCAAGCAGCCACTTCCGCGATGATAGCGGAGAAGAGAGTGCTGACTTGGGAATGATAATCGCCGATGTGATGCTTTATTCCATTGCAGGTGTTTCAATTTTCTTCGCTATTTCATCTATATGGGGCGGAGAGTTTAATCCAATGAATTGGGATTGGACAAACATAGATTGGTTATTATTTGGCCCAGGTGTCGGACTTTGGCTTTGCTCTCAATCGATTAATGACTTCAAACGCTTACTTCCTATGTGGTTGAGAGCCGTGCTGGGAATGGAGATGACTCCAAAAGATATGGCTGACATGTCTAAATCTGCTGTTAACCGCCGTGTATACACTCTATTTTTGGCCGCAATTTTGGCCGCAATTGTAGCTTGGAGGTTTAGTTCAATTAACCACGGCCTTGAAAACCGAACTGGCGTACCTTTCGAATATGTGGTTGGAGTACTTGCAACAGGATTGTTGATTTTGGCAATCATGTGGAAGCGACTTGCAGGTAAAGAATCTGGAATCATTAGTTTCCACGATAGGTATTGAGGTGGTTAGTGCTGAGCGAAGAAGAAATTGTCATCCAACTTGCTCCCCATCAAGAGGCACGAAAGTTAGGGATTGGCAAGGTGATTTGGCGAGAGTTAACTGCAGGCGTAGGCGTGTGGGGCTCAATGAGACCATTGGTTGCAATCATACTTGCTGCGGTGCCATTGTTTTTCCTCGGGCAGCATTTCAACCGCGAACATCAAAAAGCAGTTGATTGGACTTTGATTCAGGTCCCACTCTCTTTCACTGTCATCCTTTGGATAGGGCTGTGGGGCTGGTCAATCGTTGATGCTTGGCAGGTTGCTAATGCAAAGGTTGTCAAAAAGAGAAATAAACATCTGGGAATTTGATTATGACCACAGTTGCTCGTTAACTTCTAAGTCGCCTGCAGCAATAGCAGCCAAATCTGCTCTGTCATCTGAGTCGAAGTCATCGGGTACTTCATTATTGACAAAACTACTGATGTCTCCAGATTCAATAGCCCAATACATGACACTATCCTCATTGTTAGAATGGCCAGGATGCTCTGAGTCTTCATGGGCTGCAGGTGAAGTATAGACTAAATTCACCAAACCCAAAAGATGCCCGACCTCATGAACTGTAACTGCAGTTTCTATATCTTCTGCACTAGGTCGACCAAATAGCCCTTCAGCATCCCGAACATCATCCAAGAAAATTGCTGCAGTTGATGCATCTACTGCTACTCCAAGAACACCATTGCTTTCATAGGAGCCATTCGGGAAAAGAAGGTGCCAGCGTAAAGTAGAGCCATCTTGGGGCTGGGTTTCCCTAGTATCGCGCCCAATCTCTCTGATATCATTCGCACTCCAACTATCGCCATGTCCGAAATCTGTTTGGGTTGTTTTTAGGGTCACTCCACCGGGTTTATCACAAACGCTTTCAATTCGTGATTTTAAAGTAGAAAGCGTCTGCGATTGAGGCTCATATCCCGCAGTATAATCAATTTCAATCATCATATTGGTGAATTTAGAACTTTGTAGGCAGGCTAAAGTCAAGCCACCAGGGATGCCGAATAACTCACTTTCTTCATCGCTACCAAAGAATCCTCCATCCCCATCACCTATACAACCGGAGATGCTAGCCAAAAGCAACGATATACTGAGGCTCAATACACGCAGGCGCATGAAATGAGCAAGAGCAAGACCTTCTTCAACTTGGCCCATAGGTGATTCCACTCAATGATCCTCTGAAAGTTCCATCGGTGAAAATAATTGTCCTGGTGATTCCACCAAGGAAAGGCGTTGCCGAACATCCTTTTCCCATTGTCTCATCAACAAGAGAGAATCAGCAAGCACCAATTTTTCATCATTAATTGTAGTTCTAATTAATGTATCAAGAATGTCCATTCTGTCAGCATCAACAAGGGATAAGACTTTTTCTAAATCGAAATTAAAATCTTTTGATTGTGATTGCATCTCCTCTTCCAAGGGCCAGGATTGCATTAGGCGGGGAGGTAATCCTTCATTTGACTCGATTGCCTTTGCCTGTAATGCTTCAATTAATACTCGGATATATTTTGACAGAACAAGACTAACTTCTACAACTGGTATATTCAATTGTCTGACCATGTGCACGATTCGCTCGTGCAAGTTTGTCATTTTTTCTTCATTACTTGGGGTTTGCACTCAGGCCCGCCCCTGCTGCTCAAGCCAAGTCCAGCCATAGTGTTCCCACTGGTCTGGAGTCCATCCGGGTGGCAAGCCCCCAGTTGGTACTGGAGCCACTCCTTGATGGCTTTGTTCTGATGGTGGGGTTGAAACGGATTCGCCTGATGGTAATGGCGCTGACATATTGGGAGGAGGCGGGGTTGAAGATTCAAGACTTGGTATATCTTTTTGCTCTTCTAAGTCATCCATCACATCACCGGTTTGGTCAAGTTGTTCATCATCATCAACTCTAACTGATTCACGATAAAGAACCATCATCCAAATTCCAAATACGGTGGCTGCTAGGGCAACAAGATAGAGAATTACACTCAATCCCGAGTCAGATACCTGATTCGCTAATGCATCTCCATCTCTATGAACATCTATCTCAATAGTCAAGGGGGAAGTGCTGCGCCGGTCGAGTTCAAACAATTCATCAAACTCCCTAACTCTGAATTCAAGGGTTCCTTCAGCATCTAATGGCACAGCATATTCCAAAACAATATGCATTTCACTTGCGCCTTTAACAGTTGTATTACGCATGGATACTTCAATCCACTCACCCGCTACTTTTCTTTCCAAAGTAAATCTCAGGTCTCCGATTAGAGGGACACTATTGAAGCCATGAACCTCAAGGCTAACGACATCGCCAGGAGCGGGGCTTGGGTCGCTCCATGAGATGCTTGTATCTTCAGCCATCAAGTCTAGAAGTGGCCCCGTTCTTGTGAAACCAAAAGATGCAACAGGGTAAGATTCAGTATTTCCATTGGCATCAAAAGGATTACCACTTGCATCAGAACCAGTTATCCATGTGTCGAGTGTATAGGTCGGTAGAATTTGCGTTGCTCCTGCATCAGTCAAATCGAGGTCAGCACTCCAAAATACCTCGCCGTCCAAATCGTTTCCTTGCGATAGTGGTAGACTTCCTCGGCTTACCTCACTTGCACCGGCTCGAATCACATAGTGCAACGTTGGATGATTGTTCAAATCAAAACCATGGTCATCGCTTGTCGATAGGACAACTCTTGCTTGTGATGCGCTATTAAGAGGGATGTCTGATGTATCAGTTATTCCAGCAATGGAAATATCTTCAATAACAGGTTTTTGATGATCAACTTCCAGCCTCAATCGTACATCTGTTGCTGTTTCATCAGTTGCAAGGCCAGGCATGTCTTCCATCGTTGCCATCAGGTCAAGATGGCCGCTCCTTACCTCTGGAACTAGCATATCCATTGTGAAATAGCCACCTTCTCGAGGTGATGTGCGCCATTGATGTTCTAAGTCACCGAGCACGATATCGAAAGCGCCTGCTGGGGCGGAAATCGAGTCTTCACTGAATAGTACCTTTCCAGAAAAACGTAAAGCCTGTCCTGAGCCAATGAGAGTGGCATCTCCATCTTCATTGAAATGGTCAATTCCATTACGCAGTTCAACAGCTCTCATGTGACCTTGTTCAAGATCAAACCTCAGGTCGTTATCAAGACTCCATAAATCATTACCCATTCCAACCCTGACTTCATTGCATGGGACATCCAATTCAAGACTGCATGATAAATCCTCAACCTGCAACTTAGGAATAAAATAGGATTCTCCATCGGTATCCCAGACTTCAGGGAATAACCAAGTTAACTGGAATCTTATGTTGATGAAAACTCGAGAAGAATTCTCTACGTCTTCTACTATTAGGCTATACAGGTTACTAACTGCAAGACCCTCTCCTCCGGAGTGGAGAGTCATATCTACTTGACCCATCTCTCCTTCAAAGATGTCAATACTAATGGTAGTCTCTTCGTCATCAAAATCTCCAGCTAAAGCGACCTGAACAGCATCAATATCTCTCCAACCATTCATGTCGCCAATTTGCAGAACTAAATTATATGGAATCCCAGGGTGCAAAGGTGCCTTGTCATCGTGTCCTACAATGGTGGAATTTTCAGGGGATAATTCTGGCTCGAATTCTTCTCTAATGGTATAGACCACTAATGCTGCATCCCAATCAGGGAGATTCTGTGAACCGCAACCAGTAACAGAATCCAGACAAACACTAGCCCCGCCCATGGCGACTGAATTCCCTTGTGCATCTGTTCCAGTTACGTGGAAGACTACTTTCTCACCATGAATTAGCATACTATCATCTATCGAACCCTCAAAGATGTTGATTCCACCTGCTTTGACTTCTGGGGATGACAAGGTGAACGTCCTGTATTCCAATGCATCGGGTAAATTGTTGAAATTGGTGTCTGAGCAAGTTTCGTGCCTAGATTTACAGCCCAACCAATAATGCAACTGAATGTGTGTTGGAGGCTCTACACTATCTTGGATAATGATTTCAATAGCCTGATCTGGAGAACCTTTGTGCATCTGAGAGCCATCCATAGGACTCGCAGACATCAGCAATGGGCTATTTCCATCAAGAACTACGCGGATTGTATTGTAATATGGGTTGGCGAAACTAGAGCCATTGCTGGTATTGACAACTGCAACTTGGAATAACATCCCTCCTTGGGTAGATTCCATAGGCGCAATGAACGTCAGATTATACTCCCCATGGGAAGGGTTTGGCTCTTGATACAAAATAACAGATGCCCCTATTGGGTCGCCGTCCGGAGTTAGATTTTGCCCACTTATTTGTATGACGAATTCCCCTGCACCTGGACTGATGGAGGTTCCTTCAAAGTGGATTCCTCCAGAAAAGGTGATGTTTTCACCACCTCTCATCCAATCAAAATTCAGTAATTCTCTTCCAGTAGCATCGTGCACCCGCAGGCCATCTAATTGGATATCATTCTCGACTCTCAAATTCAAACTTTCAGTTCGCCAATTTGTAACCGCTCTTCCAATGTCATCGTCAACGGTTACCAAAGCCTGCATATTAACCTCATCGTCCCAACTCCAGTTAACCCTTATTGGCATTCGAATTGTCTTTACTCCATATTGATTATCAAAGGACGAGCAATTACCTCCATCGAATTCAAAAATCCCATCTCCATCGCTTAGGGTGCTGCAAGTATCTCCCAATTGCCAAAATAATACCGGAGAGTTACCATGGCTATTCTCAAGAGTTGTGCTTACACTCATTATTCTATCAGCTTCATCGCCTCTTGCAATTCGAACTTCAAGAGTTCTCCAATCACCATCAGGGGCAAGGGTGTTACCATCAAGGCTAGCATCTAACACTCTAGACATCATCCTGTATGAAACATCAAGGTCAGTTAACTTCACTCGACCTGATTCTTCAGCCCGGATGGCAATTGGGATATCAACGCTACCAATTCCATTAGCAGGAATATGGGCATTCATTGCACTTACCATAGAAGGTTGGTTAACCACCTCTTCTCCAACCACTGAAGAATCACTAGCTGACACACTTACACCTTGGGATAAGAAGGATAAGCCCCACCAATCCCAGGTGCCATCATCACCAATATCGAGTCTAACCTTATTTGGAAAGGCTTCTTGATATCGCAAAATAAATTGGTCCATACTTGGAGTGATGGTAGTATCTGAGGTTTCAAACATGATACTGTATCGAAGATGAGAACCATTGGCTGTAAATGACCAATCTGTATCTGATGGCACTTCATCCCAGTTACTGCCATTATCATTCGAAACAAATACCCTCAATATGGTTCCAGATGGAACATCCGATGACCAAATTGGCCTAACTAAACCGATTTCAGTTCCGGTTGGTGTAGTAGGTGATGTCCAAGACCCTGTTGTCATGTAAGCAGTTGCATATTCCAAACTAACCCACCAAGATACGGCACTAGAGCCAATTAGCCTCGCCTTCCACAACAATACCTTACCTGGGTTTGAAAGATGGGTTGTTGTATTTGATTCGACGGACTCCCAATGTGTACCATTATCACTGCTGACCCAATAATCTACTCGATCCCCTGTTGAGGGTGCAGACCAATGAGTCTGCATATTTACAGCAATAATATTCTCTTCAGATATTATTGGCTCTGATAGCCAAGTCGACGTTCCAGGAGCAGGTGTTGATGGATAAGAAATACCTGAACCAAATTGGCGGTAGAATAAGGTTGATCCTCCCCATGAATAATAACCACAATCAACCGTATGTAGGCGTTCCCCATCATAGGTTAATCCATACCCAAGTTGATTGATGTCACGAGTACTGGTTTGACCAATTAATTGAGTTCCTGAAGATGGAATTGCCCAAGCATTCAGAGTATCAGTAGTTGACCATGAACCAGAACCTTTCTTACAGCGCATCCAAAACATGTCACCATGTACTGCCAATCCTCGAACAAATCCACCGCTCTTACCACAGTCCTGAGTACCGCTACTAGTAGTAGAAAATGTGTACATCGTGGAACCTCTATCAAATTGTCCGCCTCCTTCAAACTCATAGGAGACTAATCTCCTTTGACTTCCATGAGCAACCCAAATAGAATCGTCTACTCGGTCATAGCCAATTCCAGTATAATCACTGAATTGGGGTGAGATATCATATGAATCAAGGCAGGTCCAAATATCATCATAACGAATATCAAATTCTAATACTCTATGATATTGAACAGGTGCTGTTGAACCATAATGATATCGATATGATGAAAATATGCCAAACATTTTTTCTCCTGGAGCAACTGTCCAATCTCTAAATCCATATGATGCATAATAAGTGCTAGTAGGTAATGATGGTAATGTGCAACTAGCCTTATCAAGTGTTATTGTTGATTCAACACTGCCGTTATTTGGCCATAAACGCTTAACCATTTTCTCAAAGTTTGTACCGCTCCATGTTGACATGAATAACCAACCATGATTCTTCAAAATCGCACCTTGACCTTGGGCCATGAAAGAGTTTCCGCTAACTTGAGATTGAGGGATGAATAATGATTCAGATACGTTTCCTGTGTGAGGTTGGCGTAAAGCGAAACTACCATTATCTCTCCATGCGGTATTATTCAAATCATAATTTTCCATAGGGTCATGGCCTTCCAGTTCAATACTTGGAGAATCAAGTCCTAATGTCAATATATCAGAGCGCTTGTCAACATTATTATCATCACCCTTCATCCAATCAGACCTATCAAGTGAATCGACTTGAGACCAACCGGTTGCAGATGCTCCTTGCAAAGTCATTTCGATATCAGTGACTTCAGCCCCTTTAGGGATAGTGATGCTATTGGTAGAATCAGGAGAAGAACCCTGATAGAGAGCTGTTGCCTCGACAGAACCGTCACTAAAAGTGTAAATGTGTCGAACGGAACCACTTCCGGCTTGGGCCGCTGGGACTAGAGAAAGCAAAGGTGTTCCGATTGAGATAATCATCAATATTACAAGGGAAAATGCCAAAGCGGATTTTCTGCTCCCATCCATGCTATCGCCCCCTCATTGTCAACGGTAATGACTGGGGCTTTGAATCATCCTGTCCAATGCCACAATAAATAGGTGAAAAGAGATGTTAAGATTAAGTATCTCTGGTGTCGTATCTTAAGGGTGAGCCGTCACCTCTAATGTCATCTTCTTCATCGTCATTAACTTCGAACCAATCAACCATCCAATCGCCATCACTATCCCAATTTAGGGGGTTTGAACCATCAGCAATATGGTCTCCATCCAAATCGAAATGCCACCAACCATATTCCCATTCTCCAACATTTAAAACAGGTGGTTGGTTTGGTGTTTGAGTGTAGAACATTTCCCAAGGATCAGTGCGTGTACCATCGCATAATGTGATGTCATCTGCTGTGTTAATAGTCAAGAAGTCACTATCCATATCGTTGAGTTTGTAGGCTACGATATTATCGCCAGGCATATCATTCATTCGCAAATAATTAGTAGCATCAGGGTCCACCCCTTGAGAGTCCAAGAGGTATGCCCTAAATTGCCACCATTCGGTAACTGTCTGACCCATGTAAGGAATGAGTGATTGCAAAACCGCATTTGGAGAATTTAATGCTGGGTTAGTTGTCATGAAAAACTCTTGGAAATTTGTGTATGGGGTGTACACACAACTTGCAGAACAATCCCAATTACCATCCAAATCCCAATCCTCATTTGCATCGCTTGGGTCTGCCGGATTGAATGTCACCCAAACAGAACTTAACATTGGTCTTTGCAATTCTCCCGTTCCAGAATCAAAGTGTAGTGGTTTCTTAGTAGAACCCATGTCTTCCCAAGTTACTGCAACTGGTGAAAATGTTGACCAATTTGAATTTGCAGCATTCCAACCATAATTATATTCATACCAATCTGGAAGGAAGTCATGGTCAGAATCATTATCTTTGGGATTCATTCCATACTTGAACACTTCACGACCATCAGAAAGGTTGAGGTCTAACTCATAGGAGATTGTCAATTGGTCATCTTGGGCATCGGCAACTCGCTTCATGATGATACTATCGCCATCTGAATCAGACAAATCAGGACGAGTGCCATTCATGTATTCCATGAGGTTTGTGAAGGGAATGGCATCATTTTTACCCGCCGATAATTGAGTCCCGCTCTGTGTGAACTGTCTGTTCTCCCAAGTTCCTTGGGCTGCGGGAATATCAGCGAAATCTCGGTCATACCATCCATCTTGGTCGCCATCATAATGTGCATCAGCAGGATTGATTGGATTTGCGGACCATCGATTTGCAGAAGATAAACCTGTCATATTGAGGGCAGCATAGCAGTATTCCCAACCATCGGGAATCAAATCCCCATCTGAATCAGCTGATGTTGGGTCTGAAACTCCAAATAAACTTCTATTCCAATTATCTGGATCCAATGAATTGATTTTAGCCATTCGGTCGCTACTCTCTTGGTCCCTATTTGACCACGTATTGTACAAAGATAGACGGGCTTGTTCTTCACTAATCGAATTCTCCGCAACTAATGCAGCAATGGCGTCGTGTCCGAATCCGCTATTTCCCATCCTGCGGTCATATCGGCCATATACCAAAGATTCCCATTCTCTAATGTTTGTATAACGTTCATCATCCTCGATGGCGCCATTTTCATCACAATCCCAAGAGTCTTGGTCACTATCCAAATCGACATCTTTGTTACTTAACGGATTCATTGACCACCTATTCAAGGAAAGGTCCCACTTTGCGAACCAAAATTCAAATCCATCAGACATATTATCTCCGTCAGTATCATTATTACTTGGGTCTGTTATTGTCAACAACATATTTGTCAATGGTGTGGACTGGTTTGTGGAGGCAAAGTGTTGGAATTGAGCCAAGGCCAGAGTTGCCCTGTTAGATTTACTCAACAGCATGGTGGTGATTCGAGTTGCGATACCAAGTGGGTCTTGAATCAATGCATCTTGATGGAACATCCAAGCATCGACGGGATGAACAACCCCGTTATCTGGATGAGAAGATGAGATATTCAATTCCTGAGCATCTGTAATGCCGTCATTGTCAGAGTCGAAGTTACCATCTCCTGCTACTAATGGATTCAAGGTCCAAGTTTCAGCACTGGTATTCCAATTTGTGAATAGCGCCTCGATTCCGTCAACATAACCATCTCCGTCAGTATCTGGGTCTGTGGGGTCTGCAGTCCAACCCTTCAAAGCAATTTGTTCAGCGCTAATGTATGAACCAAAACTTTTACTCGCAGTTGCAGAATTCCATTCTTGTAACAACGAAGTGTTTCCTGATGTCAGTACAAACCATTGAGGAGCAGATTTATTGGCATTTGTTTCAGTCATCATCGGGTCAATAGCATTGTATTCTTCCCAATTAGCCATTCCATCATCATCAGGGTCTCCCCCAAAATCTGTACCATCAACGGGATTCAAAATCCATTCATCACTCAGTAAATCCCAACGTGCATAGTAAACTTCCCAGCCATCAGGCATACCATCACCATCAGTATCAGAGAGCAGAGGGTTTGAAGAGCCGAAATGAGCCTTGGGTTGACCAACGGTTACCGATGCAGATACATAATCACCAAATGGCTTTTCAGGAGCCCCCCAATCAGACATATTATTGAAAAGACTACTATTGAATGATTGTGGGATTTCTTCACCGTCGAGAGTTTTATTTCCTAGGAATAATGTGTCCTTCAAATGGTATTCCAAGTAATTAACCAATTGTTCATCAAAATCAAGAACTCCATCATGGTTAACATCATAACCATCATTGTCTGGATTATTGAAAGCATCAGAGCCATTTAACGGGCTGATTCCAAGATTAGATGCATCCCAAATGCACTCATATAGTGCTTCCCAGCCATCAGGTAATCCATCACCATCTGAATCGGGGTTATTTGGGTCTGTAAGAGACCAATCGGCTGCTCCTTCAGCCGATTCACCGTGGCTTTCTAAGAGATTTCCTGCCAAACCTTCTTCGACATATGATTGCCAATTATATTCACAGAGATTGGCTAAACCATCTGCGTCTGCATCCCAATATTTATCATCAGCACGCAAGGGGTCAAGGGTCCAGTTATTGCCACCAGTAAAACTCGAGCCAATCCATCTTCGGTGCTTAATTTCCCAACCATCTGGCATACCATCTCCATCACTGTCTTTGTTGGTTGGATCTAATTGCTGATCGCTATGCATCCCATCAAGATAAGTAGAATTAGCAAGTTGACCAACTATTTCATCATCACAATCATAGGACATATTTGGTTGATAATGACACCACAAATTGGACTGGGAGAAATAGAAACCGAATGCCTCACCACCATCAGGTAAACCGTCATCATCTGTGTCCCTGTCTCTTGGGTCTGTTGAGTTCCAACCCTCCGGGCTAATTGGAGTATAGCGATATTCCAGTAGATTAGTCCAGTTCCTCTCATTCATCGCATCTTGAGCAAGGTCCATGTTAACCCCGTCGCCATCCAAATCGAGTTCTGCATCCCAAGGGTCTGTTGGGTCTAAACCGTAAACATACTCCCAACCATCGGGAATGCCATCGAAATCAGAGTCATTGCTTCCTGGGTCTATCAAAGCAATATTAGAGAATCTTCCAGGGTTTGCCCCAGCGAATATTCTATTCTCGCCATCTACTGATATGACCATCAAGTCATTGATATGGCCAGGGATTCTCTCTTGAAGTGTCAATCCCCAAATACTTCCATAGGTGCCTTGTAATGTCCACATTCCAGCCTTAGAGCCGACGTATACCTTGCCATCAAGAGGAAGAATATCGGTCACTGCGTTAGCTCTATCCTTTCGGTTGTTATCGGGGTCAGCAGAATGTGCTAAGAGGCCGGAATGCTGAATGATATCAGATGCCAAATCAAATTTATGAAGTCCTGAATTAGTTCCAATCCATAATATGACGGAATCTCCGCCGTCAATCCCATCAGCAACAATTGTATTGACATAGGTTCGTGATGTACCCTTTGCGGCGGTGGAAACAGGCTCTCTCATATCATCAGAATCAGATTCACTGAATTGCCAAAGTGGGGATTCCAATAACCAACCATCACCACTACTGATTGCTGAAGTTTCGAACATACCCTTGTCTGTACCTACAAATAAGCGACTTCGCGCATCGTGGACAACATGGGCTATGGCGGTCGGCATTGCTGCTGCAGTTTGCAGAGTCTGAGTTAAATTTGAGAATGTATCTGAACTTTCAATTACCGTGCCAGTGATTGATATCCTCAACATTTCTGCAGTTGTAGAACCAATCAATAAAACATGCGAATCGCTTCCATCTTGTTGCATTTGCACAACAACATTAGTAGAGTCTCCTTCCATTATATCCCAATCAGCAATAGCGACAGGTTGGTCTGAATTTGCATCGAGTGGAATAACTATGATTCCGTTATTTGCTGCAATTACAATGGTATCAACATCTCCTTGAACTAAAATGGCGTCATTTAATTCCCAGCCGGTGGGTAACCAAGAATCTTGAGAACGGTCTTCATCGAGCATTATAGTCGAGAGGCCTAATCTGGTGGCTGCGATGAAAGTATCATCATTTACCTTCAATATTCGCTTCACATCATGGTGTAAGGTTGAATATGAAGCAGAAGCACCGGACTCCCTCGATAATGGGACTTGTTGAAGGCTATTTTCTGTGGCACCCGAAACTACGGACTTTAGGCCAGCAATTACCCAATTTTCATCATCAAGGTATGCTTGGTATTCTTCAAGGTTGGAAAATTCTTCACCTGCCGCAAGGTCCTCGTCTTTTCCTGAAACATCTTTGCTCTTGAAGCCGTCTCTATCAAGGTCCCATCCATCTTCATCTGGATCCAATAGTCTATCGGTTCTATTCAATGGGTCCATTCCAAAGAACACTTCCCATCCATCTGGTAAACCATCTCCACTGCTTGTATACTCGATAACATTGTAGCCATCCCACCAGAATCTATCACTATCTGCATTGGAAGGATTGGTACCTAACCAAACGTCCTCCCCATAAGATGCGGTGGTGTTTTCAGTGCAAGCCCAATAAATATTCGGCCAATCTGATGAGAGGTATGGCCACTCACCATCATCGTTTTGGCGAGGCCCTTCAGGTGGAGTATAACTGCAGCGCAATCCATCTAATTCGGTAGTCCAATTATCAGCAGCACCCATAGAATATTCTTCAGTATTATTGAACCATTCATGAGACTCGTAAATACCATCTCTGTCAACATCGAAGCCATCTCTATCAGCATCCAGTGCACCATCAGAGCCATTTAACGGATCAAATCCATCTTCACAAGCATAGAGGTTTAATTCCGCATTATAGGCATTTCTTGCTGTTGCGCACATGTAAACTTCGAAACCATCTGGAAGACCGTCGCCATCACTATCTGACTTTCGGGGGTCAAGGTGGATTCTCTCGCCAGTCGTGGTATCAAGCATCCCCGTTAGGCCCTTGGCATCAATTGTGCAATTCCAGCGGTAAGGCCAACAATATTCCTCGGTATTGTTCAGGCCGTCATTATCAAAATCAAGTGGGGCATCACTGGCATCCGTTCTATCCATTCCAGATACGAATACATCTCGTGCATCAGAGGTTGTCCAATTAATCCATTCTGCAAAGTTGTTTTCGTGAACATCGGGTATTCCATCGCCATCGGTATCGGAAACTGGCGGTGGTTCTTGGTTGGTTTCTTCGGGGTGAGCATTTTCAACTTGGCTCACCGTCGGCATCTGTGAAAGTAGCATCAAAGCAGTCAGTAAAACTGCTGTAGTCACCAAAGTTGTTTGTTTACGCCGCATGTCTAGCACCCGTGACGGAGCCCCGTCAGGCATCGCAACCCTACAAAGCCGCTTATGAGACTGATGGAGCATAGTTCATACAAGACAGTTGTCTTTGTTGCTCTGCGATTCAATAAACAGCGGTAAAATTGGGCTTAGGGAAATGAAACTAAGGGGTTAATTGAAGGTCCGTACAAGCCCCCGATGTTTTGGTTGACATGTCTTTATCGATAACCCATCTTGGAAGCGGAAGTCGCGGAAATGCGACCCTACTCGAAAGTGATGGGGCAAAGGTCCTCATCGACCAAGGGTTTAGTGGCAGGGAACTTGAAAAAAGATTGGCCCGAATAGACCTTCACCCAAGTGATATTGATGCCATGTTAATCTCCCATCATCATGGGGACCATGGAGGTGGAGCTGGCATCGTTCATCGACGATGGGGGGTGCCGATTCATTGCAATTTAAGAACTGCAGGTGAACTTGGTTTAGACTTGGTCAATGATGTGGAATTATTTGAATCACTCCAGATGCTAGAATTCGCTGATGACCTCTCAATACTTCCTGTCCCTGTTCCTCACGGTGGTGCCGATAATGTTGGTTTCATCGCTAGCAGTAGAGGCGAGAGGGCAGCAGTAGTGACAGACTTAGGTGAATGGACTGATGAATTGCTTTCACACTTACGTGGGTGTAAGCATATATCGATCGAATCAAATCATGATGTATTGAGGCTTGAGAGAGGCCCATACTCTTCATCTTTGAAGAATAGGATACGCGGTCCCGGGGGGCACTTATCAAATGACCAAACTGGCCTACTGCTCGCTGAAGTTGTGTCAGATAAGACCGAAAGTATAGTGCTTTGCCACCTATCCTCAGAAAATAATAAACCGCACTTAGCAGAAAGTACAGTTCTCTACCATATCGACGAAGTTTTTGAAGGAGATATTGCAATTAGCCTGCAAAATGGGCCGGAGTTCACACATTGGCTCGGACAGGCTGAAAAAGAATTGAATGCCCTCATTTAAGATACCAAAAGCAGCATCAAGGAGAAGCCACTCCGTCACCTCACGCAGCGGGAGTTTCCAAGCATAAATCGCCTTCTTTAGGCGAACTGATATGTACGGAGCCGCGGCTATGCCGCGGCGTGCATGGCCTAGGCGCACGAGAGGAGCGGTATCCAAGTCCGCGAAATATGCCTGAAGAGGCAGCAGTCAGTGAAATCGTTGGTGTAGTCATGCTACTCGCTATGTTAATCTCAGTAATGTCAGGAGTAGTAGTTCTAATCGGGCCTTATCTTTCTGACTTCGAAGACCAAAGGGATTGGGCTGCAAGCCATGTTTTGGCTGAACAAATTTCTGATAGAATAGATGTCATAGGGGCCGCACCTGAAGACACTGGTTCAAAAAGTAGTCTTGAAATGAGGGCGATAAATTTGCTCATGCTTCAAGATGTAGAACAATGGACGATTGAAGCAGACCTTGTTGAGTCTGAAAGAGTTCAAATCACTTATTCACAAGGAAAGATAGTATTGGATTGCCAAAATTCATCCTGTAGCGAATTAGGACTTAATTCAGGCGGGACCACTACAACTTGGACACTGCAAGAAACTTCTGAACAACAAGTATTCCAAATCAGCCAATCCTTGTCGGATATTTCCATATTCGATGTCAAAGATTCAGAAGGAAATGTTCTACATCGCTTAGCAATCTTAACTCTTTCAGGATTGGAGATTAAAACTGAAATGAATACCGGTTCACTTGAATTGGCTCTGATTAATGGTGCGAGTATTGAACGCCAACCAGGACGGCCTTGGTCAATTAGTGAGTATCCAACTATTCGCTTCGATGAATTACCTGATGGTACCCCAAGAGTTTCAATGATGCTCACCGACCTTGATTTTGGAGAGAGCCTTCCAAATGGCGCTTATCCAGTAATGGAATTAGAATCCCTTGGTGCGATTGAGTTATTTGATGGCAAGGTATGGAACTTCAGGTTCGAAATGACTAATCAAATGCACGATATAATTGACCCTCAATACATCCATCATTGGACACAGGGGTATGAAATTCATTTGGCAACCAATACATTGGATGAATATAGCGGTTTTGCACCATATGGGAGAAAATCAGGGAGTGATGGTCTTACTGTTATTCCCTCTGCTAATTTCATCTTGGAAGTTGGGGTGCAACGGGTGGTGGTAGGAAGATGAAGTCTACAGCGGCAATCCCAATTCGGGATGAAGAGGCAGTTAGCGCCGCAATTGGAACCGTCTTACTCTTCGCGGGTGTATTGTCAATCATCGGAGTGATGATGATGACGATGATTCCAGTAATTGAAGAATTAGAAGGTGCAGTTGAAAGAGGCAACATGGTTACCCAAATGCTCGACATGTCTAATGAAATAGACCAATTATCCAGCAATGGGATGCCTGGTGATTCAAGTACCAGTGTTTTGAAAGGGGTTGAAGGCAGATTTAAGTGGCAAAATCAGCAAGGGGGAGTATGGATTTCTGCTGCTTGGCAAGATTCTTCTTCCCTGCGATTGGCCGATGCCCTTGACCTTGATCGAGATTTGCAAATTAGGTACCCAACCGGTGAAGTTTCAGCGATTTGCTTTGAAGATTTGAGGCTTGGAAGTGGTATTCTAAGTCACTTCAGAATCCCGGCAATGGAAGGGAGATTGTTGGTCTCTCCTGATTCTGGGCTTGCCCAAAGCCAAGGCCCATTGTCTATAATGATGGAACAAGATGGAGTTCAAACCAATGCCAAAATTGCTGACGGCGAGACTTGGAGTATTTCACTCAGTGGAAATGATGAATCTTGGCTGCACTTAGATGCGCCTGCCCAGGTGCTATTGCTCAAGGGTGAAGGTGGCACCAGCCTTATTCCCGCCCAAGCAATTAATCCATCTTCTGGTGAAGGGAGGGCTTGGAGGGTAGCCATCCCAGCGGGAAATAATACCCTGACTTTAGTTTCTCAACAAACTTTCAGCGTGGAGTGGAATATTGGAGACTATGTGGGAAGTGAAATTGTCTTGGAAAGAGATTCTTTCATAGAAGAGGGTGCCACTTGGACTATAACATTCAACAATAGTGAAGATCTAATAGCCAATATCCAAAGTAGTGCTGATGCAAGAATGATATTAGCACATAATGATGATGTAGGAAAGAGTACAGCCATAGGTTTCACATCTTGGCCAAGTATATTTGGAAATTTATATGCGAATACTTTCCAGCCACCAGGAAACAGTGGCACATTGTTGATAACAAATCAGCAAAACACTTCTGCCACCGTTAGATGGGGGAATGGGGCTGCCTCGATTGGGGCTGAATCAACTCTCGCGGTTCAATGGCCACCCCAAGGTACAGTTTCACCTCAATTAATCGCCGATGACCCAGTTAGTTTGCGTTGGACATTTGCCCAAAGAAATTCTTCTAATGCAACAGGATTGGATATGGTAGTGGCCATCGACAGTAGTAGAAATAGTGGCCATTCCCTATTCGATATTAGTCCCGAGAATGGGGCTCAATACCATCCTCAAGTTACAGGTACCACAAGTAATTGGACCGCGGTAGTTAGCAATATAACGACCTTAAGTCTGCATAACCAAGCAATCACGACATTGGTTCAAGGACAAGGTCTGATGAGAATTAATGCAGATGACACACATGATGGTTTGCGCTTATATCATGAAAGTGGTGAAGATGGAATTCTTTCAATTCAACATGATGGGAAAGAGCGTTGCAGAAAAATCGGCATACGTGCCAGTGGCTGGATTAGTATAGAATTACCATGGAAGGCGTTATTGTCCTCTACAGACCTTGAGGCTAAGACTGCTTGGCAAGATGGAAGTCACCCCTCTTCATTGAAAGTCGAATTAATTGGCCCTTGGATGGATGAGAAAACTACTACTCTATCAACTGCATGGGCGATACATGCTCCAAGATTGGTCTACGGTTTTTCAAGTTCCATCAAGGGATTAGAAGTTGCGATGAGAGCCGGTGCAGTAGTCACGAATCACCCTGAGGTTGAGCCAACTGTGATTAAATCGCCATTAGATCGGAATGGACCGGGTCCACGTTTTGCAATCTCCATTCCACTTCTGACCCCCACTTCTGAAAGCCAAATCGGTAGCGGGAAATACTCGATTGACTTACTTCTAGAACAGAGACTATCCTTGACCAGTGCGGAAGCACATGAAGTGAGAAGAGGATGGGACGGGCCATATGGAAGGACTTTAGCAGCAGCAGTATCAAGAGATTTGAGAAGTTCCGAAGATTGGACATCTGCACCAATGCGTCTAGATTTATTGAACGACTACAAGGGATGGGTTCCACATCCTTCGATGGATAGTTCTGAAACAATTTACCATACCCAAGGTGAAAGTATTCAGTTCAGTCTACAATTGTCCTTAGTCTCATGTACAATGCGAGGAATGTGAAAAAGGGGGGTGTCATGTTGAAGGGTGAAATGAAACAAGATCAAGCCGCTGCAGCAACCGAATTGGGTTATGTATTCACCTTTTTACTCGGAGTTCTTTTGCTTAGTATGTTCAGCGTTTGGGCCTGGGATATTGAAAATTCCACCCGCACACGGTGGAATGAACAAGCATTAGAAGAAAATCTCAGGGAAGTCGCTGCCGCAGTTGAAAGAGCCGATGCAGCCAGCAGATTGGATGCAAATTCATTTTATGCGGAGCCGGTTTTGCTGAGAGCAATTCACAGTGATGTGAGTGCACTAACTCTGATCTTAGATGACTCCGAACTAACTTTGATTGATGACAGAGGGATATACACAGATGCAGTCTCTATCTCAGGGGCATCATCTACAGTCCATTCTGGAGAAGTAAATCTAGGGAAATCTCTGAAAGTTTGGGTTATTTATGATGACGGTGAAGTAATAATTACCCATATCGGGCCCCAGTCTAAATGACATGATGGTGCAAATTCATCTTCCGATAATTGCCTGATGTACCATGCTTTGAATTTCTCTCATTCGGCCTTCTGCACCTAATTCCCTGAATACAGTGAGGGCCCTTTGTAGGTATTCCATTCTTCTAGTCATATCTGGTGCAGCACCACCGAGTCTAGCAAGTAGTTCTCCAATTTGCATGCGCAGGTCATTTCCTTCTGCGATGAGCAAGCCCTCTCGATAAATGTCAAGGGCTTCCTCCATTCTCTCTGAATCTTCAAGCACCTCACCCAATAATAAAGTGGTTTCCACCAAGGCAATTGGGTCTCCATCTTGTCCCATCTGTTCTAAGGCTTCAGAATAGTGATGAAGGGCTAATTCGGAATCACCCGTCTTTGCATAAAACCTACCTAGCACCGCACGTGCCCTCGCATGCAAGGCTTTGTCTGGCTGCGAAACGGTCTCTTCATGACATTTCAATGCGTGGTCTCTTGCCTTTTCCACTTCACCCATCTCTAACCATGAACGCGCAAGAAGAATACGAGAGTGAATCAATTCGGTATTCTCTTCTGTTGAGAGAATCTCTTCGACATTAGAATATGCCTCTTTGGCAGAAGTAATATCTCCTTTTCTACGGAAGATGAATCCCATATTATTGTAGGTCCTAGCAGCTCCAACTCCATCTTCAATCGAGACAAATATTTCCAATGCTTGACGATGTAAGTTAAGTGACTTTTCAGAATCACCTCTCTTCAACGAAATATCCGCTAGGCTGGCCAAGACCGAGGCCTCCATTGCAATATCCTTGAGAGTTTTTGATTGCTTTAATGCCTCCTCATATAGAGACTGTCCTTCGTCAAACCTACCCTGTAAAGTCAAAATATCAGCCTGAAGAATACGAACCTTACAAGCATGTATCTCGGCCACAGATTGCAAGTCTATTGCTTCGAGAATAACCAATAGTTCCATTCTACCATCGCGAACCAAGTTTTCACCATGTTGCGACACCACATCTGCAGCCCTCTCAGATTGATTGCATTTTATTAGATGATGAAGAAATTCAATTATTGATTCTGCAGATGACAATTTATTAGAATACCAATCAGCAGCATGCTTGTGAAGGGATTCTGCGGTTTCTTCTTTCATTCCGGAATGGAGGAATTCGCGAATCAAATCGTGAACGTCATATGAATCAGCATCGGCTTGTCTTGCAAGGCCCTGCTCAACCAATGAATCCAGTTCATCAGTATCCAAACCTTGTGCTGCTAATGCTGCTAAGGGTATTGCCTCTCTGTAAATCGCTAATGCTCCGAGCAGACGCTTTTGCTCAGCGGATAGTTTACTGAAAATTTCAACCGCTATGTAGTTCTCCAAAGTTTCGTGAAATGCGGTAGCAGGTGCTCCTCTGTTAATCAATTCCAGTACTAAGGGATGGCCTCTTGCCATTGAATGGATAAACATGAATTGCTCCTTTTGTAAGTCTTCAAAGGCTGGAAGCAAATGTTTCGATGCCTCAACATCTAATCCCGTCAAGACCATCGGCATACTGATGATGTTCCCCTCAGCATCTTTGGTTGGAATTGCAACTCGATGTGAGCGTGAGAAAATCACAAGCCCAATATCTTGATCGATTTTAGGTATCCTCAAAGCGAAAGCCTTGATAGTTTGGTGAAGAATTTTATCACTGACTTTGTGATAATCGTCAATAACAATTAGCGATGGGGCAATGCTCAAGGCATCTGCTAGGATTTTGGCCGCATCATCTGGACGGGGGTGCGGTGTTGAAGTCAGATAATCTGTCAACATTCCATCACCAATGCTTGCTAGCCAATCAGCGACTGCATCGAGAAAACCTCGTGCTCCTTCCCAATCTTGGCAACGATGGTAGAGAAGGTTTCTGCGGTGCATAAAACGCTCAATCAATTTTGATGCTACAGTTGTTTTACCGATTCCAGCAATTCCTGCAACATGGATTGTACGTACAGCCAACGAAGGGTCATCCCTTGCTTCAAGTAAATCGGCCATCATTCCTAATTCAACTTGACGGCCATAGAAATGTCTCAAGCGTGGCAAGTCACCGAGTGAAGTCACCAATTGTTTTTCCACGTGTTTAGAGAGGTCGCGTTCGATTAAATCTTCTGAAAGGCTTCGAATATCGATTATTCCATTGTCATCTAGATATCTGATGACATCGACTGGGCGCATTGAAAAAGGCAGAGTATTCTGAATCTCTCCTAGTGAAGTGGAAATAATGTCACCACCGTGGATAATGCAGCGCAGAGGAAAGGACCTCAACCGCTTCCAAGTGTCTTCAGCCAAAGCAATTCCAGGTTTTGTTAAAAAGTAGGCTTTGCGTTTTCGACTAACTCCAGTTACATGCGCTTGGCGCTCGATTAATAATCCCTGATCTTTCAACCCAGCAATGGCCCTTGGTACATTTGAACGAGCTATTGCAACTGCATTTGCAATCCCCATTTGTGATAATGAGAAAGGCACTTCAACAGCATCTGAAAAATCAGAATAATCTCGAAGATGTAGTAGAATCCTCTCTTGGACCCCCGGTTTTGGTATTACCATGCTTACCTACCGTCCTGTGTTCCTATACCTACATTATACGATGCCATGGATATTAGATATCCTGCATCACTGAGGGTGATTTGGGTCAGGAACCCACTGATTGCTGGCTGCATCCCACATCCATCCAGGGTATTGGGAAGATGCTACAGGCTGCGGTGCTGGTGTAGGCTGAGGTGTTGCGACAGGGGCCGCAACTTCTGCTTCTGCCTGTTTTGCCCATGCGTATGGGTCGTCCTCCCCAGAAGTAGTATCTTGATTTTGATCCATATCTTCCTCATCGAATTCTTCAAATTCAACAAAGAAGAAAACAAACATCACTCCAAGAATTACGACAGCAATAAGAATTCCAACCACTATCATCCAAGTTGCCAATCCTTCATTTTGGACTCCTACTTGAACTGAAACGGGTTCTGTCATGACTCCAGAGTATTCGAAGACGATAGAGTGTGAACCAACTCCATTCAGTTCTTTACCACTTATTTCCATAGCCCAAAGACCATTCTCTCCAACAGTTGCCTCTCCAATTGACCTTTGACCATCCTTTATTCTGGCGGTGACCTTTGCACCTGGCCTACCTTCTCCTGAAAATTTAAGGATTCCATCCTCAGCAATATCGCCATCTCCTTCCATTTGATAAGTGAAACTAGAAGATTCAACATGGAAATCCACCAATAATGAAGTAGCCTTTGAACCAGAAGCATCAATATATTGGAACTGCACTCCTTTCAGAGACCATTCAGAAATATCATCGCTGTAATCCCTCATCTTAATGGTGTCAAATGTTGCAATTCCGGAGGTTGTAATTGTTATCACGATACCATAATGATCATCACTTGAAATAGCGGGATTATCTACAACGATAAAATCACCTGTTGACATTGGTTGATCTTCATCACTGAAGTATTTAGACAAATTCAGGGTCTTAGACTCTCCACATTGATTAACTGAATTCGACCCTGAATCGCAGAATACCTTGACTACTTCAACCCAACCTGTTGCATTGAATACAGGAGGGATATTGCCGTGTTCAGGAGGGTTGTCAATTTCAACTGTTACTGACTTGGCTGTGGAATAATCGTAGCCATCGAAGGAGCGGGCCGTTAAGGTATATTGCCGCCCGTGAAGAAGATTTGAGGTATCCCAAGTTGTCTGCCAATAACCATCTTCTCTAATATTGCCCATGGTAATGGTAGCTGGATGGTTTTGCTCTTCAAGTCCATCTTGATTTGTTACTGTGAATTCAATCTTTGTTACTTGTCCGTCGGTATCCCGAGAGTGTCCATCAATCATTGTAGTACTTGAAGCCGTGACAGTTTCAGTGTTATAAGGAGTTGAAATCCCCACAATTGGAATAGAATTATCGGTATCCACATTCAATACAAGCGTCCTTGCCAAGCACTCTCCTGGCCCATTTTTGCAGAAATCAGAGTCGCTGGCCCAAATTGTGACCTCATATTCACCACTAACTAGAGGAGAAAAATCCCACTCCCATGACCAAGATTTCCCACCAGTTGTACTGGTACTAGTCGGAATACCATCTGGCCCTACTATGCTGAACCAAATCTTTTCGATGTCTGAACCTTGAATCCCAGTGTATGGGTCGGTTGCTCTCCCAATGAAGATAACATTTCCATCATCATGTGAAGAATGGTTGGCCGGGGAATCAATAAGAATGGTTGGAGCAATTGTATTCAATTTGTAGATTCTTGTGATAGTTGGGCTGTAATCTAATCCATCAAATGCTCTAATCTCGAATGTATAATCACCTTCTGGATTATTGCTCATATCCCATTCATATGACCAAAGACGGAAAGGGTGATTGGATTTATTGACTCCTCCAGCCGCACCTGAGTCATCAGAGGCAAAATATGCATCATCCCAATCCAAAACACCGGGAGGTTTGATTTGGATTTGGCGAACAACACCCTGTTGTGACCACTGTGCATCAAAATCATTGAAATATGGTCCTGAAACACCATCCCAACTAGTTCCTGAAATTTCAACAATTCTCTTGAATGAAAACCCATCAGGTTGATTGATTGTCAATGATGGTTCCAAATTAACCAATGATAATACATCATCTACTACGGTAGATAGTACAAAGGAATACTCAGCTAGTCCCTTTTCAAATTTATATGCCCAGACGGAATAAGTAGACATTTCTCTTCCACTAACACAATCTCCATCTGCATTATCGATTTTTGCATCACCATCATTATCGATTCCATCATTGCATGAATCTTCACCAGGATCATTAGCAAGATGATTCCAATTTGTATCGATGTGGAAATTAGAAGGTAGAGTAAATTGAGGTGTGTAGCCGTAATCATCTGTGGTGAAATTATACAATTCGTTTCCCATTGCGTCTGTGACTAGCAAGTAAGCGCCTCCAACTTGGTTGCCCTTAGCCATCGTTCTAAAGCGGACTAATTCTCCCTTCTGTACTTGCACACCCCATGCAGAATTTTGGTTTTGGATATGCACTTTTCCAAGATCAAAGTTTGTCAAATCTGCGAAAGTAAAAGTTGTTGCATTATTCAATAAATCCATAGATAGTGGCATGCCCTTCGGTTTCTTTTCAGATACTGGAGGAAGAATAAGACATTCGTTAACAACTGCCGGACACTCTGCACCACTCCAACTCAATTGTACTGGATATAATTCTGTACCACCTGGATTTGGAATATGCTCACTTTGAACTGCCACTCTGGATTCTGATACGTTGTAAATTTGAGTAGCATTTGTCCAAACATTATCACTGAAGAAAGCAATTGAGCCATACTTGTTCCCATAATTATCGTCAAAATCTGAAACACGGGCTGCAAAATCACCGACCATCACCTCATTGCCCTGGAAATTAACAATCCCTCCAGTCACTCTGATGCCATCACCCACATTGGATTCAATTACATTGTCGATGAAAGAACCACTTGACATGAATACATGTATAGCAGGACAAAGGAATTCGCCACCATATATCTTGGCACTGCTACAGTCTATTCCAGAATTATTACGAATTACATTGTTAGCAAAATAAATTCTTGCTGTAGTAGGGGGATTCACATTCCAACCACTATCGAGGTAATGGTATTCTCCTATCAGAATAGTTTCCTTAGCAGCACCCTCAAAGGTGTTGTTTTCAGCAACCACCTCAGAATCTCCAAGAATCCACATTCCATTCCACCCTGCGATTGGACCGATAATGTTGCGGTGGGCATAGACGGTGGAATCTCTAACAGCAATACCTGACCCTTCAGAGGCGCCAGTTAGAGTGTTATCATTTGCCTGGACAATCGCCTGATCATAGGCAGTTAATGGAGCCCCTTCATCGGTGACGATTGTGTTATTATGAACCCATAGAGTATGGGAAATATCTCCGGTGCTCTTGTGTCCATTGGTATCTACACCATTGCATTTTACCGATACTTGAGAATTAGTAAATTGACCGGAAGAGCCCTTCAAGAACAAACCATAGGAATTCTGACTAAGTGTTAGGGTATTCATATCGATATAACTATCAGCGGCAGTAATCAATGAACGGCCATCATCATTACTTCCACAATCGGCAGAAGAATCACCAGTGAAAACTGAGTTTTGGAGGATGAAGGTTGAGAGAATTCCTGTTCCAGCACCGAATGCACGTACCGCAGCAGCATGCCATCCCTCGCCATCAGAACCAAGTTTAAATGTGGAATCCTTCAACAGAGGTGCTGCCAAATTAAAAGCCGAAACGCTGGAAGTATTGACATTGTTAAAGTTTAAATTATCTGCAGTGAAGCTCGCACCATCAAAGGTTATTGCTGCGTAAGTATATTCGGCTGAACTCTGAATATAGGAGGGGTATCCATATGCACCATCAATGGTAACATGTGAAAGGGCTGTTAGTGAGGTATCAATTGTTGACAGGAAAATCAATCCTTCTCCGCAATTTAAATCACGATTGTTCATTCCATTCGTTGGGTCATAGCAGCGGCCTGTGGCGTTTGGGTCCGAACTTGTTGCATCTGGCCAGACAAAACGAACGGGGCTACCAGTACCTGCCTGAGTAGCGCCGCATGCTGCTTTTCCAGCACACATTGCGCCTTTGATTGTGATGAAAGAACCTGCTGGCACATTGATAGTACTGCCTGCGTTGATTATCAGCAGAGCACCTTCTCCAACTTCGACATCACCAGTTAGGGAATGTGAGCCCGACCAAGTTTCGGTACCAGTTAGGGTTCCACTGGTAGTTTGGTTTGTCCCTGCTGCTTCGGTTTCATAACTTAGAGGAATCACTGAAAGCATCGATGTCAGCAACATCATGAAGGTCATCAATAGGCTATTCCGGAAATTATTATCATACATGGGCAATTCCTCGATGTACCTCCCTCTAAGGGCAGGGATAAAAGACATGCGGATAGAAAATCAATTGAATAGTATCAAATATTCTATTTTGTATCATATAATTGTATCAAATATCCGAGTTAATATCACCCATCAGGGTAATTATATCAACAAGGATTTGAGGATTGTTGAGCCGCTAGAGTGATGTACCACGCCTCTGTATTCAAATGTCCATATCCAAAATAATCATCATGTTGCCTTCCAGCAACTTCTGGCTCAATAGAATCCATCAACGCTTGTTTCATCGCCACGATGCAACTATTGGTGGTGGAACCGCCGTTTCGGCTCATTGAAGGAAATTCCTGTAATAGTAAAGCAAGACTGCCGGATACAAACACGGTGGCTCCACTAGTTCCACTACTTCGATAATATTGAGTACCAGGGGCTGTCGAAATAATATCATGGCCTGGAGCAATCAGTTCTGGTTTCAAATTAGGGTCTTCTCTTGGACTTCCATCCGGACTAGTTGTTGACGTGTCTTTAGATGATGATTCCCAAATACCCCCTCCTTCAACAGAGGCGCCTACTGAAATAACAAGGGGGATATTTGCGGGTGAAGAAACCAAACCATCATCTGTGAAGCCACCATCATTTCCCGCGGCTGCAACAACGAAGACGCCTTTGGATAAGGCCTCCGAAACCGCATCTTCAACTTCCTTCCCAGAAGTGGCATTTTCATTTTGCATCCCTCCGAGAGATAAAGAAATGATGTCAGCACCCATATCTTTCCAGCACCATTCAACTGCCTTGGCAACCAGAGAGGTTTCGCCAACTGTCTCCCCTCCTTCATGCTCACCAAGTGCAGCGGCTACAGAAAGAGAAACGCCGGGGGCGGCTCCTTTCAGATGTCCATCGGCAACAAGAATCCCCACCATCATCGTACCATGATTGTCCAGCCCATGGTCTATCGGCGTATCAGATGAAGAAACAAAATCCCTAAAGCCAATATTCAAATGATCAAGGTCATCATGGTTCAAATCAACACCGGTGTCAACAATACAAACATGGATTCCCTCTCCATCTAATCCTTTTCCCTGCTGTAAGATTCTAATTCCACTTTGCTCATATGCCCATTCAGAATCTGGATATTGTAGGTCATCAACCCCAAGAAACGCCCCTAATCCCCACCAAGATGAAAGCCCAATAGCGATAACGAACAACAATCCCACTGGTAAAGGTCCAGTGAATAGCCTTTTTTGGGTCAGCGGTGATTGTGGAGGGGCTTCCGGGTCCCAGCCAGTTACTACCGAACGAAATCCTTCTTGGTGACCTCGCAACAAAGGGTCAGCAGCAGAAAGTATGCGCGGGTCACTTGGCTCAGGAATGAAATCAAGATGCTCTAGATTTTCAGACATCTCAGTCATCCCCAATGATACTGGGGGTAACGGCGATTCATGAACTCATCCCAAAACTGAGTTGGTTCAAATTGATTCCTGAATTAGTAGAAATCAGAATTTTGACCCGCGCCTTGCGGCCATTGCCTTGAAACCGACATAGAGACCGAGCAAAATGACTGAAATGATTATCCATGGTAGCCATGAGTTGGCCTCATCTGGTGCTTTAGCAACAACATCGTTGGTATAGTCCTCAGTCGCTGTATCTCCACCAGCAACAGATTCTACTGTAGTATGTGCGGTTGCAGTCAATGTAATCTTCTGAAGAGTTGCATTTGTCAAGTCCACTACAACTGTAGTTGAAACAGTTTCACCTGCAGGAACATCCACCTTTGCTGTTCCTGCGACCTTGTTGATTAGGGGCACCTGTAAGGCAGATACGTCAACTGTGACATCTACTCCATTGGCATCCAATGTACCACTATTCTTGATAGCAACTACGAAAGTAGTCGGTCCTTGATACATCGCCTCACCGTCCAAGTGGAATGTTTCAATACTCAGGTCCGCCCTTGCAATGCTAACTTCAATCACCAAATCATCGAGGGTTTCGTTGTCCTCACCGATGAATGCTGCACCGCTTCCATCTTCCATGCTAATGCTAAAAGTGTATGTTTCATCATCTGCGTCTGCAGGAGCGTGGATAGTAAAGGATTGAGTGCGCTCCTGAGTTGAACTCAAAATCATCGATGCACTGGAGGGAGTTAATGACCAATTTGTTGGCAAGTTTGAACTACTTACATTGAAGGAAACGGTATCTTCTCCATTCCCTAAGTTTGTCATAACAAGGTCGATGGCAACTTCTCCTCCTGGGGCAACTCCAACTTCTGTTGGTGCAGAATCTAGCCTGATGCTATGAATTTGGGGCACCATAATGTGTAAGCCTAACTCTCCTGCTATTGTTGAACCTGCCTCGAAACTAACTCCAATAGGATGTCCCTCTGAATAAAAACGAGCGATATCTTGGCTAGGCAACTGCAACTTGAAGGTGAATTCAGCATTCATTGTTGCACCGGATGATGCATTTTCTCCAAGCCCAAGTTTGACAGTTTTTGTTTGTTCAAACTTGCCGCTACTTTGGTTCAAGAAGGTAACATTCCAATCCTCAGAATCATGTAATGCCCCAGAATCTCCTCCCAAAGTGAATATTTCTTCAGCTTGATTGCCAGCATACGAAACCTTGGCAGTGATGATAATATCTTCGAACATTGCTAAGTCATCACCAGTTGCGTCCACTAGAATCGCAGTCATAGTTTTCTTATCGTCAGAAATATCGGTAGCATCACCAGCAACGATGCTGGTCACTTCAAAGGAGATATCGTGGCGTGCAGGCCTTGAAACAATAATCGTTGCCTCTGATTGAGTAACTCCTCCAACCACTTGTGAACTAACTCCGCCAGAATAATTCATCTCCATACCCATCTCAATAGTTGTGAACTCCACTGAAAAGGAAACGGCGCCTGAAGGCAGAAGGAGATTCATTGCTCCATTGCTATCCACAGGTAAATCAAATTCCATGCCATCTCCCAGATCTATAACTAATTCGATACTTCCATTGATTGGAGCATCTGCGACAGAACTCTCACCAAGGTGGTGCTTCTGAAGAGCGAAATCAGTCCACTCACTGGAAACTGGTAGCCATCCACCCGTGCTCATTTGTAGTTCAAGAGTTCCACCGTCAGAAACTGTAGCATCTAGCAAGCCAATAGCAACCGAGAAGTCATCATCGTTTGCACCTTCATGAGCAGCCCAAACAACCCACTTTCCAGGAGTTACGTTGGCATCCCAAGATAGGGTGCTGCCATCTAAACTAGTAGTTGCAACTACCACTTCTCTATCCAAGCCTACTACAGGATATAATTTTAGAGAGGTGTTTGTTAGAACTGAAATATCATCTAACAGGTGAGTAACGTTTCCTGATACCGAAACATTTCCGGCATCTAATGCTAAATCAAATGATTCATGGCTTATATTGACATCATATTCATCGTAGGATTTGGCTTCGAATCCAACCTTGCTTGCAGTGATACTGTAATTTGTTAGAATTGGTGCAAATAACTTCCAGACTCCATCTTCATCAGTAGTCAAATTAGATTCGAAGTCCGTGCTATTGATGTGTACTGATACATTGTATATTCCTTCATGGTTATTCTGGATGCCATTTCCATCCAAATCCCAGAAAATCATTCCTCCAATCAACACAGTCTTGTCTGCCTCCATCTCAACCAAAGTCAAGTTTCCACCAGCATCGCTAACATCAACACTAACACTGTATACGTCTTCATCAATAATCCAACGGTCATTCAAACCGCTTCTGTTGAGGAAGAAGGTCCATTCGCCTGTTACCAATGTTCCAGTGGCATTTCCTCCAATATCAGTAGGGCCAATGCTAACGTTTCGTAGGCCATCTTTACTGACTGCAGTTATCGTGAATCCAGATAGGTTATCTCCAGTTTCCGCTTCACTGAGGTGAATTGAAATATTTGTAGATGCGATAGCATTCCAAGTCAAGTCTGAATTTGCTGTTGCTTCTGAAATAATAATTGCTTCCTGCATTTCCAATGTTAGATTGTCTCTTGATTCCTGAGGTAATACCGCAGTCCAGTTTCCGGCTGGGATATAGGATACAATATTTCCATTTTCATCCGCATCTACTTTCTCAAAGTTGACTCCGTCTTCGCTATGCAACCATATGGTCACATTGTCTAGTGGGTCTACACCGTTCATCACTTGAGCGGTGAGTAACCATTGAGGCTCGAGAGGAATAAGATATGGTTCATCCATCTCTCCAATCGGCACCTCTAATGTATTGAATGGTACTGAAGTCAATGTTTGGTAATTAGTTCGGTTTGCAGAATCTGTTATGTTCTGCTGTTCAATTCTGACATCATAGACTCCGGGCTCAATACTTAGATTCAATACACCTGTTAGTGCAGAGATATTGTAATGAGTATATGTTACATTTACTTGATCACCATGGCCAGTTAACTGTGGAATTAAAGTTAGGGTGACGTTGACTGCGGTACCGTTCTCAAATACACCATCTCCATTATCATCAAGGAAGAGTTTCAACTGCACATCAGTATAAGCAGGGCTGCCATTGAGAACCCACTCCAATCCCTCAGCATCAGCGCTTACTTCAAGATTTGAAGTACTGACATTTAGTTCTTCCAATAACACATCGACTGTGTAGTTTCCAACTGGCAGGAAGAATTCGAAATCACCTGAAGTCATAGTGAATGAGGACCAAACGACACCTGAAACATTGTTCGTAGTAGTCATTTCGGCAGGTTTCCACCCTGGTAATGAATCATCCCAAAGTGCATCCTCAAAGATGAAAAGTTGACCTGTACGAGAAAGTGAAGGTTCCATAGAAAGGTTGAGGAAACCACCTGAAGCAGTTTTGTCTGAATAATTAGTCTCTGAACTTACGTTTATCAAAATGCTTGCGGTTGAAGTCTTCATTGGTGAGATTGTTGTTATGCTGAATTCCAAGCCTGCTGGTAAACGGACTTCGAATATCCCATTCTCATCAGTTACATCATAGCGCACAAGATTTCCACTTCTCATAGTTACGTTAACTTGAGGCACCTTATTGAATGGGTGCTCAAGACTTGGATTATCCATGTAAACTTTATAATCATCAGCTGCAACAACTTGTCCTGAAACATTGACTGCATGGATGTAACTCTTTTCACCAAGGCTAACTTCATCTTCCAATAATTCGAAGTCGAACCATAACATATATGATTCATGATTATTATCAGAAATTATCCAATGGCCTCTTGGTAATTCAAGGTCGACAAGTCCATTCTCATCTGAAGTAGCATTGAATTCAGGGTAATCATCATACTTTGAAGCAATGGTGACAACTCTATTCCTATTGTCCCATTCAGGGTCAGCAGTACCCAATTCATCGAACGCTATCTCAGATATTGAGAAGTTTACATCGAAGTGGACTGGTATCTCCATGTTAATCTTCAATTCTTCACTCTCATCAAAAACAAATAGTGTTGAATTCAATTCATACCAACCATCGCCATCAAGGTCAAATCTGTAGTAATATTCACCCTTAGAAAGTGGACCATATGAGAAAGTACCATTCTCATCGGTGTTGATAATAATCACATCATCTTCACCAAGTGCAATATCGATTAATTCAAAACTCTTGTTAGCGAATAAATCTCCATTCATGTCGTACATTGTGTCAGAGAATAAACTGCCTGGCATTGTTAACTCAAGGCCATATTTAGCATTGATTTCAACCTCCACAGGCTGTGGTAGAAGAACTTCCTTGCCGTTCTCTAATTGTGCTATCATATTGTATGTCCCAGGAGTTAATCCTGAAAGATAGAATGAACCAGGTTCAACAATTGGGCCCGAAAAGGTTCCAATTCCGATAAAGGTTCCAGTTCCATTGATTGTTCCAATTCCACTAAAGCTTCCAGTTCCCTCAAAAGTAGCATTCACTAATTGCCCAGTAAATGCTGTTGTTGTGCCTGCAGTCATACGTCCACTAGCATTTAATATCCCCTCAAAGAGGTAAATTGATGCTTCACCTTGACCTCCTGCTGTTTGCAAACAAATTTGCCAACCCTTGCTCAAATTAAGGCTAAATGTACCATTATCTTCTTCACAATTGAGTATATTTGACGTACTATTGTCGGCGATATCTTCGGGATTAGCTTTGATTGTTCCAGAACCAACCCATGTCCCATCACCCGTGTAAGTCTGATCAGTTCCAATATTACGGGTATATTCTCCAGTGAAGTTCTTGACAAAGGTTGTTTCACTGTTAGAGGAAGAAGTGAAAGTTCCGTTTTCTGTAAAAGTGATTTCTCCTTGGCCAGGTCCTACAATTCTTGACTCATCGCTAGTGAAGGAACCATTGGTTGTGACTACTGAATAGTTGTCGGTATTGGACCATATACTACGTAGATAGAACTCTACTTCGATAAGTGGGTCGCCCTCAAATGATTCGTGGCCAGCCCATGAGACTGTTCCGCTAACTCCTGAAGTTTCGATGACCATATCGATTGATTCAGTATAGCGCTCACCAGAATGGCCTTGCTTGCCACTGACGTTCAGGTGAATCTCATTCAACCAAGTCATATTTGAGACTCCGCCAAGAAGCCCTGTGATTGGGTTGGTCTCTCTATTCTCATTCAACAAAGTTGTGAAATCTGCAATTGTGGCTTGATAATCACCCTTGCGAATCGCATCTCTATCTACAATTGGATCATTATCGCCCAAATATGCACTGAAACGAATATGGCCTGCTGGTACTGTAACACAATAGTCTCCATTTTCATCAGCATCAACAGCGGCGATAGGAATCCAGTAAGTGTTATTGTCCATATCAGATTCATGTTCCCCGCTGAATGCATCGCGTTCAACAAGGACTCTTGTATTGTTCATCCCTACACCATGAGACATCTTTACTTTGCCACAAACTTCAGTTCCTGAATAATATTTCAGAATCTTTACTGCAGTATTTGCATAACGAATACTTCTCTGGTCTGCGGTATCTTCTGGGAAAGTGCTTTCATCTCCTAATCCAGAACCATACCAGTTTGATATAACGAAGTGATTCATCATCGCTGCAGGTAGTGGTGGTGCAGCCTGCATCATCGAGTCAGGTGTACCTGATACACCGAAGTGCTGACCAGGTTGTGGGTTGGCTGAACCCACATCAAGTCCCAGAGTTGATGCGCCATATCCGACATAGGTTCGAGCGATCATTGTATCAAAGAATGCTGATGTATGGTCAACGCGAATATCCTTCAAAGTTAGGGCTTCATAATCCGCTCCTTGCTGTTGTTGATTCAAGATATCCTGTAAATATGCCTCTTCGTATTTTTCGGAGGACATATCCTCATCATATCCACCTCGAACGGTTTCATAGGTGGTAGAAAGGAAGGTGTCCACATCTTGACCGCCTAAGGTAGTCGGTGCATGGAAAATTCCTGTAGGGTTGCCGTAATTGTAGCGTGAATCTTCGTTATAGCGTCCACCAATTGGGTAAAGCCTGTTATCGACTGCAAAGTATCTAATTTCGTGATTCCTCTGGAAGGTTTCGCCAGGCTTGCCTTCGCTATCGGCGACATCATAGATATCAAGACTCATCAAATCACTATACAAGGCATTGATCTCCTCGCTATCTAACGCAGATGTTAGCAAGTTTCTGCTCAATGCCAAGCGAGTGTTCTTTCTGTGTAGATTGGAAGCGATATCATCGAATTCATCGATTAGGTCATTGGTATACCAATAATCTCCAATGATGTGGTGAGATGTGGCGTCGACTGTCTCTTTGTCTTTGACAGTCTTTTGGGTAAACTTCAGTCTTGCTTGTTCTTCAGAAGCATAATCTCCACCTATACAACTACTTGGTTCTTCACAAGCAACGATGTCGACACCATCGTAGATTCGCCATACAATCCCTGCGGATTCATCTAGAATGCCATCAATAATAACGCCGCCAGTCGCCAAAACTATGTCTGAATTATAAGACTCAACGGTAAACGTACGCTGCTTAGCATCGGCAGAATCCATTTCAGATTGAATGAAAATATATTCCTTGAGTTCAGCCTCGCTTAGATGGTTGCCCAGTATTCTGTTGACTGGTGCTGATAATTCATATTCACCTGAATTCATATTAGTGTATGCAAGGTCACCTTCTGTTAATTGCCAGATAAACAACCCAACCAAGTCCTCTTGTGAACGGGATAACAGCATGTTACCAGTTGCAGGGATTCCTGATTGGAAGTTGTCTGATACAGATGGATGCTGACCTTGAGCCAAGGCTTGGAATCCATAATCCCACCATGATACGAATGCTGGGCGGTCACCAAACTTCTGATGGCAAACGTCATCCTTCCAAGTTCCTTCAATTTGTTCACAACTTTGTTTAGTAGATTCATCATGAGTCAAATCTTGATTTGCTAGCCAATCATAGGCTGTATTCCAACCCCATCCATTGAATCCCGGTCCAAAAGCCCCCATGTACCATGACGAGCCATCCTCGTAAGGTGTATTATCCATCATAGAGAAATCCCAGATGTCAAATCGGAACATATCGGGTGTGAGGTGGAAAATTGCTGAGTCAATCTCGTCTTTGGCATCGCTGCCTCGAGGAATTCCTGCATCCACTCCATATGTCGCATGTTGAGAAATAAGCATTAGCATGACTAAACCGAGAGCACTGAAAGCCGGAGTACGCCATACTGCCTTTCGGGCAGAAGTGAATCTATCCCCAGGGGTGCGGATACCGATTCGGCGCCATTCCTTGGTGACATTTCCAGCCCCACTGCCCTTCCATACTCCGACGATTGCCCAAGAACCGAGGACTGTCATTGCAGGGGTTGCATTGAAGATAAAACGACCTGCTTGCCAAGCCATATAGGCACCGAGAAGTACCCAAATTCCTAGAACGAGGTGAGTCTGTTTCTTATGTCGTACTCCTTGCCAAAGAGCCCACATTCCAGCTGCTAATGCTGCTATGAATACAAGCGGCCCAAAGGAGGCAAAGATTGTGCCGCGGCTTGGAGCCTGTGCTTCAGCAATGGTTCCGAATATCTTGTTCTTGCTGAAGTAATAACCGCCAGTGAATAGAACGTCCCAACCATTGTAGACATTGAGGACGAATTGAAGTACTGCTAGTACTGCTAGAACACCGAGAACCATTACAATTCCTGTTCCAAATACCATCAACCATGGTTTATCACGGAATGCAACTACAACAAATGCTGCCAATAGAGTGAAACCAAAGATGTAGAACATCGGTTGGAAGCCGCTTGCATCCCAAACTAATCCAAGTTGTGGATGTGCATAGAAAGGCATTGGAAGCAAGAACACAATGCTGAGCATGATGATGTTCAGAGTCGCAAGAATTGTACTATCACGGCGACGGAATAGATTCAGCAGTAATTGTAGAGCAAATGCACCGAAGATGATTGCAGGACCGTAAACGAATCCCTTCCAGCCGAGTGCAACTGTTGCGATTGCCATTCCAGCAAGAATTGAGTAACCCACAGCAGTAGGCTTAGCCTTACAAACAGCCTTCATCCCTTCAAAGAGGTGTGATGGCCTCCATGAAATGGTCTTCACCATTCGTTCGCTACCACCGTGTTGAACCGCTTTCAGATAGTAATGCATTCCCAGAGATAGGAATAACAACACAAAGGCATCGTGGTCAGCCAAAGCGAAAGTGCTGTGGCTAACGTGTCCTGGCATCAATGCTATCAACCAAGCAGAAATAACTCCAGCACCCTTGCCGATTTGATTTCTAGCGATGGCTGCCAATGGGAATACTGTCAAGGCACCATAGAGTGCTGGAAGTCCTGCGACGGACCACCATACTGCTTCACTTGGAGCAACTCCGACAAATGGTGCTATCATCATTCCACCAAGAGCAAGGCTCCAAGCGAATAGTGGAGGTCTTGGATTAATTCCACCGATTGGGTAAGCGCGGTCTGCATCAAAGATGAAATGTGCATGTTGTGCCAAAATATAATCCACGGCTCGCTTCATGTACCAAGGATCAGACCCACCTGTCATATCCCATCCAAGGGTACCAGATGCAGCCATTGCTGGAATGATATTCCAAGTAGTACGAACTACTAATGCAACTACAAATGCTGCAAAAGTCAGACAAACTGCCCAATTATCCTGCCACCATTGGCGGGCCTTGCTTGGATCAGTAATTCCCCTATTATCCCAGCCGCCCCATTTATCATGGCCAGCGATGTAGAATACACCGACGAATATGAAGAAGGTGATTCCAGCCCAGATAAACAATCCTTGGGTGCCTTCTAGCATTTCTGCTTGTATCCATCCGGCTTCTTGCCATCCGCCAACGGTATAGAGAATCCAAGATACTCCAACCAACATGGCTCGAGTGAACCAGCGTTCTGAGACACAGAAGCCAATGAACATGATTACAACTCCTGTAAAGAATGCCCACCAATATGACATATGGGAATTGGCTTCGTTCATGACTGTCAATTCTAGCCTTGTAATCATATCACTACTTGCGAAATGATAGAGCGTTGCTAGATGAGCCAAAGCCCATGAACCCATAACTGCAATCATTGTCCATTCCGAAGCATTTGGCTTTCGGCCTTCTCTGCTTGGCATGAATGACCACCAGCGGCCAACGCCCGCTGGAAACAAGACGCCTCTTTGCAAGGTTGCAATAACAGCGCCTAAGAGCAAAGAAACTGTCCATACGCTGAAGAACAGGAATCCAGTTGCTTCGCGGTGTTCATTTAGATAACTCTCATCCCAATCATCTCCACCGATTGTCCCATCTTGAATTTCATCAGATGGATTGTTGTTAATCAAATCCTGTGTTACCCCAGCCCATGTATCTGCCGCACCAGCAATTACCAATGCTACCATGAAACCGATGATGACGAAAGTGAGGATAGTTTGCTCTTCGTGCCTACCCCTAATATCGAAAATATGCCCTCCCACTGCAAGCAAAAGGAATAACAAAGCTGCGAGTGAACCAGCAGGGGTGAAATTAGCGAGTATCCAAGTCAAGACTAAGATGACTCCTAGGAATGCGAGAGAGAGCATAGAAGAAGACATCTGAATTTTGCCGGAATCCCGAAGTGCACGGGGTACGGTTGCCAGAATAGCAGCGGCGATAAGGGCGCCAAAAACCATTCCCGACTCTGCGGTCATAAAATCCAGACCAATGGTCTGGCTCGTTGCAAAGGACATCAGCACAGCAAGGGGGGCGATTAGCCATCCCAAGGCAAGTGCTGGCCCACTTTTTTCTTCGTTTTCTATGTTCTCCATTTGGGACCATCTCTCTCGTTTTCTGCAGCCGTAAGGCTGAAGCGCCCTCGCCACTTATGGGGTCTTTTTAGTGGTTGCTGTTTAATCACATCCCGAGATGCGGCGCAGTATGGCGAATAGAAGATATTTACTTTATCAATAATCAGGTTCTTAGAGGAGCCGTTCATAGGGCTCTCCAGCCAATATCAAGGCGGTATTGGGATTCTGCCAATTTAATTCCCTCCATCAAACGATAGGCAGCCTGTGCTGCCTGCTTCAAGTTTCGACCCATGCCAGTGGCTGAGAGGACCCTGCCTCCGGTGGCGATTAATTGGCCCCCTTGAAGTGAAGTTCCGGCATGATTGACCCAGGCTGCTAGTTCATCCTGAGATTTTCCTTCACGAGAACTTGGAAGAGAAATGAACCCGCCTTTTTCAGGAGAAAAGGGGTATCCTTTTGCCGCTAAAACCACCGTTAAACAGTGGCAATCAAGGAATGAAATTTGTTCATCTTCCAAACGACCTTCTGCTACTGCTAACAAATGGGAAGCCAAATCTGAATCAATTAAGGGCAGAGTTATTTGACACTCGGGGTCTCCGAATCGGACATTGTATTCAACCACATATGGGTCGTTATTTTCATCTATCATTAAACCGACATATAGCACTCCGCGATATGGTATTTTAGTGGATTTTAGATAATTATGCATGGGTTTGACAATTCGTTCAATAGTTTTTGATTTAACCTCCTCATCAACCACTGGAGCAGGAGCATAGGCTCCCATTCCACCGGTATTTGGGCCGCTATCCCCTTCATTCAATCGCTTGTGGTCTTGACTTGCCGGAAGACAAACAAATCCGGATTCATCCATCAACACTAGCATGCTTGCTTCTTCGCCTGGTAAGAATGCTTCAAGTAAGACCTTGCCGTCGATTTCAATGGCGTCGAGTATTGCATTAGTTGCCTGCTCTCTATCTCCAGTGACAACAACTCCTTTACCACCTGCGAGTACGTCTCTTTTGACCACCCATGGGTTGCCTGAAAAATCATTCAGTGCAGCATCAATTTGACTTTTCTCGGAAATTATTCGGAAATCCGCAGTTGGTACGCCATTCTCTTTCATTACATTCTTAGCCACTAATTTGCTCCCTTCCAGCATTGCATTTTTTGAATCCGGTCCAAAACAGGGGATGTCTTTGCTACGAAGTAGGTCCGCTAATCCCTCAACGAGAGGCCCTTCTGGGCCAACAACGACCAAAGATGCCGATAAATCAACTGCGAGTTGAGTCATTGATTCAACATCAGAAGCAATCTCTGGATGATTTGTTGCAATCATTGCTGTACCAGCATTTCCTGGACTGACATGTACTGCAGATACAATTGGCGAGGCGACCAATGCCATAGCCAACGCATGCTCCCTGCCGCCACCACCAATAATCAGGATGACTAGGTCATTCTGCCTCGACATGATTTGCTCACAATAACCTCAGGCAATAATCATTGAGATGAGAACTTCCGGTATATTGAACAGCCTAATGCGCACAGGTCATTGTATGGAGGGTGATGTGGGCAGCATTTACATCTGGCTTTTGGTACTCACAGTGCTATGGCTCTATCTCCCGGGGTTCTTGGTCAATACATGGGCAATGATGTGGGGCAAATGGTTCCCAAAGACTGGCTATGGACCTTGGCCTATTGACGGGGGTAAAATTCATCGGGACGGGAATAGAGTTCTTGGTGATGGAAAAACTTGGAATGGCTTGATTGGTGGTGCAATGACCAGTGGACTACAAGCCATGTTGATGGTGAAACTCGTCTCAGGAAATGGTACTGACTCAGCGCCATTTGTTGATTTAATGTACGGGATTGGCCCTGAAGATTGGTTCTGGATGGGCGGGAGTATGGCAACTGCATTCTTTGTTGGTTCAATGCTAGGCCTTTCATCTCTAATCGGCGATAGTACAGGTTCCTACATCAAACGCCGTAGAGGAATGAAGCGAGAAGGCGATGTCAGCAGCAAAGCGCCACTTCTCGACACCTTGCCTTTTGCAATTGCAACCTTTGCCTTTGGGGCCATTTTTCTACAAGGCTCAGCGATTGGAGATCCAGACAATCTTATTGCAATGTTTATTATAATCATCTTTACACCTGTTCTACATAGAATGTTCAATATAATTGGCTACCGGCTCGGCTGGAAAGATGTCCCATACTGAATATTTATCAGTCAATCAGGCAATTTGTTTTTTGATGATGAGCGCCCGTCAGATTCCATGCGCAGCCGAAACAGCATGATATGTGTCCTGATTTTACTCCTAATGGGTGCCGCACCAAGCCTTGCAGATGCCCCTACCGATGGCTCAACTATCACCATCACTTCTGATGAATCATGGAGCTCATCTCTCACTTTAAATGGCAGCGTTACTATTGCGTCAGGAGCCACTCTAACAATAGATTCAAACACTGATATTGCTACTTCATCAAGTATTACCGTTTCAAATGGTGGGAATTTGATAATCGATTCTAGTATTATCAATGCCCAAGAACAGATGGACTGGTTAGCGATGGATGATATAAGCGCCCAAATAACAATACCACTCCAAGGGACTGGAGGAGAAGTGTCAATCAAGTTCACATTCAAGGATTCTTTAGTTGAAAACATCCTGAAAGCAGGATTCACAGGCTCTGAATTATCGAGTCAGAGCGGCGAGGATGCACAATTCACAACAAATTTAGAACAGGGTGTGACTGAAGTTTCAATCAATCTCTCAGCAGCAGGTTGGTTAGCCGTAAAAATCACTGAAGTCGATATCGTTGAATCAGGTACAGGAAGCAGTGTTGAGGATATCAGAAGCCTCCAGTATTCAGGGCTCAAAGCCGGTGCAGTAGCAACTTGGAGTTTGAATGTCATGGAAGGTGGAAGTCTTTTGAGCAGCCAATCATCCATCAGTGATGTTGACCTTGTGTGCTTTGGAACATGCACATTAAACCAAACTACTATGCAGTCCTTTGAACCAATTGACCTTTCAGACTCTGGGATAATCACCTTGATAGATTCAAACCTAAATGGCAGCATTGATGATGAAGATATCAAAAGTCTTTCTGGAGCAGAAGTCAATTGGGATGCAACAACAACTGGTTCTGGAGGTAATACTGATAGATGGATAATTGAAAGGATTGGGCAAAAAGTAACCACACCTCTACCAGGTGTTCTTATTCAATTGGTTGAATTAGGTTATTGGAATGAAAGTAAAACTGTAACCACTGATTCAAATGGAATGTTTACGCTACCTAGCAGAATTATCCAATGGATGGATTCATCAGGCGAGGTGCACAATGAGTCGGCAAGAATTGAGAACATTAGTTTCAACAGGGCTTCTGCATGGGGGGACTTCACTGGTCCTTTGGGATTACTTGGAAGTGATGATATTACTTTATCCCTTGATTTGCCAATGATTAGTGTTATGTCAGTTGAAATAGACGACGAGAGCGATGCAAATGTTGGCGATTCTGTTAGCGTCACTGCGAAGGTGAAGAATGATGGAGCAGCAGCAACCATCGCATTAACTTGTACAGATTCAAATGGTGTTGATGTCAGCACCTTGCCAATTTACATCCCAGTTGAAGCGGGAGCACAATCTACAACCACAGTTCAATTCACATGGACCCAATATTCATCAGGCGAGGAATCTATAACTTGTTCACCACTCATTCCATCTGCCTTCGAGGATTTTGAGAATCTTGTGCTAACAGAGCAAAGTTCTGCCAATAGTAGCAGCATGAAATGGATTGCACATGTTGATTCAGGGACAAATATGGCCATATGGCTGATGGCGGCTATTATCGTAGGAATAGGAGCCCTACTTGCTTTCACCAAGAAAGGAGGAGAAGTGGAAGAAGAATCAACGGAATCCTCACAGGAAACTGAAGAAACTGAGGAATCCGAAACAGCAGAATCCGAAGAGGAAGTTGTGGAAGAAGATAGTTAATCAGCACTTTACGGCTGCTTTGTAATCATTACTATTATCTTCATCCTCGTTTTCTTCCCAGAAGTATTCGAAGCCATTGGTAGAGGAGAATGTATCGAATGAATCTCCCCCAGGTACGATATGAGTTATCGTGATAGTTGTCTTGTAGCAGCCATCTCCATCATAAAAATCACTCCTAGGGATGTAATGAACCTCTTGGCCATTGATATCTTCCTTTGTTTCCATTCCATTTATTTCTAAGTCTAGCCAACCATGAGCAATGGCGCTTGAGCCTTTAGAAGAGGTCATAGAATCGCCATTAACAGAGAATGAAGTTCCACCATTCCACACTTCTGAGCCGTCTTTGCTAATCACTATTGTAAAAGTATAATCAGTTAAAATTTCTTGAATATATGCATCCCATTCCCCCTCCTCTAGGTTTGATGAACGTTCCAAATCCGAGTCTTCTTTACCAAGCCCTAATTTCATTTGAATGCCAAGATGATTAGTATCGGTATGTCCCGACGTGCCCGTATTTCCACTTTCATCTTGTTCGGTTACCGGTAGCATATCTGCACCAACCGCAGTGATAGTTCTGTCAAGAAGATCAGGAGTGATTTCCCCTTCCCATGAATGCGTTCCAGCACTAATACTCAGAGTGTAGGTCAAGGCTGAATGGCCACTTGCATCAATACTACTTCCCTGATAAATATCCGCTAATGGAACTTTAACTGTTGAGATGCCCTCATTATTGGCTTCAATTCCATCCTTTGTCCATACATCTTCTCCCTTGACACTGATACTCGCAGTAGCGTCGTCGCCGGCGGTATTGTAAAGAGTGAAAGTCAGCATGTCATCGACCTCATCTATCTCAAATAAGGAGGCGCGAACATTTCCGCCTTCCCAAGAAAATGCAGCAAAATATGGAATCGCAGTTATCACCAAGAAAGTAAGGCCGACCGCCACAATTGTATTCTTATTCCATTCACCTTTCTGTTGTTTGAAACCCCATGAAGTTAAACCCCACGCAAGTAATAGCAATCCTAATGGTATGATTCCTTCCCAGTTGGCCAAGTCCCAGACAAAATAAACTGCGAGAAGGAGAGAAATAGAACCTGAAATAAAACCAATCTTGGCATTAGTGTCATTTCCTGCGCTCGGAACTGAAGACTTAGAGGCGGATTTTTCCTTTGGAACTTTCTCTTTAGAAGCGCTTCCACCTTTATCCACTAATGTGGCAGTCTTCAATAGACTACCAGTTTCTTTGAATTGTTTTGCATCTTCGGGGGATAAACCGAGTAGAACACCCTCTTGGCCTCCGTCTTTTGCGACGTCCTTGGCTTTATCTAGTAGACCTGCCATTTACCTTCACCTATCTTCAGCGTGTTCTCTATGCCTCATCAAGGCTTTGCCTTTTAGTGTGCAAAGCACTGTAAATTAGCCGAGAGCATTTTTTGCGGTTCAGAACAATCCCATTGAGGATTCTTCTTCTTCATCAGTGTTGAGATAGCGCCTACCTATTACAGCAGCCGCTAGTGCAATCATTGAGAGAGTTGGAATTATTTCAAAACCGGGGAGGTAGACACCACGGACATAAATTGTGATAATCTGAGATTCAGCATCTAACTCGCAATTATCCTTATCTTCTTTACAAGTGAAATCACTCATAGCCGAGAATTGCAACTGGTAGTACTCATCTGTCCATCCTTGAATCTTTGGAGTGCGGACGTTGACTTTTGCCTTGTACGGTGTATCTGTTGCTGCCATTACCATACTGACTGCGGGTAGAGTGACTTGGAATCCCTTGTCCGCTAAGGTGTCATCTGGATTTTGGTCAATGACAGCAAAGCGGAATTTATCCTCGAAGTTTCCATGGTTGTAGACATCGAATACAAAGGTGTAGTCAACCTTCTGCTTGAGTTGAGTGAAAGAGTTTTGAGCAACTATTTGCATCATTGCAAACTGCTTGATTGAAACAATCATGTTTGTTGACTGCTCGGAGTTTTGTGGGCTGCTCACTCCGTTGATATGAGTCACTGAGGCTCTAACAGTCACACTGTGGTCCTTCATTTCTGCCTTCGAAGGGGCTAGAATTCCAATTGGGAAATCTGCACTCCTTCCAGCACCAATTGCCAAGGAACCAGGAGCAGCAACAGCGATACCTGGAGTTGAGATAATATCTACTCTGACTTGCTCATCATAAGCAGTTGGGTTCTGGATAGAACACATGGTTGAACCACTGCGGTCTTTACCTGGCGCGACATCGATTTCGATAGTCAGCGAGTTGCAAGTAAGGGTTATCATCGGGGTCGGGGATTGGGCATCTACAACAGGCAATGGAGCCATAGCCACCATCATCGAGCCTAGGTAGAGCATCATCACCATCAGGGGGGTATGCTTCCTCATTCTGTTCACCGTAGTGTTTTCCACCCGCGACTCACTCATAACCATTATGGGTGAAAGCGTTGACGAATGGCTACCTATATTGTATTATTTTCCAGATATCTCAAGCGTAATGTTTGTTGATGTGATGCTCGCGCCTTGGGGTTAAGAGGGCCTGTAGCTTAGTTTGGTTTGAGCCCCCGGCTCATAACCGGGTGGTCGTCGGTTCAAATCCGGCCGGGCCCACTAAAAGCATCACTCTGGCCGGATTTTAACCTAAAATTCAATTTAAACGACAAAAATAAACCGCCCAGCAGCGCGGAAATGGCGCGACTCATGATAGATAACTAAGTTTGGATTATTATGTTATAGTCGATTCAAACATCAAGTCGAGACTGAACTGGCCGGACAATATCCCGTGCTTTCAATTCAGCCTCATCCCGAATCGGCTCCGGAACAAATACCAAGACGCGACTATCCAACTCAATTAAAGAACGTATCAATGGGCTCGCCTCACTAACATCACGACCATCAGGTAACAAGATTCCCTCACTATATGGTAGATAGCCACGCTTGGAGATAGATGCAATAATCAAATCATCAGCGGGGATAAATCCAGCATCTTCTAGCAGTCCCGACAATGGTTCAACCAATTTTTGAGCCATCTCATCAGTCATCCCATCAATACGTAAAGACTTGTGGAATCCTCTTCGTGATAGCATCTTACTAGCCAAGCCAGATAACTCACCATCCGCATGCTCAGCCCAATGAGTCATCGCCACTTGAACATCAGCATCAGTCAACCTACTATAGGACAGCACATCCAAATTAGAATTCGTCAGCATATCCTTCAAACCGGTATCCAATTCTAATTCGCCTAATTGATACAAAACTCTAGCACGCGCCAACATTCTAGTTAGGTATGATTGGGTTAGTAAATTCACCTTGTGGAAGTAAACTTGTTGATACATATGGAAACGGCAGACCAAGTATGCCTCTATTGCAGGTAGGCCCCAACTCATGATGTACAAGTGCCCGTCGTCGTCTACTCTCAATGCTCGAAGTACTCTATCTATATCGAAACCGCCAATTTGTGCACCACTATTTGCTTGATCACGCAAAAGATAATCCATTCTATCTACATCTAATTGACTGGAAACCATCTCTTTTAGGAAAGGTTCAATTTGTTGACCGTCATATTGTGAGTCGCCATTCATAATAGCAAGCAATCTTCCAAATCTCGCTTCGCCCAAAACTGCGCGCGTTGCTTGTCCAACTTCTGTTTTAGTAGATTCAAGCATCATCCCCCCCCACTTCTCATGGCTATGAAATGTGGCAAAAACTTCGGGGTTTTCCAATAAGTGTGAGTAGGGGGGATGGCCAATATCGTGAAGTAAAGCCGCAATTTGTACTAATTCTGAATCATCATCACTCAGCCTGCCAGGGTGTACCTCCTGCAATTGGCGTGCTAATCTACCTGCTAAATGGTACGCTCCAAGACTATGGATAAATCGACTATGATTTGCTGCTGGGAAAACATAATAGCAAGTAGAAAGTTGTTGAATGAAGCGCAGTCTCTGAATTTCTCTTGTGTCAATGATGGTAACAATGTGAGCAGGAACAAGGATATCTTTGTGAATTTCATCCCTGATTACGCGGTCCCTCAATACATCCCCTCCGCTTTGGCGGCCAACTTGGCTACCTTCAAACCCACCTATCGGCGTCGATGATTCAATAGGTATGTCATATTACCCGCTGTTGATGGGTGATGAAGAGAAGGCCATGGCCGAGGACAAGGTCAAGCCCAAAGAGATAGCCGGCGGCCTTATTGAAAACAAAGTATTTCTCTCTGGTGCCGATGGTAAATTATGGCCGATGTTCTTCTTCTCAGTATTACTAGTTGCAGCTCTAAACTTCTATGCGGTTAGCCGTGAACCTGATGTAATATCCATCGCCGAAATTCACGAACATGAAAATGAAGTAGTCAAGATTGAAGGCATCATGATTTCATGGGTTGAGGACCCATATTCAGATGGTTCCGAGAGGTTGGACATCATCCTCCAAGATGAGAGTGGTGTTGCTGAAGTGCGATGGTTCAAATTTGGAGAACTACCTACGATTGGCTCAAAAATATCCGCGGTTGGAGATGTACGACAATGGGAGGGGCGCTTTTGGATTCAATCACTCGGAAATGGGGCCTTGCAATGGGATTCTAGCGATGTCGCTCTACCAGAAGGTGTGCCATTAGCAATAATTGGTCAAGACCCTGAGCCATATATGGGTAAAACAATCTCAATTGAAGGATACATCACCAAGACCATTCACCCCGATACCGTTTGGACTTCGGCCTATATTGCAGACCACCCTAATTATGCTAATTCAAAACACCAACTTCGCCTATTCATCAGCAGTGCAAGTGGGGCATGGATTGAAGCAGGTTCAAAAATAACTGTGACTGGTCAAATTCGCTTTGAAGAGCGTGAATTCAGATTCGTCATGTACACACAGGGTCCAGAAATCTTGGTCGATTATACCGAGATGCCAAGTATTTCAGTGCTTGAATGGGGAGAGAAAGACACTTGGGGTTATGAGATGAATAAATTGGTTCAAATTGAAGGCATTCCATATCAAGATGAAAATGCGGATTGGTGGATTCAGGGCCCTGCATCTCATCAACGATTATGTATTCTTCCAGGTGATAGGCTACTTGAAAATAATGCCTCTGCCTTCAATGGTATCGATGGACTATGGACTGGTAGACTAGTTTGGTTAGCAAACATAGATGAGGTTTGTCTTGATGATGGCGGAGATGTTTCATCAGAACCTATTCTTGGAGTTGAAGACCTCTTGGTGGAAATTGTTTCCCATCCTTCATCTTACTTAGATGACCCAGCAAAGCAATGGAATGTCACTGGCTATCTTGCTGGGTCATTAGCACCCGATGATAGCAGTGCTTCGGTTAGAGATGCGCAATCATGGCGAGATGACAAGGTTAGTGTCTATGTTGACTTCCCATCCTCACGAAACCAATGGATTGAGGAAGGACAAAGAATGGAGATGGTAGTTACTGTTGACTGGAATCCACTGTATGGGAGCATGAACCTAGTAGCAGTAGAATGGGAACTTCAAGGTGATGCCTTACCCGCCGACACATTATCATGGGATAGCGATGTTGTAATCTGGGGTTATTCCGAGAATAACATGGTCTTTATCGAAGGGCAATTAATGCCAGCAAATGGATCTGGTGAAACATGGTTGATAAGGCCAGAAACTAATGACCGTATTTGTGCTGAAACTCAAGGCCTAAACAGCCTAAACCTTGAGGCCATGAACCATAGTCAACCTTGGTATGGGCGCTTAATCGAAAAACAAGATATCGATAACCGAAGTACCTACCTCTGCTTATCGGGGGCAAGTTCTGATGATAGTGATGGGGATGGTCTTTCAGACTGGGCAGAAAGAGAAGTCTACAACACCGATATCGACGCCGCAGATTCCGATTCTGATGGGTATGAAGATGCTGCGGAAGTCCTTGCAGGCTCAGACCCAAATGATTCTGCATCTACTCCAACGGAAACCTGAGGCGACTAAATGTCTTGGGAATTAGATCTAGCATGGTTACTCGGCTCAATGTTTGCCGGTATTCTGATGGGTTCTCTAACCGGTTTAATTCCTGGATTTCACGTTAATAATGTGGCCTTGATTTTGCTTGCACTTTCTGGCACCATGGTTGCGTGGGGAATTCCATTATCTGCCGTGGCCACATTAATTGTAGCATGTGGAACCGTTCACACTTTCTTAAATTATATTCCTTCAGCATTGATAGGCGCACCTGATGGTGATACCGCGTTATCCCTACTGCCAGGTCATCGTATGTTACTTGCCGGAAATGCTGCAAAAGGGGTAGCATATTCTGCCCGAGGTTCCCAACTCGGTTTACTTATCAGCATACCACTAATCGTCGTAGCAAGGATTCTTTTTGGCCCTGAAATGGGGTTGTATCAAGAGATGAGGAATTATTTGCCATGGATTTTATTGGCTATTTCAAGCATGCTTTTGATAACCGAAACTACCCGTCTAACTTGGCCAAATTGGCTGCGGAAATTATCTGGTGGTAAATTAGGAGAGGATTCTCGCTTTGCAGGTTTCCTCGCCGCTACTGGTTTCTTCCTCCTCGCTGGAATGTATGGCTGGGCGGTATTCGCTCTCCCCGCGCGCTCACCTGTCGGGATGCCAAATGCTAGTTTGTTATTGCCGGCTTTGGCCGGATTATTTGGAGTCGCTAATCTAATTGATATTTACACAACAACGAGTGAATTACCACCTCAAAAAGACGATTGGGACTTGCCGCCTGCTGGACCTCTCCTAGTTCCCTGTTTCTGGTCCGCTGTTGCTGGTGGTTGTATGGGAGTCTTGCCGGGGATGACAGCAGCACAAGCCACGGTCTTGGTTATGGGTGGACGTAATGTTGCCGCCAAAGTTCAAGGTAAAGAGGGCTACGGAATGGATTTTGAAAGTGGGATGCTTCCCGTTTTAACCCACGAAGAAATCCTCGAACGTGCCCGAGCAGAAGCAGCTGGCGAAGAAATTGATGATGCCCATTCAGAACAAGATTTGGAAATTATCGCTATTCTATCAGCAGTTAATACAGCGGTAACTGTGATGGTTCTTGGATTCCTGTACATCATCGGCCGCTCTCGTTCAGGTGCCACTCTTGCCTTGAAAATGATGTATCCAATCGACAAGTGGGTTGAGGGAGAACCGACTGCTGACTTCATCAGATTATTGGTAGTCTGTATTGCCTCTGGGTTGATTGCTGTACCCTTGATGTTTAAGGTGGCTAAAGGATTGTTAAAATTGCACGAAGTAATACCTCTGCAGACGATGGTATTGTCGGTGATAATCTTCGTCACTATTCTAGTATATTTATCGACAGGATGGATAGGTATTGGAGTGTTAATAGTTGGAGTAGTAATGGGATTAATGCCGCCTAGAATGGGGATTCGTAGGAGCCATGGGATGGGGATAATTTTAGTGCCGATAATGCTCTATACTTTTGCTCAAAAATTCGATGCGTTTGGCTTTATTTGAGTAGAGAAGCACGGGAATGCTTCTTGACCATTGACTTAGACGGTGGGCCGGCACTAGTGCCGCAGGTGTGTAGTTATGACTTCGCGAATCAAATCCTTCAGTCTAATATTGATTTTTCTAATGTCTTCTTTTTTGGCATTCATTCCGACTCCTGAATTAGAAAAACAAGATTTTGAATTAACTTCGGGACGTGCAAGTCCCTGTACGGGGAATATTTGCCTTAACGAAGCGATGCCCAATCCCAATGGCTATGATAATGATACTTGGCCTAATGGCGAATGGTTTGAATTAACCAATATCGGGACCTCCAATATCGATATTTCAGGTTGGTATGCAAATAACAAAAATGGTAAACAGATTACCTTTGACAGTGCAAGTATCGTCGGCTATAATTCTAGCAATTCTGCAACTTGGACGATTGCACCCGGTGGATATCTGGTAATTGCTCGAAATGGAAGTGCCAACTTTTACTTGACTAATTCCGCTGAGACCTTGGAACTATTTGATTCATCATCCTCAAAACAAGATGAGGCCTCATGGACTGCTGCTTCATCAGGTGCATCTTATGTGGAAGACCCTACAAATGCCTATGCTGATTGGATTACAACAGCAGGTCCAACTCCCGGCTCCAACAACAGTGGTGCAACAGCACCAACCTATTTTGCAAGTGACCTAATAATTTCGGAAGTCATGCCAAATCCTTGGCCTTCGGCCGATAACGATACATGGCCTGGTGGAGAATGGGTTGAGGTCTACAATAATGGAAGTAGCAATTTTGATGTAAGCGGTTGGAACCTAACTGATTCGGCTGGCAATGTCATCGGTCTTGACCAGCACCACATGATTGGCTATGATGCCAGTGTGCCTTCTACTTGGCTTATCGAGACTGGTGGATACAGAATCGTGGCAGTGAATTCTACAGGTAGTTATGGAGTTTTGAACAATGGTCAAGAAGAATTATTCCTAAAATGGCCAAATGGCACAATTTCTGAGAAAGTGACTTGGAACAATGCCTATTCAGGAATGAGCCTCAACAGAAATGCAATGGGCATTATGGAAACTTCGGTATTCCCAACGGCTGGCATGGAAAACTCTCAACCCATTACAAGTATTATCAATGCGTCATCTGATATCTCATTCAACGAAGTTTTGCCAAATGCAACTGCAGATGGCAATATCTACGAGAGTGGAGGTGAATGGTTAGAACTGTTCAATTCGGGAAATTTAGACCTCGACCTTTCAGGCTGGAGTATCAAAGATGGAATGGGCAATATTACCGCATTCGATGACTCATTAGTAAATTCTGGAACAAACATCCTAGCAGATGGCTACAGACTCGTAGAATTTGTTGGCGGGACTCAATTATGGGAGGATTGGAATTATCTTACCCTATTCAATCCGAGTGGAGAAATCGTCGATGTACTCCATTGGGATGCAAACCACGGCGAAAATAATTCCCTGATTAGACAATCTGATTTCACCCTCCCTTGGCAACCCTCTCCCTTCAACACTCCCGGTGAGCAAAACCCTTCAACTGGAGTATCCAACGAAACTTTGGTCATCATCAATGAAGTCATGTCTGACCCATCTGGGGCAGATACCTCCGCATGGCCAGGCGGAGAGTGGATCGAGTTGCTGAACATCGGCAATGACAGTATCGACTTAGATGGTTGGAAATTACAAGCGGGTGGTAACAAAAATTACGCCTTGACATCTGAGAGAATCCTGAATAAGGAGAATACGAGTATTGAACCTGGAGAGTATCTCGTTGTTTTTATGAACGGTTCATCTTCCTTTTATCTAAGAAATACAAACGGGGATAGCATCTCTCTTCACAATGCAGATGGGGATTCAATGCATACAATCCTTTGGAATTTCAATGTCACTGAAGGAGAATCATTGGTGGCTCACCCTTCATCGACAGTAACAGAATGGATTCATTCGCTGTGGCCAACTCCTGGCTCTGAAAACCCCTCATTTGGAGGTTATACTGGACCGACAACGATATTGATGAATGAAGTTCTTCCTCATTGTTATGATGACTCCGTTAGCCCTGTAGATGATTGGGTAGAATTGTACAATAGTGGCACAGAAGCGGTTAACCTATCTCGCTTCTCTTTGGTTGCAAGTGATGGTGATACAATCATTATCAGAGATGACAAAATGTGGAATGTAAGTAGCGAAGATGGTACGATTCTTCAAGCGGGGGAATATGCTGTTATCCTTGGCCCAACTAATTTTGCTCTAGGCTACGGTGATAGCATTGACCTACTTGACCCCAATGGGAATAACTTGGAATCAATGAGTTGGACCACAACCGTAGACTGTAGAACTGTTGGACCTGACCTTGATGATGTAAATGCAGAATGGGAGGTAATGCTGTGGCCAACTCCAGGAGAAATTAATCCAGACCCTGCTAATTATAACTTCGATGTTGAGGTATTATTCACTCGCTTAATGGTTGAAGAAACATCATATTCCACCAGAAACAACGAGTTCTTTGAGTTAACCAACGTCGGAGAAACAACCGTTGATCTAACAAATTACGTCATCAGAAGAACAAAATTAGCCGGCGACCCATATGATGGAAAATTCAGTAGCCTTTTCCTCCAATCTGGAGAGTCAATCATCCTAACACCCGATGCAACTCACTTGGCAGAGGATTCTGGGATGCAAGTTGTACAAGCAAATACAGTCATGGATAATACCGTTTTCCTGACAAATAGCGGTGCTTCATTACAATTAATTTCACCAACTGACGAAGTCATTGACAGCCTAGTGTATGGGAATGCGGACCCAGCAATCGAAGGATGGAGTGGGGCCTCACTAAGCGAGCCAAATGGTTCCACTGATGGCCATATCTACATCAGGGGAGATGGCTGTAATAATCTTCCAGATACCAATACTAGTGAGGATTGGAAAATGCGATGGAGCAGAATAGGAGCCAGCCAAGGCTGTAACGTTCCAACCTTTTCAACGACAGGAAGCATTACTCCAACTATTTCTCCAGCAGGTTCCTTAGCACAGATAATTCAGTGGCTTGATTCAGCCCAGACCAGTATTCACGTTCACATCTACGAATTGCACAGCCCAGAGATTTCCTTTGCCTTACGCCAAGCCGCTCAGAGAGGAGTCGAGGTCACTATTGTTCTCGATGAAGGAGATTATTGGTGGGATGATAATGCACTGCGATGGCAGCGTGGCCATGCAAGCGATTTGGCTGCTGCCGGTGCAACAGTCTATTGGTTTGGAGAACCTTCTGATAGCGACGCTCCCGCAGGGCCCTATGCCTTCCTCCACAGCAAGGTTGCTGTTGTTGATGATAGCAGCGTCTGGATTGGTTCAGGAAATTGGAAACGCAGTTCGATGCCAGTAGATGGACAAGCAGGGAATGTCGATTGGGGGGTCATAATTGAAGCCCCTGATGTTGCTCAACAAGTTTTGGAAAGAATCGCTTGGGACGAAAACCCTGCAAACCATCACGTCAAATTACATGACCCGCTCTCTCCAAGCCAAGGTACCCCAAATGGCTGGGCCACCCCTACCCAAGCAGACGACCCCCCTACTCTACCAACTAACACCCTAACAACGACAGGCGCAGTGGAAGGTCGATTACTAACATGCCCAGATGATTGCATGGATGGTCTGGCTTGGCTAATCGATGAAGCGGATGAAGAATTATTACTTTCTCTTCAAAATCTCGATATGGATTGGTATTGGGGATGGGGAGTTAGCCCATTATGGCAATCCTTGGAAAATGCCGCCCAAAGAGGTGTAAAAGTCCGCCTCATCATTAACGGTTATTATTGGGATGATGAAATCCAAGATGCGGTAAACACTTTCAATCACGAATGGAATGAAACTAATGGTTGGGATACATCTGCAATCATCATGTCAGCCTCTGATGAAATCACCAAATTACACAATAAAGGAGTTATCGTAGATGGCGAGTTGACATTATTCTCATCAATAAATTTCGGAGCAAGTGCAATAATTCGCAACCGCGAAATGGGGGTCGTTATCGATTCGGTTGAGATTGCAGAATTCATGAGAGCATCATGGTTAGAAGACTGGAATAGAGTCGATGCTACCACTGATAGCGATGGCGATGGCCTTCCTGATGGATGGGAAATGGCCAATGGCCTGAACAGAACAAATGCAAATTCACCAGCCGGCGTGTATGGTGAGGAAATGATGGATAATGATGGTGATAATCTAAGTAACCTTCACGAATACCTCTATGATTCTAACCCATTATCTGTTGATACGGATGGAGATTGTATCCCAGATGAAATCGAAATCAGTATTGCAATGAGTCTATCTTCTGGAGCATCTCAAGAAGTGGTAAATCAAACAATTCGAAGTGCTATGCGCTCAACAGACGTGGACGCTGATGGAGTTAATGACGGAGTGTTTTGGAATTGTGGAGAAGGTATTGCCCAAGATAGTGACTTTGATGGAGTTGAGGATGAACTCGACAATTGCCCTTATACTAGCATCGGAGTGTCTGTAGATTCTGATGGCTGTTCAGTTGAACAACTTTTAAACAACGATGCCGATGAAGACGGAGTTGAAGATGCAGTGGATAATTGCCCAGATACACTATTTTCAGAAATAGCACTCGGCTCTGGTGGAAATTCTGTTGCAGAAGAATACTATCGGGGTTGTAGCCCTACTCAACTCGATGCTGATGGTGATGGGATATTCAATGACAGAGATGAGTGCCCTGAAACTCCAGCGGACCTGCAAGTAAATATCGATGGCTGTTCAGCCGAACAATTGACTGAAAAAGCAAAGTCTCAATCAAATGAGGAAGAGAAAGGGTCGGCAGGAATGGTTTTCACGATAATAATGGTCATTTCAGGAATCGGCCTATCGGGTTGGTTGCTGGTAAATATGATGAAAAACAAGGACCCACTTGAAGGATTTGAGAATATGGATACAGAGATTCCTTCTGACCTCGGCTCGATGCCAATTCTCGATGGCGGTGGCGTTCCTGTCCTAGATGGAAGTACAACACCTACTGTAGACCTCTCTCTTTTCCCAGGATGGGAAGAAGCAACTGTTCAAACTTACCTCGACCAAGGTTGGACAGTTGAGCAGTTGAAAGAATGGTATGACAATGCTCAGAAGTGATGCAAATGATTGAGAGTAAACGTGAAATCACGATATGCGACATGAGCGACTTTCTTTCAAATGATGCAGAAAAACAGCAACAATTCGTCAGTAGAATGGGTAATGCTCTCAAAGACATTGGCTTCTTTGCCCTGACAAACCACGGAATCCCACTTCCTGAAATCACCTTAGCATATTCTGAATCTGAAAAATTCTTTTCCCACAGCCATGAGGTTAAGTTAGATTATGAGCAGAGAGCCATCAACCGCCAAAGAGGCTTTACAAGTTTTGGAATTGAACACGCCAAGGGCAATGATGCTCCAGACCTCAAAGAATTCTGGCAAACGGGGCGTACTCTTTCGCCTAGTCATAAGAATTTTGAAACTTACCCAGAAAATGTTTGGCCAAAAAAGGAATGTCCTGAATTTGAAGATGCAATCGACGGGCTTTATCTAAAAATGGAAAGTCTATCGCGGAAATTACTCGATGCAGCCTCTCTATATTTGGGCAGAGAAGAGAGTTGGTTATCCAATATGGCAATTGATGGAAATACAATAATGCGAATGATTCACTATCCAGCAATTTCCGATGACGCAAATCCAACCAGTGTTAGGAGTGCAGAACATGAGGATATCAACCTCATCACATTACTTGTTGGAGCCAGCGCAGATGGTTTGCAAGTAATGGATAACGATGGCAGTTGGATTAGTGTTGCAGCCAATCATGATCATATCATCGTAGATTCAGGAGACATGCTTCAAAACATCACTAACGGCCTGTTCAAGAGTACTACTCATAGAGTCATCAATCCCGATGATTCAAGAGATGCGAGATATTCTATGCCGATGTTTGTACACCCAAGAGATGAAGTTGATTTAACCCCTGACCCCAGCTTTGTTGCACTAACAGGTGGTGTTCCACTTTACGAATCGATAACCGCAGGTGAATATCTACTACAACGGCTCAAAGAAATAGGCTTGACTTCTTGAGGTGAATGGATGCTAATGCCTGACGTCATAGCCAATAAGCGGGATGGTAAGGAATTATCAGAAAATGAACTAGCATTCGTTGTAGATGGTGTCTGCGATGGTAGTATACGCGCTGAACAATTAGGGGCATGGTTGATGGCCGTTTACAATAATTCAATGAGTATGGATGAGAGAATCACATTGACTAAATTAATGCGTGATTCGGGAGAAGTTATCGATTGGCAAGACCTTACCCCACTCATTGTTGACAAACACTCAACCGGTGGAGTTGGCGATAAAGTGAGTCTTGCCCTTGCACCAGCCTTGGCTGCCTGTGGCCTCAAAGTTCCAATGATTGCAGGACGAGGGCTTGCTCATACCGGTGGTACAATTGACAAATTAGAATCAATTCCTGGGTATACAACATCAGGTAATGAACGCGATATTCGCCGCACCATCGGATTTGCAGGATGTTGCATTTATTCCCAAAGTACCAATATCGCTCCTGCAGATAGCATTCTCTATGCAATTCGCGATGTAACTGCCACTGTCCCCTCAATACCTCTAATCACGGCCTCAATCATTTCAAAGAAATCCGCCGAAGGTTTATCCTGTTTAGTTTTGGACATTAAAGTGGGGAGCGCTGCCTTCATGCAGAATCTAGAAGAGGCCAGAGCCCTTGCTAAATCGATGATTGAAGTAGGTGAAGGGGTAGGGATTGAAGTTAGGGCATTGCTAACCAGAATGGAAAAACCAATTGGAACTCATATAGGAAATGCCCACGAAGTTTTGGAAATATTGGATATCCTCGAAGGTTCTGGTTCTTGGGATACAATCTCACTGATAGCCATGCAAGGTGGGCACTTACTGCAGATGGCCGGCCTAGTCGATACGATGGAAGCGGGTCAAATGAAGATACTCAGTACCTTCAGTGATGGCTCAGCGAAACACCATTGGGATTTGATGTGCGAATCTCAAGGTGTAACTAAAGAAGTAATCAATCAAATGCGGGATTACTTGGAAACTGGAGAGAATAAATTCACATTACATTCCAATATGGATGGTTGGGTCGAGGACATAGACGCCAAGAAATTAGCCAAAGTATTGTCTGAACTTGGAGCGGGGAGAAGCGAAATTGGTCAAGAAATCGACCATTCAGTTGGGGCGATTATCCATGCAAAAGTTGGCGCTCAAGTCTCTGAGGGGGGCCTAATATTGGCAGTTGAACATCAAAACGACGAATTGAGTGAAGAAATCATGACTCGACTTGAATCATGTATTGCGGTATCAGCATCTCCAGTTTCTGTCCCCGATAGGCTGATTGAGGTCATCAAATAACCATAGCCGTCAAGCGTAGCGGTGATAAGGGGGGTGCGATTCGACCGACTCGTGCCGCTTTAGCTTAGTTGGTGGAGCGTGGGACTGTTAATCCCAAGGTCACAGGTTCAAGCCCTGTAAGCGGCGCCATTAAAATTACCAAACAACAACGGTGCTGCGTAAGGGTTCGAAGCCTGTAAGCGGGGCTTTGTTATTGTTGTTGTAGCACCCCTACTTACGCCTTGAACCGCGTATCTCTTCATCCACAAATTCGATGCCTTCAAAGCAGTAAGGTGGCAGCCCCTAATTGATGAAGATAGCCACACTAACAGGTATCCTCTTCGTCCTCGGATGCCTATTGGCATCTTCTGCAACCCCTTTTGTGGATTCAAAACCAATTCAAGATGATGAAGTTGAATCAAAGCAAACTCAACCTAACCTCCTCATCTCAGACCCAATAGACCCAGCCCTCAAGCACATCCTCTCATCCACTTCAGACGCAACAATCCTAGAAGTCATCATCCAATTCGATGACCGAACTGCAACCCCAGAAAAAATAGAATGGCTCGCGGAAAAAGGAGTCACTGGCCTGCACTTAACCAAAGTTATACCGAGCATTTTCGCCCGCGGGCCGGCCTTTGCTATCGCTGAATTATCCAGTCAACCAGAGGTTCTATGGGTCGAATGGAATGCCCCTCTGCAACAATATATGAACAATACAGTTGATGTAATCAAAGCCCGAAATGTATGGGACCGAGAACTCCTCACTAAGGCAGGAGGAAAACACTCCAGCCATCCTACTATCAAAGGCGATGGAGTCACTGTGGTAGTTCTCGATTCGGGAATTGATGCAACACATCCGGACCTCGATTATAATCCACAAAACCCCAATAGTCCAAACAAACCACAAGCCGGTGACAAGGTTATTTACAATGCGAAATTAGACCAAGGTTCTGGTTCTACTACCCCTGCTTTTGCATGGATTCCATTACAGAATTCAGACACATCAAGTGGCCATGGAACTCACGTTGCTGGTACTGTAGCAGGCAATGGTGATGCTAGTGCCGGTGATAAATTGGGAGTTGCTCCAAATGCTTGGCTGATCGGGTTATCGATGGGAGAGGCCGCATTTACAATCGATGAATACTCCGGACTGGAGCGAACTTACGAATTATCTGCGCCTGGTTCTCCTACTCAGGAAGCGTGGAATATCAAAGTGGTTACCAATTCATGGGGGCCTGGCTTCCCCTTCGATTCCTATGACCGGAACGATGTCACAGTGCAGGTTATTGAGAAATTATCCTATGATAATAATGTCGCAGTAATATTCGCCAATGGCAATGATGGCGGCACAGGTGAAGATGACCGTTCCAATATCTTCGCCAAGGTTCCAAGCGCTATCGGAGTTGCAGCCTCAAATCGTAATGGAATTGGTATGGCTGATTTTTCTAGCAGAGGAATGGAAAGTGATATCACCACATGGCCAGATATTGCCGCTCCAGGTGTTGATATCTGGAGTGCTGCTGCTCGAACAACGATGATTGGTGGGGGTACAGGTGCAGGAGATACAGCCAGTGGCGACCTAGACTACTACTACCTCGCAATTAGTGGTACAAGTATGGCTACACCACATGTAGCAGGCCTTGTTGCTTTGATGTTTCAAGCCGCTCCTTCCTTGAAGATGAGTGATGTCGATGAAGACCTTTCTGAGGAAGGTGATGTGGAGTTACATGACCCCTCAGGTCTCTCACCACCTGTGATGGCTAAACGCTTTATCCATGAAGTTGAAGTGATTTTGAAATTGACATCAAACCGAATCACAGAGGGTGAAAACTTGGCCGCCTCTAGTCATGCTGGGTTGGATGGAAAGGAATTTGATTTTGTTCAGGGCTACGGTTTAATCGATTCCGAAGCCGCAGTTGAATTGGCTTTGAAGGTGGAACAATTGCGTGAAGATGACCCTGAAATAAGTGTCTGGGAGGCCTATAACGAATCGGTATCAATCCTCCATGAGGAGGTTGATGTTGATGAGGGCGACCAATTGAATGCATTTTGGGATGGTGAATTTGCAGTATTCTCTTCAGGTAGTAGTTTCCCACCGGCAAGTGCTCACCGCAAGGAAGTTTGGATTCCAGCAGGGACTACAAGAGTAACCGCTACCTTGGATTATACTCCGCTGGCAAGTAGCATTCTATGCCCCACTGGGGCCAACCTCAGGTTAGCACTTGATTCAGACAGCGATGGAACTTATGAGAGCCCAGACGTCAGTGGCGACCAAATTGAATTCGTCGGTGGTACAGATGATGGGGCTTGGTGGGGATATGATGTTCAAGGAAACGCCATCGGCACCTGCTTGACTCCTAACCCAAGTACAGTTGGACCTAGGTCTCCTTACAATATCCAGGTAGAAGTGTGGCTAGCACCAGGGGAAATTAGCATGGATTTGAATCAATCAAGAGATTGGGCGGTATCAGGGGCAAAAACAGCCACTGTATCTATGGACAAAATATACTTCAGTCATATTACTAGTACTTCTAACTCCAATCAAGAGGGTTCCTCTGGTTTCTTTAATTGGATGGCTGCTAATTGGTGGTTCCCGACCGTGCTTGCAATCTTCTTCCTCGTCGTAATGCTTGGAATGAATGAACAGTCGCGTCAGGCAATTCAAAATTGGCTAGAGAAGAAAAAGGAGGGCAGCCCTCATATTATTGAGGCTACAATCATCGAAGCGACAACGCCTCCGCCATTGGTTGAAACTTCTCGCACTTCCTTGCTAGATACAGCTTCAAGAATGAAGGCAGAAGTCAAGGATCACGTTTTGGATGCAGAATTGATTTAAGTTCATTCCCATTCTATTGTGCCAGGTGGTTTGTGAGTAATATCGTAAACAACTCGATTTACAGAACCTTTCACGGTATTTGTAATTCGGGTGGAAATTTTTGCTAACACATCATGAGGAATTGGTGAATAACGGGCGCTCATTCCGTCAAGGCTGGTTACTGCTCTGACAACAATTGTTTCACCATAAGCACGAACATCCCCGTGCACACCAACTGATTTTACTGGTAGAAGAGCAGCGAAATACTGCCAAGGAATTTCAATCAATCCAGCCTCTGCGGCGGCTTCTAATTCCGTCTCGACAATGTGGCAGGCTTCTCTGCAGACCTCGACGCGTTCAGGGGTTAAATCACCAAGGCAGCGAACTGCTAAGCCAGGTCCGGGGAAGGGCTGACGCTCTGCAACTGCAATTCCCAATTCTCTTGCAACCATTCTAACTTCATCCTTGTAGAGGTCGCGCAAAGGCTCAACAACAACCAAGGTCATGTCCTCTGGAAGGCCACCAACATTGTGGTGACTCTTGATGGTATCACGAACTCCGCCTCCTGATTCTATCCAGTCTGGGGCGATAGTTCCTTGAACTAAGCACTTAGCATCAACTTTTTGCTGTTCTTCTTCAAATATTTTGATAAAAAGGCCACCGATGATTTTGCGCTTTGCCTCTGGTTCAGAAACTCCTTTCAAGGCCTCAAAATATCTATCTCCGGCCTTGACTATTGTCAAGTTAATGCCAATATCATCCAACATCTCTTCGATATTGTCAGTCTCATACTTGCGCATAAATCCTGTATCAACATAGACACAATGTAGTAAATCACCTACTGCTCTATTTGCAATCGCTGCTGCAACAGAAGAATCGACACCACCTGAACATGCAAGTATCGCAGTTTGGGTTATTTTCTCTTTCAATTCAGCAATTGATTCTTCGATGAATTGTTTGGCATCAAACATTGAATCACCCCTGCACTTCACGGTCCATGGCTTCTACTCTACGAACCGCAGCAATTTTCTCATCAGCCAAAGCAGCAGCGATGCCTGCGTCAGAAATTCCAAGAATTTGAAGAGCCAACCAAGCAGCATTCTCGCCACGATCAACGCCTACTGTCGCAGCAGGAACTCCAGGGGGTAGTTGAGCGATTGATAGTAGACTGTCAAAGGGTACCTTTCCCCCACATGGAACACCGATAACCGGCTTGATGGTCATGGCAGCGATTGCCCCAGGCAATGCTGCAGCAAGACCTGCCATAGCGATGAATACTTGATTCCCTTCAGCCAATGCATCCTTGACTATGGATTCAACAAAAGCAGGGGAGCGGTGTGCTGATGCAACTCTTAATTGGTATTCAACATCAAATTGATTCAATACCTTCGTACACTTGTCAGCAATAGGCAAGTCGGATTTTGAGCCGAGCATGATGGTAATGTCCATGATGCGCTGCGAGAGTGGGCAGTTCATCAAGGTGCCGAACCAATAGCAGAAGTAATTCGATGCGACATTGAATGCTTCATCAACTCAGGCCTCTCAACGCTAACTTTGCTAGGCCTCCATGAACCTGCAGGAATATACCATGTCCATCTACCTGCTTTGAGTAAGTGTCCTCCACTGATTAAGTGGAAGGAACCTTTCCTGCCCATGCGGCGCAGTTGGCGAATAGCAGGAAGCACTAGCCAAGCAGGAAAGTCGTCTAAGTGGATAACTCCTTCTGGCCATTCTCGTTTCCAAGTCAGGACGGTTTTTATTCGCTCTCTTTCAACATCCAATAAGCGGCGAGCCTCAGTTGCATCGTTTGGGCTGGGCAAATCACCGGCCAACCATGTAGTCATCAAGTTCCAAGCCAATGGATGCCGCCCTAAGCGGGCGGCGGTACCGGCTGCTTGAGCCAGCCAAGGGCCATGAGCGGCCCCATCAAGAGACAGCAAGCGAAGTAAGCGCATTCGACGCATAGGAGAAAGTCCATTCAACAAGGAGGGAGGTAAAGGGTCTTCATCACTTAGCCACGGTGCATGCCATGAGACAACTCTACCTTTATGCCCGCCATGTACCCATAATGCCGCCATGCCTCGTAAATCCAGTGGTAAGTTCAACTCCATGCCATCCCCATCCTTTCGTCAACCATTCAAAGGATGTCGATTGCGGTGAGGGTAGGAGTGAAAGTAAAAGTGAACAAATTACTCTTCTTCTGGCTCGATAACTTCTTCTGGCTTAGCCCAAGCAGGCCATGAAACCTTCATTGAATGTAAAAATGACATATCCACCCCTCTTAGTTGAGTATTTATTGGAGTCATATCAATTTCCATTGAAAAGAAGTTAGCCAAACCCTTCAAGGGCAACTCTTGGCCTTCGCCAACCCAAGGGTCTGCGCAGCAACCCAATTTGGAAATATACTCCAATACCAAGAAAGAAACGCCATTCACTCTATCTCCACTCAATCTAAGAAAGCCATCTACCAAGGGTAATCTAGCCAACTCCCCAGCAGCCCAATTAGAATGAGAAACTTTGCCTACCCAAGACTTGGGAAGGGAAATCTCCTTTGAATCATCTACCGGCATCAACCAGCGTGAAGACTGGATTGAGAAACACTGGCTACAACGTGTGGTCCACCATAACCAAGAAAGGATTGAAAAAACTAGAAAAATAAACCAAAATGGCTCTGAAGGGTCTATCTTTCCATCCCAGGCCCACCAAATAGATATCATCAACAGAGAAAGAAGAGAGAGGTTCCAAACGTCCTTCAAAGAAGTTACGAAAAATTCCCGAGCAGAATTAGATTGGCGGGACTCCAATAAGAGATAAGCAACAATGACAATGCTAAGAGGGGAAAGTAAAACTAAAGCAGTTCCGACCCATGGGCTGTATCCTTTATTCTGGTCGAATAACAAGAATAACATTCCAACTGCTGTCAATAATAAAGACCAACTGACAGGAAGGAGAAAACCCTGTATTTTGGGTTCTAAGCGCTGTCTTTTCCAACCTTTCCAAGAAATTGGGGGGGTGCCATCTTGGCTTGAACGGCGGCCATCTCCTAGCCAGCGCATTTGAAGAATAACCTCTTCATTTCTTTCCTTTTTTTTGATTGGAGCAACCCACCACATAGGGTCACCATCAAGGAAACGGCCTTTGGGCCGGCCGCCTATTTCCTCTGCCATGAATATTCGACTCAGTTGGGTTCAAAAGACTTGTCGAGTAATCGAAAACAATACATGGCATAGTCTAGACGACCCCCCATGGCAAAGCAGATGCACCTAGTGGCGATACTGCTTTTTGCCATTCTGCTGCTTCCCCAAGCAAGTGCCTGCCTCGACACCGAACCAGCACGCATCTGGGAAAACCAAGCACCACCAGCCGCAGAAGGGCTCTCTTCAGACAAAGACGGTTCGATCAGAACTACAGTTGAAATTTCAAAAATCGGTCAGGAAACTGCCCGCTTCATGCTGTGGCGAGCGATGATGGGTGAAAACTTAACAGAAGCCCAAATCAGAGATGAAGTAGATAGAGCCATGGTGGAAAATGGAACAAATCCTGATTGGCCTTCTTTCGATACCATCATCGCCAGCGGCTCAAATGCAGCAATCCCCCATGGTGATGGCGACAATAAAGGGGCTGGACCTCGACAAGTTGGAATGGGCGATACAGTCGTAGTTGACCTTGGAGCAAGAGTTGATGATTGGGTTTCGGACATTACTAGAACATATTCACTGGGCCAGCCAAACGAGACCGTCTTAGATGCTTACATGACGGTCTATGAAGCCCAAAACTTAACTTTCCCATTGATTGAAGCGGGAACACAAGCTTGGACTTTGGATAACCTTGCGCGGGAATATATCAAATCAAAGGGTTATGGAGAGTATTTCATTCACAGCCTCGGACATGGCTTTGGGGTCTGTGTGCATGAGAGGCCATTGCTTTCTTCAGGAGTCGATGACCCATTATTCGGTTTGACCTACAATCAAGATTTCTTGACCAATATCGATGCAATAACGATTGAGCCGGGAATCTACATTCCAGAAATGGAATTTGGTATCCGCATCGAAGATGATTTCTTGGTCAATAATGGCGGTCATGAATTTGTTAGCGAAATAATCCCAAGAGATGCTGAATGGTTTATCATCTTGGAAGGCGATTATGACCCCGTCGAAATGGGTGTTCCTTGGATTGAAGTATCGAGTGAAGAATCCGAAGAGGAAGAATCCAATTCTATACCATGGTTTGGAGCGCCATTAGAGATGCTGCTGACCATTGGGCTTGCTGCAGTCTTACTGCGCCGTCAAGATTGACGCCCTTTCTCATGCCTCAACCACAAATTACGAGCCGCATGAACTTCATCAACTCTGCCAACCGGTGTTGATTTTGGAGCAGCATGCAATACTTTTGCATCTTCAGTTAAGACTTTGACGAAGTTCTCAGCAAATGCATCTAGTACTTCTTTTGATTCAGTTTCGGTTGGCTCGATCATCATACATTCTGGAACAACCAGTGGGAAGTAAACTGTTGGCGCCATGTAGCCATGGTCAAGTAAGCCCTTGGCGACATCCATCGCTCCAACACCCTTACTTTCCTTAAGCGGTAATAAAGAAAGAGTGAACTCATGTTTCACAATATCTGCTGGAGCACCATCTGTAAAGGCATCACTAACTCCTGCCGCTTTTGCTTCTTCCATGATACGGTGGCGCAGATAGTTGGCATTGAGTACTGCATGCTCACTCATTGTTTCCAATTCATTGCCGTAGCGACGGTAAAATGCCCATGAACGGACGACAGCACCGGAGTTTCCATGCCACATTTGGACCTTGCCAATACTCTTAGTTGGTTCAACCCAATTGTAATACCATGCATCGCTTACATTGCTCTTTTCATTCAGAGCCAACACTCTACGACCGACAAGTGGACCTGGAAGATAATCAGCCAAGTGGGATTTAACTCCGATTGGACCAGAACCTGGACCACCACCACCATGGGGTTGACTGAAGGTCTTATGCAGATTATAGTGAACCGCATCAAAGCCCATCAATCCTGGACTGGTCTTGCCAAGAATTGCATTGAAATTAGCGCCATCATAGTACATCTGGCCACCAGCCGCATGAACGATTAGTGCGGCAGCAGCGATATCTTCCTCAAATATTCCCAAAGTATTCGGGTTTGTAATCATCATCGCTGCGGTATCATCACCAACAGCAGCCGATAATGCATCAAGGTCCAAGCGACCATCCACTGTACTTGGAATCTCAATGATATCATAGCCCGCCATACTTGCGCTGGCTGGATTGGTACCGTGTGCTGAATCCGGTACAATCACCTTGGTACGTTGGCTTTCTCCGATGGTGCGATGATATTCTTGAATACAACGAATTGCCGTAAACTCACCTTGAGCACCAGCAACTGGTTGCAAAGTTACTGCATCCATTCCAGCACAAGTAGCAAGCATCACCTGCATCTCAAAGAAAATAGACATCAAACCTTGTAGATGATGCTCAGGTTGCAATGGGTGAATATCAGCAATTCCAGGAATCTGAGCGATTACTTCATTGACCCGAGGATTATGCTTCATGGTACAGGAACCAAGCGGATAGAAGCCTGTATCAATTCCAAAATTACGCTTTGACAACCAAGTATAGTGACGAACTACTTCAGGTTCAGAAAGCCTTGGCAATGCTGGTAATTCCTTTCTTCTCAATGAAGATGGGATGTTTAATTTGGTTGAAGAAAGTAAAGCAGATGGTTGAGAATAACCTGCTCCTTCTGCCCCAAAGTGTCCGTATAAATGGCTCATGAAATCACCTCCAACCAAGATTCTAATCCATTCGCTAGGGCATCAATATCTGCAGCCGAAGTTTGGTCAGTTGCACAAATTAACAATTCATTTTCTCTTGAACCAAACCATCTGCCAAGGTCATGTCCACCAATGATTCCTTTCTGGTCTAAGTAGACTAATGCTTCAGACGCCTTAGATGGTAACGTTATTGAAAATTCATTGTAATGGCTTGCTTCACCATGAGTTATTGTGATACCTTGTATGGCTGCCAATCGTTGCTTGGTTGCTTGGCAGGCAGCCATATTGCGAATAGCCAAATCACGCATCCCTTCAGGACCAAGCATAGAGATGTGAATTGCCCCCATCAGGGCAATCAAGGTTTCATTAGTGCATATATTGGAAGTGGCGCGATGGCGGCGTATGTGTTGTTCACGAGTGGATAAAGTCAGGCAATAGGCTTCACGACCTTCGCCATCAATTGAGCGCCCAACAATGCGCCCAGGCATTTGGCGCAGGTACTTATCGGTACAAGCAAAGATGCCGTAAATTGGACCACCAAATGTCAAAGGTGAGCCAAGTGGTTGACCTTCACCAACTACGATATCAGCACCATAATTCCCCGGCGCTTCGATTAGACCAAGCGAAGTGGGTTGAACTGCAATGATTAGGGCAGTGTCAGCGCCAATGATTTCCTTTAATCCACAAATCCCCTCATCCAAAATACCAAGACAATTTGGCTGTTCAACATATATTCCGCAAGAACCTGCTGCAGATTGTGCGGAAGCCAAGTCCACATGTCCATCAGCAGTATGTAGTAAAGTCTTGAGAATAATGTCACTACCTTGACAATAATTGTGGATAACACTCATTTTTTCAGGTGGCAATAACTCACTAACCCAAACGGTGTTCTTTTGACTAGCCTTACGGTTGTGAACTCTAACAGCACAAGTGATTGCTTCTGCTGCGGCAGTAGATGCATCATAGACACTAACATTGGAGACTGGCAAAGCTGTCAGGTCGCATATCATCGATTGGTATTCCCACATTGCTTGAAGCATTCCTTGTGAAACTTCAGGTTGATATGGAGTATAAGCAGTTAGAAACTCTCCACGATTAACCAATTGAAAGACTGCACTAGGAACGAAGTTCCGATACAAACCAGCACCAAGGAAGGAAACTCTCTCTGAAAGTGGAACATTAGCGCCTAACAAACGTCGAGCATCAGTGAGGATTTCCTCTTCTGACTGCGGAGCAGGTAAGGGCAATGTTGCAGTCATTCGAACCTCTTCAGGAATATCAGAAAACAGATCATCAATACTAGACATTCCCATCGCAGAGAGCATCTCTTGTTCGCGGCCAAGATTAGGAAGTTGGTCAACCAAAGCAATACCCCTTGTCCTGCGGACAAAGCGGCGGTCTCACTGATAACTCATGAACATTAGGTTTCAGCAGTTCAAGCAATATGGCCAATGATAACATCAGCCATACGCTCAGCGGCCTTTCCATCCCACAAGTATGGAATGCGGCCTGCCTTACCTTGGCCAGAGAGAATATCTTCTACTCCAGATAGAATCTTTGCTTGGTCACTACCAACAATAATATTGGTACCTTCAGTGATTGTGATTGGCCGTTCAGTATTTGGGCGCATCGTCAAACAAGGGATNNNNCCGATTCTAATTTCTCCATCAAACCAAATGATTCAGCACGAGCACGAGTTCTTGGATGCATAGGGAAGACCAATTGAATCGATGAGGAAACTATCTCCAAAGTCTCAACCAGAGAAGTAAACACCACTTCATCATCAACATTACCTGGTCGGTGCATGGTTAAGGTTGCGTATTCTCCCGCTACAAGACCAAGGCGTTCCACGATACCACTTGCTTTGGCCTTCTCAAGATTAGAAAGCAAACTATCGATCATCACATTGCCAACCATATGGATATTCTCAGCAGGTACTCCTTCAGCCAGTAAATTCTCATCGCCATCAGGTGAAGGAGTTAGCAGAATAGAACATATTCTATCGGTTAAAACGCGATTCACTTCTTCTGGCATTTTCATATCGCCACTGCGCAATCCAGCCTCAACATGAGCGCAGGGAATATGCAGTTTAGCAGCCACAATAGCACATGCGATAGTGGAATTAACATCTCCAACAACTACTACCATCGAAGGTTTATGCTCAAAACAAACTTGCTCAAAAGCAACCATGACTGCTGCAGTTTGGACAGCATGGCTACCTGAACCAACTTCCAAGTGAATATCAGGAGTAGGGATGCCAAGGTCGTCAAAGAAGACCTGACTCATGTTGGCATCATAATGTTGGCCGGAATGAAGAAGAATTGTGTTGATGTTTCTTTGTTTGAATACCTTGTAAAGAGGAGCGATTTTCATGAAGTTTGGGCGGGCTCCTGCTACGAGGATGATTGGGCCTTCCATATGCTCACTATACTTAGGGCGGCGCGAGTGGGTCTTGAACATTGGCGAATAAATTATTGCCCAATAGTTGAATCATCAAACGCATTGGATGCGAATAGTTTGTGAACCCCTTG
>LWDU01040741.1_pt1 | contig 101253 bp, 103 predicted proteins | sample 727161 | NCBI WGS metagenome assembly LWDU01 (sample SAMN04566230, study PRJNA314399) | hydrothermal vent metagenome | isolation source: deep sea hydrothermal plume seawater | place: Mexico: Gulf of California, Guaymas Basin | collected 2004-07-11 | reverse complement strand
GTATTTTTTCTCCTGCCTAAGTCGATAGTTCATATCGACCCACACGTAGGTTTCTTCCACCTCGAGGTTCCTTCAGACGAAGGGACGCTCGCTAAAATGTGGGGCGGGGGTGCATTCTTCAACCGACCAGACAACTACGGAGACCCGAAAGAACTCTGGAGCGTCTGGATCCATGAGATAGGGCACACATTAGGGCTCGCCGGACACGCGCCGTTAGCCATCCTCGGCAAAGAAGACGAGCCTCAATCAACTGATTCGGACCTTCACCTGATGGGCAATCAGGACGCCCTTCATAAAGTGTTTAGCGCATGGGACCAATGGCTTCTCGGCTGGCTACCCGAAGACGATGTCTACTGCCTACCTGCACAACAACTAGGTCGCTCCGACCTCGAACTAATTGCCCTCGAACGAACTGGAACAGGATACAGAACCGCGATAATCCCGTTGTCTGCTACATCAGCGCTGGTCGTCGAGTCACACAGAGGCGAAGGCTTCGCCGAGCGGGCACTGCCTTACGGCAACGGAATCGTCGTCTACATAATTGACACGACAATCGACTACGACCGATCCGGAGAAAGCCAAGGTAAAGCCTTGGAACGTTTCGCTGTTTACATTGCACCGACAACGACGGGTAGCTCCAAAATGAGCCGTGCTCGCGTCGACCCGTTTCTGAGCGTCGGAGAATCAATCACCCATGATGGCGTAACCGTACAGTTCATCCATGACGGCCCAAACGACGTCATCAGAATCACTCGTTAGATACCAAGCCAGAGAATCTCCACAACGAGGCATCTCTCCCCCATACATGCTTAGTAGCCGCCATCGAGGCGAGCGATCATGGACCCATGAGTGGTCGACCTATAAAAGTCTCTTTTGAGGGGTGGGCGCTACAGGACTCGAACCAGTGACTTCGACCGCGTATATGCACCGAACAACACTGGGGTTATCCGCCGTAATTCATCCCTGTATCTCGTAGGACCAGTGGAACGGCTGAATCGTCGCGGACACCTGCGTTAACAACTTCTGCAACAAACAGCGTGTGATCACCACGGGCGATCGTGTCCGTAACCCGAGCTTCAAACCAGTATGCACACTCCACAAGCAGCGGGCAGCCGGTTTCAGGGCCAGCTTCGAACTCGTGGCCGTTTAGAAGGTTCCCTTCAACGGAAGTAGAACGGAAAAAGGCTTTGCCCACCTCAAGTTGGTCCGCTCCAAGCACGTTGACCGCGAATGACCCGGTCGACTCGATGATGGCAGCAGACCCGCTGTCGCCTTTCACTCCAGCCGCCACCAATGGTGGATCAAAAGATGTCTGGGTAATCCAGTTCACCCCACCAGCTCCGTAGTTTTCTCCATCGGTAGTAGTCAGCACATGCAAGCCGTAATTAATGGCTCGAAGTGCAATCTTTTTCTCTGTAGGATCCACAACTCTCCTTAACATGGTCAAACTAATCTGACTCGACGGCAGCATTCTGACAGATTCCGATCCAGTCATTTTGCTGAGAGACCTCAAGCCCGCAACCCCAAGGCAAAACTTCTGCAAGGCAGTCAGTGGCAAAGGCTGGAACTCGCATCCAATCTCTGGTGCCCCAGAAGTGCCCCTAGACCCAAAACACCCTCGCTAGTCTCGTCGGCCAACCTTGGTTTAGGCCTCTGACCTGCGGTTTTGTGTGTGGGCGCTACAGGACTCGAACCTGTGACCCCCTCCTTGTAAGGGAGGTGCTCTAGCCAACTGAGCTAAGCGCCCGACTGCGAAGAGACTAACGGTCGAGTGCTTGGACTACACCGAGTTGTTTCAACAGTTGGGGTGTTGAGGCTGCTGCTGGACCTAACCGACGTGTGTGGTCTAGGTGAACTAACTCGCGGCCCTCGAGTTCTCCAACTACTGCTCCAGCCTCGCGGCAGATCAGTAAACCTGCGACGTAGTCCCATACCCCGTGATGGGCTAACGGGTCGAGGTAGCCGTCGAGTCGACCAGCGGCAACTGAACACAAATCCAACGCCGCCGCACCAAATGCGCGGAACTGGCGCGCAGCGATCGGGTTTGGAGGATTCCCGGCTATTCCGATGATTGCTTCGCCGAGTTGTGTGCACTGCGTCGGCTGGATCTCTTCACCATCGAGGAACGCTCCTTGGTCTCTGACAGCGTGGAACAGTTCCCCGTTCGCAAGGTTCAGCACTAAACCGGCGAGGGGGCCTTGGTCGTCAACAACACACAGACTTGTGCAGTAGTGGGGTATTCGTCGAGATGCGTTTGTAGATCCATCTACAGGGTCAATGATGACCACTTCGTTTGTTTCGCCCTGAACAAGACCTGATTCTTCACTCAACACCGTTGCCTTCGCTGTGGTTAACACAGCTAGAGCAGCGGAATCCGCGACTTGGTCAAGGGCATATTGGTCAGGTCGATCTCCGCCTTCTGACCACCGCTGAAACGTTTTAAGCGATGTCTCAACAGCTTTCGCGGTTTGTTCGAGAAGTTCGAGCCAGTCATCTGACGTCACCCACTTGACGGTACCTGCTGAACTCATCAAGATCTGCAGTCGCCAAGTAGCCTGCACATCGCGGAAAGGTGGTCTATGGCTGCGATTGATATGTCGGGGTATGTTGCTGATCTAAAGGATCACGCGGCTGAACACGGTTTCCATATCCACGACGAGCGGCATTTTGTTGAAACGTACAGTCTTCGACAAGCTTGGGAAGTTGATCTTCACCCTGAAGAAGCTTGCGGCGGACCCCTTGACCTTCATCTGACTTTGGAAGCGGACCCAAGAACGATGTTGGCGTTCGAAGATGTGCTTTTAGCTGGAGCCGAGGGTGAACTACCTCCGGACGAGTTTTGGGCGCAGTTGACTTTCACATGGGCGCTTCCACCTTTAGACAACAAACCTGATTTGCTGGTCCTCGCGACCGATCTGGCGGGTCTCGGCGGCCAAACTCTCCCTATCGAAGTATCAGCTATCGATTCTTTTCCGTCGGTCACTGATGCCGCACAACGGACCTTAACTATCATCGCCAGATTCGACCTTTCGCTGCGAGGTCTACTCAACGGAGAAGACGGGATGTGTGTCGTTTTGGACCGATGCAATGAAATTTGTCGGGACTTACTTGTTCGTGCCGATACTTGGTACGACTAGCGCCAAGCTCGATCAGTTTCGAGAAACCCGATCCAATTCATGAGATGAAATCGCTCTCCTTGAATAGCGATGCGGGATCGCAGTGCCTACGCTCAGGGCGGGCCGGTAGCTCAGTGGTTAGAGCAGGCGACTCATAATCGCTCGGTCGCGGGTTCGATCCCCGCTCGGCCCACCATCCGTTTACTCGTATCCGTTGGTATCCTCGCCACTGCCTTCCGGGGTAGCTCAGTTGGCAGAGCAGCGGACTGTTAATCCGCTTGTCGTGGGTTCGAGCCCCACCCCCGGAGCCATTTCTTTTTCTCGTCGTGCTTCTGGGTCTAATCCGTCGTTTCGTCAACTGCGTTGACTGTCTCTTGGCTTCTTAACCAGCCCACGACAGCTTCGACAGCTGCGGTTCGTGTGTCGTCGCTGTGCATTTCTTCTTGTCGCTGAGCCAACCACTGGACCATGGGTTGATGTTCTCGCAGTTGTTCTATCTCAGTGACGTCGTAACGCAGTTCCATATTCCAACGGTGAATCACAGCATCAAGTGCTCGTGAAACAAGTTCGATTGGGTCGGCATCAACTTCTTCGACAAGGGCTCGACCTACCAGCGCGGTCACAGCAGTTGAGATGTTTCCGATCTGATCTCGCCACCCATCGGTCGTAACTAGATGGTAGGCGTCGACGGCTAATTGATCGCTGAACATGGATGGCAGCGCTAACGGCGCAACGATTTCAGAATGGTGGACTAGAGCCCGGAGAAGGTTCATTTCCGGTTGTGGGACTGCCTGTTGTTGACTCGCGTCACTCAGCACAGAGTCATCGGACGCAGGTTCGGTTGATGAGACGGGTTGACGGCGGGTCTGCGGGGGTTTCACGACGAGACGCCGCATTTGTTCGATATCGACCCGCACTTTTTGGGCGACGTCGACCAGGTACTGGTCGCGTACTACCTCGTTGGGATGTTCAGCAATGATTGCACCGGTGTTTGCCGCGGCTCGTGCTCTACCTTCAACATGATCCAAATCAGACTTGTCGAGGACTCGGCTAATTCGATAGCTCAGGAACGGCTCAGCGGTCGCAACAGCGTCGGTGAGAGCAGCCGGGTCCTCCTCGGCAAGCTGACCGGGATCCGCGCCTTCGGGCATGGCGGCTACGAAAACTTCGGCGTTGTGTCGGTCTTCCCATGCATAGAACCGGTCGGCTGCTGCTTTCCCAGCACCATCTGCGTCAAATGCGATCACGATTCGTTTCGCGAACCTAGTCATCAACTTCACGTGGTCATCGGTGAGCGCAGTTCCACATGTCGCCACGGCGCGAGGTATCCCCGCTCGAAAACATCCGACGACATCGGTGTAGCCCTCACAAACAACAATTTCGTCGGCTTCAACGATGTGTTTTTTTGCCATGTGAAGCCCATATAGGACCTTGCTTTTGTCATACAGCCGCGTCTGTGGCGTGTTCTTGTATTTCGGTTGTTGTCCGTCAGGCAACATGCGTCCGCCAAACCCGACGACCGCTCCGTTGGTGTCGCACACAGGGAACATGACGCGGTCCCTAAAGAAGTCGGTCGCTCCTCCGCGTTGCCCTGGTCGACCTAACCCAGCGGCTTCGAGTTTCGCCGCGGGAACACCAAGGTGCGACGCGAGAGAGTCCCAGGCGTCTGGGGCGTAGCCGATACGGAATTGTTCCACCGTTTCAGAGTCAAAACCGCGACCTCGTAGATATGAACGCACCTTGCCGGCCGAGCTTCCCGAACGCAAAGTTTGGTGGTAGAAATCCGCGGCTTTTTCGAGCAGTTCAGTGAGTTCTTGTCGTTCTTTGCGCGCCGTTCCGTCTGAAGTGTCGGTGTATCGGATTGCGATTCCGAGACGGTTCGCTAACCATTCCACGGCACCAACAAAATCAAGGTGTTCCACTTCGCGGACGAAAGTGATCGCGTCACCGGTTTTTTGACATCCGAAACAGTAAAAAAATCCTTCTTCCGCGTTGACTGAAAACGATGGCGTTTTTTCGGTGTGGAATGGGCACAGGCCACTCCACCTCTGTCCGACCTTACGTAAAGCGACATACTGCGACACAACACCAGCGAGATCGGTTTCGATCTTGACTCGTTGAAGGTCTTCGTCGTGAATTCCCATCGCGCTTTGACGCTAGTACCTGTCGGGGGCGACTCAACGCTCAGCGGTCACCGCGTGCATTAATCGCAATATGTGCGGCCGCTAATCGTGCGATCGGAACTCGGGGCGGTGAACAAGACACATAGTCGACGCCTGCAGCGGCTAGGAGTTCGATGCTGGCTGGGTCGCCGCCATGTTCGCCGCAAACCCCAATGGGAAGGTCGGGTTTGGTACTTCGGCCTCGTTCGACACCTAAACGAACGAGTTCTATTACTGCGCTCGCGTCGACGTGTTGAAATGGGTTGGCTTCAAGTAATTCTTTTTCGAGGTACAGGCTCATAATTCGGTTCTCGATGTCGTCACGACTGAATCCGAAAGTGAGTTGCGTGAGGTCGTTTGTTCCGAAGCTAAAAAAATCTGCGTGGTATGCCAGTTCATCTGCGACCAGCGCTGCTCTGGGCGTTTCGACCATTGTCCCGATCTTGACTGACGCGACCTCGGGGTGGTGTTGAAGCACTGCTTCGATCCATTTACGGGCACCCGCTAGTTCGTTGGCACTCACCGTCAAAGGGATCATGATTTCAACTATCGGGTTCCCACCGGCGGCGATTCGGTCGGTAACCGCGTCAAGAAGCGCTTCGACTTGCATCTCATAGAGACCGGGCTTAACCCAGGCAAGTCGCACCCCTCGTGTCCCGATCATGGGGTTGCGTTCACGCCATTTTCGGGCAGCTTGCAGCATGGCTATGCCATCGGCATCAAGTTCGTTACGGGCGTTAGCTTCGACGAGTTCTTCGAGTTCTGGCAAAAATTCGTGTAGAGGTGGGTCGAGAAGACGAACAGTGACAGGTAATCCGTCCATCTCTTCCAGAAGGTCACCGAAATCATTGCGTTGTGCTTCTCTCAGTTGTTTGAGAGCTTTTTCCTCTACGTCGGGGCTTTGGGCAAGGATCATGCTTTGTATGATCGGCAGCCGTTCTTCGGTAAGGAACATGTGCTCTGTTCGGCACAAACCGATGCCTTCAGCTCCGTTTGCTCGCGCGAGTCGCGCATCTGCACCGGTATCGGCATTTGCTCGGATAGCTATTTCCCGTGATTCGTCGGCCCATGACAACAACGTTGCGATTTCGGGGATGTCTTCGGCTTGGCGGGATTCGACGGCCCCACGCATAACGTGACCCGATCTACCGTCAATCGAAATGATTTCGCCTACTTCGATGCGTTCACCGTTGACCAAAATATGGTCGGCATGTATTTCGATGCCTTCGGCTCCGCAGACAGCTGGCTTCCCCCAGCCTCTGGCAACCACTGCGGCGTGGCTCGCTAGCCCTCCCTTTGTGGTGAGGATTCCGACAGCGACACCCATCCCGTGGACGTCGGCTGGTGATGTTTCTTCTCGAACGAGAATCACATCATCAGTCGCCATCATCGCGTCATCTGCGTTGAGAACAATGCTCCCCACTGCTGCTCCCGGGGATGCACCCAGTCCCGTGGTGAGAACATTTTGGTTTGGTCCTTCAAAGCTGTCGTGGATGACTTGTTCTAGTTGATCAGTGGAGATTCGCATCAGCGCATCATCATGAGAGATGGTGGCGTTGGGGCCCACAGCGAGCGCGACGGCTTGCCTGATCGCGGTGGCTGCGTCGCTTGATGATTCAGAAAGGCTCATTGATCGGGAATTAACACCGAGGCTCGAATTTCTCCAAGTTCGCGCTCTAGTTTCCGCCAACTTTCGCAGTAGTCGTCACTGATGTAAATCTGTCCATATACGGAACTCGCTGCGACAACACCGGGAAGTTCCTCGTGGGTAGCGAGCCAATACATGGTGGCTTTGGGGTTGTCAGGCAGTTGGGCGCGTTGAAAGGATGCTCCTCCGTCGCGGCTCACTTCTATCGCTCCGATGCGGCCGGGAATGAAGTCGCCGACACACACAATGACGGTGTCATCTTCCCAGGGAGCGCGTACGCATCGCGAGTATGCGAACTCAAACTTCGACCCTTCGAAGGGTTCGAATTCGTGCCAGTCCCAGGTGCCGCCTTCGTCTTGGCTTCGACCGAGACCGAAGGGTGACGTGACAAGTAACTCTGTGCCGTCGCTGCAGCTTCGAAGAGCGAACCCGTGAACATCGTTATAGAACTCTGATGGGCCAAGGGACCCAAATGATTCCCATGTGACACCTCGGTCGCGGCTTCGGTGCAGGCCATCAATTTCGACTGAGGCATAGACGGTGCCGGAATCGTTGGGGTCAACTAAGACGTTGGTCGTTCGAGGAACACCGATTGCGCATCGGTCGCTAATAGTTGTTGCCATCTCCGCAAATGACACTCCCCCATCATCAGATACAAATACGCCGGGCCGAGTACCCGCGTACATTCGTTTGGGGTCATGCGGGTCAAACGACAGCGACCATATTGGTCGGTCTGGCAAAGGTGCTGCGTGTCCCCAACGGCTACCTCCATCAAAGGATGCATAGATTCCGTCGCCATCAACCGACGCGACAACATGTTGTGAATCTTGTGGATCTACCGCTAATGCGCGGACGTTGGATTCGGGGTCCATCGGACCCTGAATTTGTCTCCACTTTTCACCGCCGTTGTAGCCGACCCATAGGCCGCCTCCGACTGTGCCTAGTGCGATGGTGTAACTCATCGTTGCTCCCCTCGCTCACAGGCTAGTTCTCTCTACGAAATGTTTACAGGGCGAGCTGTTCGTTGAGATACGCCACGAGATTGTCAACTGGGATTCGTTGCTGTTCCATGGAATCGCGTTCGCGGACGGTGACAGCGTTGTCTTCTAGGGTGTCGAAATCGATAGTGACGCAATAGGGCGTGCCGATTTCGTCTTGGCGCCGGTATCGCTTCCCTATCGCTTGGGTGATGTCGTAGTCACACATGAAGTGTGGTTGCAGTGAATGCAACACTTCTTCTGCTTTGGGTAGGAGCGTGTCTTTTTTGGAGAGCGGCAAAACTGCGACTTTGTAAGGGGCTAGTTGCGGGTGGAGTCGGAGCACTGTTCGGGTGTCGTCGTTGACTTGCTCTTCGTCATAGGCGGCCATCAGAAAAGCCATCATTGATCGGGTTGCGCCAGCAGCTGGTTCGATGCAGTGCGGCACGTACCTTTCGCCGGTTCCCTGGTCAAAATATTCTAATTTTTGACCGGAATGTTGTGCGTGTTGCGTGAGGTCGAAATCTCCACGATTCGCGATGCCTTCTAGCTCGCCCCACCCCCAGGGAAACAAAAACTCGATGTCGCTGGTCCCTGAGGAGTAGTGGCTGAGTTCGTCGTCGTCGTGAGCTCGGAGCCGAAGTTGGTCAGCTGGAATTCCTAGATTCAGGTACCACTGGTATCGCTCGTTCATCCAGTACTCGTACCAACTGTCTGCCTCATCTGGTGGCACAAAAAATTCAAGTTCCATTTGTTCGAACTCGCGTGTTCGGAAAACAAAATTGCCGGGAGTGATCTCGTTTCGAAACGATTTGCCGATTTGGGCGATACCAAAGGGCGGCTTTTTGCGGCTGGTTTCTAAAATGTTTTTGAAGTTGATGAACGTCCCTTGAGCTGTTTCAGGTCGCAGGTACACGTCAGCGCCGGCGCCTTCTACCGGACCTGCTTGGCTCTTGAACATGAGGTTAAACGCGCGGGCTTCGGTGAATGTCCCCGACTCGCCACAAGACGGGCAGGTATCGGCGTCGTCGAGTTGGTCTTGCCGGTGGCGGGTTTTGCATGACGTGCAATCCACGAGCGGGTCACTGAAGTTGTCAAGATGACCCGATGCCTCCCATACTTTTGGTGGACTGAGAATGGCGGCATCTAAGCCAACTACGTCGCTGCGCAGTTGGACCATGGATCGCCACCAGGCGTCCTTCACGTTTCGGAGCATCAGCACTCCGAGAGGGCCATAGTCGTAGGTGCTGCGAAACCCTCCATAAATCTCAGCGGACGGGAATACAAAGCTCCGCCGTTTACATAGATTTACGACCTGATCGAAAAGTGTGGGTTCGGTCAATGCCATGGCGCCGAGGGTACCGACCACTTGCCCTTCCTCACCAAGTAATTCTTTGACTATGTTTGCTTTACGGACGAGTCGAGCTCGTTAGCGCTCATGGGGGCAACATGCGATTAGAAGGCAAAGTGGCAGTCGTTACTGGCGGCGGTAATGGTTTAGGTAGGGCCACGGCCCGGCGTTTTGCTTCTGAAGGAGCTCGAGTGGTGGTCGCTGACCTCATTGACGATTTGGGGGAAGAAACTTCACAGATGATCGCCGATGCGGGCGGCACTGCATCTTTTATTCATTGCGACGCTGTGAGTATCAGTGACAATCACCAAATGGCTGCTCACGCTTTAGAAACTTACGGGGCGATCGACGTGTTGGTCACTGCTGCGGGGGTAAGCCATCCGGGTTACAAGAGCGGCGACCAAGAAGCCAGCGTCAAGTGGTTCGCTAAGCGAATGGACTATGTCGAACGCCCTGCCGACGAGTTGTTAGAACTGGATTTAGAAGACTTTCGTCAGGTGATGGCAATTAATTTAGAGGGAACGCTTTTGGCAGCTCAGGCGTGTGGCGCGCCCATGGTGGAAGCCGGGAACGGCGGTTCCATAGTCACCATTGCTTCAATCGCAGCTAAACATCCCGATGCTGGGCCCTTGCCCTATGTGTGTTCTAAGTCAGCGGTTTGGATGTTGACGAAGAAGTTGGCTCGCTTGTTGGCTTCCTCGGGCATCAGAGTCAACGCGATAGGTCCGGGCTACATCGATACACACATGACAAGCATGATCGATCTCATTCCCGAAGATCTCTTGACACAGTTTTTCGCCAATATCCCGATGGGACGCAAAGGGATTCCTGATGAAATCGCTAGTACTGCGTTGTTCCTCGCCAGCGATGAGGCTTCCTATTTCACTGGTGAAATATTGCACCCCGATGGTGGGTACTTCACTGAGTAAGTGTCTCTAGCTGAGTTAGGGTGGGGTTGCCATGTTGCGAGACCGAACTGTTACTTTTATTTGCCTAATGTTGACTGCTCTTGCCTGGTCAACACCGATCACGTTGTTCGAGGAGGTTGAGGGCATCGACAACGATCGGATGGAGTGGTCGTGCCCACGTCCAATTCTTTCTCCTTCACCTGACGCAGTTGACCTCGACGCGCTGCGTGTCGAGTTAATTGGGAGTCCGAACGAGACGGTGAAAAGCCAACATCCTCAATGCAGAATGCTTAATGGCACTCAGCTGGTGCTGGGGCTGTTGTCTCTTGCTGGGGCGCTTTGGAAGGGACGCATTTGGTGGTTATCTACCGCGGGTGCCAGAGCCGAAAAGAAGTTTGCGCGTCTCCACGCTGGGACATCAGGTAAACCCAAAGGCATGTTGAATTAGCTCAACGTCGTTTCTTCGGTTTTGTTCAATGAAGCAGTTCAGTGCTTCTAAGTCGTCGCTCAACATGGAATTCCCATAAGCGGTGCGTCAACGCTGAGACTTCGTCGGTGTGAGGTGCTTGCTGTACCTCTAGGACTGTGGCAAGTGCACCGCCCAGAGTTGCTCGCATCAGTTCGAGCGCAGCGGAAGAGATTGGACGTCCGCGCCGGTGATCTGCGCAAGTCACGCCGCCTGTGCCCGGGTCGAAATACTCAAGTGCACTGGTTTCCCCACCTATGACGCATTCGTTGAGTTCGGGGGCTACCCCTTCATGAGCAAGGAGTTTCAACATGAAAGCTGGAACGATCAGCGCTGGGTCAGCGAGGTGAAGTGTTTCTAGACCGCCGCACAGCATCCGGTATAGCCCTTGGTCCGGTTTCCGATCTTGCGCGATTTGGTCCACTGCTTCGGCGATCGTTAAGGCTTTACCGAGACGGTCGAGGTTGTTTCTGATGTCTGGCCAGTGATCCCGAGTTTCTGCTTGGGTGACAATGTCGAGATCTCCTCGCCCTCTATAGAACTGAAGGTCGAGGTGACGTAATGGTTCAAGCCGTCCTCCGAAGCGGCTGCGAGTCTTGCGGACGCCTTTCGCTACAGCTCTGACTTTCCCATTGTTTTCGGTGATAACAGAAAGGATTCGGTCGGCTTCACCAAGTTTGTGGGTTCGTACGACGACACCGCTGTCTCGGTAGTGCGGCATCGTTCGCCCTTTTATCGATTGAGACCGCCGAAGCGGCGGTCGCGGGCTTGGTATTCAAGGATGGCGTGGTACAGGTCGTTGCGGCGAAAGTCCGGCCACAGAGTTTCTGTGAACAAAAGTTCGCTGTAGGCAACTTGCCACAGTAAAAAGTTGGATAGCCGGTGCTCTCCTGAAGTTCTGATTAAGAGATCCACGTCAGGCATTGTGGGGTCGTACAGGTAGCGCTCCAGGGTGCCTTCATCGATGCGTTCCATTTCTATGCCATCAGCCGCCATTGTTTTGATGGCGTCAATAATCTCGGCTCGCCCTCCATAGTTAAATGCGATGGTCAATGTCATGTCGGTGTTGTGCTGAGTTAGCTCAACGGCGTCGTCCATTCGACGCAGCACACGTTTGGGTACGCGCCAATTTCTTCTTCCCGCAAATCGGATGCGGACACCCATTTCGTGCAGTTCATGTGAACGGCGAACAAGCAGCGATTCGTTGAACCCCATGAGAAACTTGACTTCTTCAGGTGGGCGTTTCCAATTTTCTGTGGAGAAAGCGAAAACGGTGAGCCATTTGATGCCTACCTCTTGAGCTCCTTCGATGGTGTCGAAAAGAGCTTCCTCGCCAGCGGCATGCCCTTCTGTTCTCGCCATACCTTGCGCTTGGGCCCAGCGTCCGTTGCCATCCATTACACATGCGACGTGTTGAGGAACACGCGACAGATCAAGGGCAGCAGGAATCACACTCCGCACGTTAATCCGGTTCCTGGAAATCAAGTAGACGGTCTAACGACTCTGATTTCCTTTGCCAATCTTTGTCGACTTTGACCCGAAGCTCCAGGTGAATTCCTTCGCCTCCGTTTGCTAACTGGGATCGGACGGCTATGCCTACTTGTTTGAGAACTTCACCGTTTCGGCCTATGACCATGCCTTTTTGTGACTCGCGTTCCACGAGAATTTCACATCTGATGCGAGGCCATTCCCATTCGGTGACTCGAGTCGCGATGCTGTACGGCAATTCTTCGCGGAACTTGGAAAGTAACTGTTCGCGCACGAGTTCAGCGACGAACCAAGGTTCGGGTAAGTCAGTGATTTGATCTGACGGGAAATAAGCTGGTCCTTCGCTAAGGCGACCGTCGAGATGGTCAACGAGTGCTGGTAGTCCGTCCCCTGTAAGTCCTGATACAGGAAAATATGCTTCAGCTTCAAAGGTTGATGCTTCTGCGAGTTGCTGTATCACCATGTCATGGGAGGCTCGATCACATTTTGTGAGCACCACGATCGAGTTTGGTGGCAACTTTTCGGCGATAAATCGGTCACCTTTACCGATGGCGGCCGTTGCGTCGATGACAAGGCAAGCAACGTCTACGTCTGCGAGCGCTCCGTGCGCAGTTTCGTTGAGTCGTTCTCCAAGTGGTGTCACCGGTTTGTGAATGCCAGGTGTGTCTACGAAGACGATTTGGCTTCCGGGTCGATGCAGTACCCCCATCACTCGGAGCCGAGTCGTCTGGGGTTTGTCCGAAACGATGCTGACTTTGGTTCCCAGCAGTTTGTTGATGAGTGTGGATTTGCCGGCATTGGGGCGGCCGACAAGGGTGACAAACCCCGATTTCATTCCTGTGCCTTTCGTCGAGCGGCGATGATGTTTATTCGTCGGTTGTCAATTTCTTTCGCTGTCAACTCCCACCCGTTGTGGACGATGGTTTCGTCGACTTCTGGAACGTGACCAAGTAAACCAAAGACCAGGCCCCCAACCGTGTCCCAATCACCGTCACCCGTCGAAATTCCTGTGAGTTCTTCGAAATCATCTACGGGTAGTCGCCCTGAAAGAAGCAGCGAGCCGTCAGATTGCTCTTCGACTAATGACTCTTCACTATCGAATTCGTCAACAATTTCGCCAATGAGTTCTTCAAGAATGTCTTCGAGGCTCACTAATCCCGCCGTGCCTCCGTATTCGTCGACGACGATTGCGAGATGCGATTTCGATGCCTGCATTTCTCGCATGAGTTCGACCACTCTTTTCGACTCCGGTACAAATACCGCAGTCCGGACAAGGGAGCTGATCATGGAATCCGTTGGACCTTCCAAGTGGGCTGCTAGGAGGTCTTTAGTTAGCACCACCCCAAGGACATCGTCGGCTGTCTCGCCCACGACCGGGAGTCGCGTGAAGCCGCTATCAACGACGACCGCTAATGCTTCTGCGACGCTGAGGTTGCGTTCGAGAGTCACCATGTCAGGTCGAGGGACCATGACTTCGCGAACAATCGTGTCACCTAATTCGATGATCGACCCAATGAGGTGAGCTTCGTCATCCTCGATGAGTCGCGCTTCAGCGGCTGCTTCGGCTAAAGCAACAAGCTCGTCTTCCACCACGAGGTCGAAGGTTTCATCGCGTGCTCTTGGTCCGCAACGACGAGCGATCGCGGCAAGCGGCCGAGTGACCAACTGCAGCGGAGTCAACCGAGTGATCAGCCGGGCTGGTCGCGCGAACCACTTCGCCATTTCGTCATTCGCCTCAATCGCCCAGCGTCGAGGGATTGCTTCACCAAACAGAAACAAGACGACTGTCGCGATGATCGTTATTAACAGAGTTCGCCCAGCGGCTTGGCCTATCAAGATGGCCGAGGCAATCAATCCGACTTGGCAAACGACTCGTAGGACGGTGACCGGCGCTAGTAACACTTCCCGGTCAGCTATTAGTTCCGACAGTTGAAGATCGTCTTTGCTGGCCTCGTCTAGGCCCGCAGCTCTCGCACGACCAAGTCGAACAAAGGTCACTTCGATGAGCCGGAAAGTGATTAATGCCACTAATAGGACGACGACTACCAGCGTCACCACTGCCCCACCCATTAACGACCCTCGTAACTAAAAGCTGCGAGATGTGTCCGCTCTGACGCCTGCATCATGTTGCGTTCTTCGTCATCGGCATGGTCCATTCCAAGGACGTGAAGTATTCCATGCACGACGAGTAGGTCGATTTCGTCGGTGATAGAGCCGTCGTGACCTGGGTAGGAATCTTTGTTTATTAAACAATTGGCTGCAGCAACATTTGGGCAAATGACAACGTCGCCTAGCAGGATGGGCATCGGTGCGGGAAAGTCTTGGTCCACGACGTGTTCGTCGATGGGAAACGCCAACACGTCCGTGGGACCTTCGTGACCCATGTGTTTGGAGTTGAGATCTGCCATCGCTTGTGACGACACAAACAAAACGGTGAGTGCCGCGCCTTCGGGTACACCTTCACTTGTCAGAACGGCCTCAGCAAGAGTTCGGTAACGCTCGAGGTCAAGTTTGTGGTCGCTCTGTTGATCGGCTACCTGAACATCTGGTTGGCTTTGGTTTCCGTTGGGCTCCGCAGCGGGCGCCGGATTCGATGGTTCAAGATGAGTCACGGAGACTGTTGGGCCCTGTCACGTTGCTCGTAGGCGTTCACGATGTCTTGCACTATGCGATGGCGGACAATGTCGCGACCGCCTAAGTGCACAAATGCGATGTCCTCTACATCGTTGAGAGTGTTTGGAACATCGCGGAGTCCGCTCTTGCCTCCCGGGACGTCTATCTGTGTCACGTCGCCGGTTACTACGACTCTGGAACCGAAACCGATGCGGGTAAGGAACATTTTCATCTGTTCGGGGGTGGTGTTCTGAGCTTCGTCGAGAATGATGAAACTGTCGTTCAAGGTGCGCCCGCGCATGAACGCGAGTGGGGCAACTTCGATAGTGTTTTTCTCGAAAAGCCTCCCGGCTGCTTCGGAATCGAACATGTCATGCAACGCGTCGTAGAGAGGTCGAAGATACGGGTCGACTTTGGCCATTAGATCGCCGGGCAAGAAACCTAAACGTTCGCCGGCTTCGACCGCTGGGCGGGTCAACACAATACGGCGCACTTGCTTCGCTAAGAGGGCCTCAACTGCGAGCGCTACCGCGAGCCAGGTCTTTCCCGTGCCTGCGGGTCCGATGGCGAAAGTGATGATGTTGTTGCGTACTGTCTCAACGTACGTTTTTTGTCCCAAGCTTTTCGCTCGAATAATTCGACCATTGGGTGCTTTCAGCACGTGGGTGGATAGCACTTCGCTCGGACGCTCGTCTGATTTCACCATGTCGATCATTCGCGTGACTTCTGCTTCGCCTAGGCGTTGACCGCCCTCGAGGATTTGCACTAATTCAGAGAACACCTGGCCAACGACGGATGCCTCGGGTCCTTCAACCGTGATTTCGTTGCCGCGCACATGAATGACGGCGGTATCGAAGTGATTTTCGACAATGCGTAAGTGTTCGTCTCGCTGGCCGAGTACACCCACCATGAGGTGATTCCCGGGGACATGAATTTTGACTTGGGTGTCGCTCAAATCGGCTCCTGCGACTGCAACTCCTACAGGAGGCTAGCGCCGTGAGATGTCCTCGCGTAGCGGGTTTCTTGAACAGCGCACATGTGTGGCCGGTTTACTCTTCAGATAATGCACGAATTAGTCATTAGCTGCATCGTTACTGCAGGTTTCGACGCAAAAAATCGATTTGGAGTAGGAGCAGATTTTCTGCGACCTGTTCTTGTGACGTCATGTGGGTTACACCCGAAAGAGGTAACACTTCGTGGGGGCGTCCAGCCGCTAACAACGCTGCGGAAAGTTGGAGAGTGTGGGCTGCTACAACGTTGTCGTCAGCAAGCCCATGTATGAGCAGCAGCGGCCGTTGGAGTTCTCCCGCGTCGGCTAACAGCGAAGTGCGGCGATAGTTGTCCGGTTCTTCTGTCGGGTGACCTAAATAGCGTTCGGTGTAGTGGGTGTCGTAAAGCTCCCAATCAGTCACGGGGGCGCCTGCAATTGCTGCGTGAAAAATGTCGGGGCGTCGGATGACCGCTAGGGCAGCTAAATATCCGCCAAATGACCACCCGCGGATACCCACTTTTGTGAGATCAACTCTGTCGGGGTGACGTGCAGCGACTGACTGTAACGCTTCGATTTGAGCTTCAAGAACTGGGTGGGCGAGGTCTCCCCGCACCGACCTTTCCCAGCCGTCACCCCTCCCGGGGGTTCCTGGGCCATCGGCGATCACTACGCAAAAGCCTTGGTCAGCAAACCATTGGGAGACCAGATATGCGTTGTGGGTCCGTAGGACCCGCTGCGCGTGAGGGCCGCCGTAGGGATCGAGGAGAACAGGGAGAGGTTCATCACAGTCATCGGTGGGGAACAAGACCGCAGTGTGAATACCCGATGATTCTGTTTGAAGGAGCTCTACTGCAGGGGTAACCATCGGCGTTGCTTGCCAAGCGTCAATTCCCCACGTTTTTCCGTGGGCTTCGACTGTGACACGTGGGGAACTTTCAAGTGAGCTTTGTTCGATGATGGTGACGGATTTTGATGCGACCGCTTGGACAACACCATTTCCGTTCGTCAAACATTCGTTTTGGTTGTCGCTATAAGACCACAGATCAATAATCGTCGGGTCGATTGATGCTGTGTATAAAAGCCTGGCATCGTCAACATCTACCAGCGACCGTACCCATTGATCAGGTCCAGAAAGTGGCGTCCCGTCGTGAAGGAGCGAACGAGTGTGGCCATTGTCTTCGATTGTGAGCCATCCGCCATTCCATTTTCTCGGGGTACCGGGAACAATTTCAACCCAATCGGGGTCATCAAGGGCAAGCACTGGGTTTGTGTCACCACTGGATTCTTCTACTTCAAGCACCCACATGGATCGTTGGTCTCGGCTCTGAACGGTGACGGTAAGAGATGATCCGTCTTCCCACCTGACATCAACAAGGTATGGATGGGTTGAACGGTCCCAAGTGACCTGGATCTGGGTTGCGTCGTGCACGTTCACTAACCACAGTTCAACGTCAGCGTTTGAAGTGCCTGCGGCGGGATAACGAACGGTTTGCGGCGGCTTGGCAGGATCGTCTGGAGCAGATATGTGCCACAGGTTCACATCAGCCACATCTACTCGAGCGACGACGAGCCTGTCGTTGTTTGGGTCCCACCAGTGTCCTCTGCTGCGACGCATCTCTTCAGCGGCGACGAACTCTGCGCTACCCCAGGTGACGGTCTTGCCGTCACCTTGGAGGAGCACCCTCGCCGGCTCTGATCCGTCGGTTAGGGCTACATGCAGGCTGTCTTCGACGACAAAAGAAACGTATCGGCCGTCTGCAGATAAACGAGGATCAAATCCCGCTCCTGTGCTGGTCATCGAAGTCAACGAACCATTGTCGACATCGGCGACCACGATCTCGGCGCCAAGAGTAAACGTCACCAGAGAGCCTTGAGAGTTCAGGGAATATGTCGTGATCCCTCCAGCGCTCTCTCGTGCTCGTTCTCTTCGAGCCAGTTCCGCTGCGGGCAGTTCACTATCTTGATCATCAACGAATTTTCGGGGATCCACGATCACCCGTTCGGTACCCGTCAAGGTGTTAATCGCCCACAATGCGTTGGTGGGGTCCTCTGGACCGGTGCTACGCAGAAACAACACTTCTGTTCCGTCGCCGCCGACAGTGAAGTTTCGAGGTGAGCCCAAAGTAAACCGTTGGGTGCGCGCATGTTGGCGTGGGAAGCTGTCCGACACAACGTTGACGGTACTCCTGGTTACCCTCGATGGTGTGGCCTTACCTGATCCTTCCTCCTTCGAAGAACTCTCCGATCACCAAAAAGCGCTATGGGCTCGATACGGATCAGGAAACGATCCGTTGTTTGTGCAGCTAGTCGGGTTACAGGTCCAAGAAGTGCGTCGAGATTACTGCCGTCTAGGGTTGCCGTTTCGACCGGAGCTTCTTCAGGCAGGGGGCGCGATCCACGGTGGGGTTTTAACAACACTGTTGGATACATCGTGCGTGCCAGCAGTAGGTAGTGGATTCGAAAAGGCACGCCCGTACAGCACCATTTCGATGCATGTGCAATTTTTGGCCGGTTCAAATGGCGGTGATCTGGTTGCAGCAGGGTGGGTGACGCGTCGAGGTAAATCGATCGCGTTTTGTGAAGCCGAAGTAGCGACAACGGCCGGAAAAACCTTGGCCAAAGGCGCACTCACATTCAAAATTTGAGTTACGAGGTTTCGCCGGTGAGCGCAGCAGAGCGGTGCGCTGTGACGGCTGCAACAACTTCATCTGCGCTTGGGTTGACCATCACGGTTTCCCCGACTTCGATCGTGGGAACAATTTCGTTGCCATCAGCGCTAGCTCGCACAAACGCTGCTGCTTCGGGCTCTTCCCAAATATTGCGAAACGTGATCGCCATGTCAGTTGTACTGAGTTGGCGTTCCAACGCCATACAAAAGCCGCATCCAGGCCGCCAGTAAAAAATGAGGTCGTCCTCGTTTGTTGTCAACGTCCAGCCGCCTTCAGGGTCGCATAAATATTTTTGCATTCAGGACACACCGGAAACTTCTCCGGGTTCCGATTAGGTAGCCACTTTTTGCCACACAAAGCCTTGACCGACTCGCCGGTTACAGCCGATCGAGTCATATCAGTTTTGTTGACGTAGTGAGCGAAGCGTTCATGGTCGCCATCATCAAGCTGAATCTCGGCTCGTTGTCCAAGGGCCGTGCTCTCGTTCATCTCAATCTCTCACTCTTGGTTCGCTCCCATTATGTATGGTGCAGCGGCAAACGCGTTGAGAAACTGGGGGCAAAGTGGCTGAACGGCCCAAGGGCATCGACTCAGCAGCAGGCTGGGTGGTAGTCGCAGCCACGGTAACTGCCACTTTCGCAGTATTTGGAGTCGCTTATAGCTTCGGTGCTGTTTTCACCACGATTCGCGAAGAGTTCGGCGTCGGCAAAGGTCAGGCGTCGCTCTTTTTTTCGATCACTACGTTCATTTACTTTGTCGTTGGTGTCTTTACAGGCCGTCTTGCCGATCGCTACGGACCTCGACCGGTGGTTCTCGTCGGGGCGGTCGCTATGGGATTGGGTTTATGCCTCACATCTCTGGTGCACAACATCATCGTTGGGTACCTGACGTACGGCCTGGGGGTCGGAATCGGTGTCGGGTGCGCATATGTGCCAATGGTCGCGACCGTTGGAGGATGGTTTGAGCGGGATCGAACAAAAGCGATGGGTGTGGCCGTCGCAGGGATTGGGTTGGGCACTCTTGTTGGGGCACCTTTAGCGAAACAGCTCGTTCTCAGCTACGGGTGGCGGACAACTTTCGTTATTCTCGGCATCGGATCGGCGACACTTCTGGCGCTGGCTTCTATCGGAGCGCGACGTCCCCCAAGCTCCGGGACACAGGACGCACCTCCGCCGTTACGAGTGCTCCTTCACGATGCACGGTTTATTTGGCTGTACGGGTCCATGCTCTTTTTCAGTTGCGGTTTGTTCGTGCCGATGGTGTACCTCGATGATTACTTAGACGCGCGCGGGAAAACTGGAGGTGCTTTGCTCATTGGGATTATCGGGGCAACATCTGTTGTGGGGCGCCTCGCGTTAGGCGCAATAGCAGCAAAATTTGATTTGATGCGGCTCTACCAGATCTGCGTTGCCGCTTTGGGTGCTAGCTACGTCATTTGGATGACAGCAGGCGCCAACTATGCCCTCTTGGTCATTTTCGCTATTTGTATGGGCACGGCTTACGGAGGTTGGATTGCGCTCTGCCCAGCCGTCACTGCCTACCTTTTCGGACCTCTTGGGTTAGGGGGCGTGCTAGGTGCTCTCTACACGTCAGCTGGGATCGGTGGGTTGATTGGGCCCCCTGTCATCGGAATGTTGATTGATGCAGTGAATTATGAAACTGCTATCGGGGTGGCAATCGCCTGTAGCGGGGCGTCGCTCACTTTGCTGATGGCAGCGAGTCGAGCGTCGGCGCCTATTGTTGACCGCCCGGCCGCGCTGACCGAGGAACGACCACCAGCCGACGACGCGACGCGAGCGTGGCTCGTTCGTTCTTCTAGTGGCGAAATGCGTCTTATCCGTCGGTGAGTACTGGCGGGTTTTCCCAACCGATGGCCGAACATTCACCTACGTACCAGTCGAGCACCGAGCCTGCGTCGGTGACTGACTCCACGTTGCCGGCTTCGTCCAGGTTCAAGTTCGCTCCATAGATTTGGAACCAAACGTCGGTGATCTCATCGTTGTCTTCTGGGACGAGCAAGGTATGCACCGAACCGGCGGGTTCGTAGAGAAATGACCCCGATTTGTTGGTGTACTCACTTTCTGCGTAGTGCCAGGCACCAGCGACCGTGTACGCGTAGACCTGCCCGGTATGGCGGTGAGTCTGAACTCGGGTTCCGGGCTGGAAGCGAGTGCGGACAATCCATAGGCCTTCTGTGATCTTTGCTGTAACAAGCTTGACCTCGTTGCCTCCCGTATTCGTGATCCAGGGCAGATCTTCCTCTCCGCGGTGAATCGCGCTAGGCGCCTTCTCGATCATTGTCATGATGTTCCCCCATTGGATCTATCTGATCGTAGCTGTCACTCTTCTGGGCCGAAGATGAGATCAAAAACCTCGTCTGCTTTGCGTTCATCGTTGCGGTGGACAAGTAGTTGTGGGTTGCCGTCGATTACCCAGCGAACACCCCTCATATCTAGCTGGTGAGCTGTTTCTGATATTTGGTCAACACTTAACTCCTCGATTTCATATGCAGGGCCTTCGGTCGCAGCGATGTCAAAAATGTCGATTTCTTCTGAGATCAACCCAGCAGATGCGAGAGCTTCTACTAGCAGTGACATTGCGTCCTCGGGGTTGTCTTCAACGAGTTCGCCTTCGAGAATTTCGTCGTCATCCATAACAGCGAGTATGTCGCGCTTGGGCCTCTAGCCTGCAGATATGGGCGTCGGCCGATTTGACTCGCTGTTGTTGCTGTCGTTCGGCGGACCAGAGGGGCCAGAGGATGTTCTCCCATTCCTTCGCAACGTAACCAGCGGGCGGGGCGTACCAGATCATCGTTTGGCTGTAGTTGCACAGCAGTATGAGCGGTTCGGCGGGAAGAGCCCGATTAACGACTTAAACCGGCAATTACTCGCAGCAATAGAACAAGAACTAGCCGTGAGAGGCCATGACCTGCCAGCGTTTTGGGGAAATCGTAACTGGCACCCCTTTGTGTCTGAAACCCTTAACGCGCTTCAATTAGAGGGGTGCCGATCGACCGTTTGTGTGGTCACTTCGGCGTTCAGCTCATATTCAGGATGTCGCCAATATCACGAAGACATAGATCGGGCATGTGCCCAGGTCAGCGATCCTCCTCAGATAGAACGAGTGAGGGTTTTTTGGAATCATCCAAAGTTTCTGGAATCAGCAGCTGAGTTATTGACTGAGGCGCGTCACAAAGCGCACCTGTCGAACTCCACTCCAGTGCTGCACAGTGCCCATAGCTTGCCGATCTCGATGGCCGCGACTTCGGACTATGAGAACCAATTAAATGAAGCAGCTGCGATCGTGAACGATCTCGCTGACATGAACGGGCCCTCTGAAGTCGTATTCCAGAGCCGAAGCGGGCCACCGTCAGTGCCATGGCTATCGCCTGACATAAACAGTCGCCTGAGACAATTAGCGGAAGAGGGTGTCTCAGAGGTTTTGGTGCATCCAATTGGATTTGTTGCTGACCATATGGAGGTGCTCTTTGATCTCGATACTCAAGCAGTGTCCACCGCTCAAGAGTCCGGTGTAAGGATGGTGCGGACCCCTACGGTTGGCACCCACCCCGGATTTGTTTCCATGTTGGTGGATCTGGTCGAAGAAGCAGCTGGTTTACGTGAAGATCGACCGGCTTTGGGTGCTTTGGGGCCACGCCCAGATCATTGTTCCATGGACTGTTGCCCAGCACCGAAGCGCGACGGTTCCTAGTCAGCCTGCTGCCCGGAAACGGTCCGCTATGGGACCTGAGTCCCCCAAGATCCAATGGTTTCTGCACCGTAGCTCGTAGGTAACTTGAGCAGTTGAGCCATCATCGATGAGGACAACGTCTCCGTCGTACACCTGGACTCCGTCATGTAGACGCGCATTGTGGGTCGCGGCTCTGCCACACCAGCAACGAGCTTGGACCTGCAGTTCTAATCGTTGGTCAGCAACTTCAAGGAAGCGTGCTGAGCCTGGGAACAATTTCCCTCGAAAGTCCGTAAGAAGTCCGAAAGCGTAGACATCTACGCCAAGTTCATCAACAACTCGTGCCAACTGGTCAACTTGAGGGTCGGTATAGAACTGAGCCTCATCACACACCAGATAATCCAGTGCCCCGTGTCCCGATTGGTGGCTGTGCGCTAGCGCATAAAAATCAAGTTTTGGATGCACTTCGACCGCCGGAGTTGAGACCCCTAGCGCACTGGATACATGAGCCCCAGCGCGGTCGTGCATGCTGCAAAGCAGCCCTGTTCCCGTTGCAGCAAGGTTGTGATGAATTTGCAGGGCGAGAGTCGACTTACCTGACGACATAGTTCCAAAGGAAAACTGGAGACTCCCCATGGTCAACAAATTACACAGGTGTGATACGTCATGGGACCACTCACCCGCATCCGCTTGTGTTGCCACAAGAACGGCAGCTGTAGCACGTACCTGCCCGCACCATCCGATCACCACAAGTCGAGCACAATGGTGCGTCGCTAAGAACACCGTGCTGTGTCGATGGTGGATCTAGGACCGGTTCAGCACCAATCGCTGTTTCGACTGTTGCTTCTTCAAACCCCGGAAGGTGTGGGTCCATTCGTTCTTCACTCGACAAAATGCCAAGTCCCTGGCGTTCTTGAGTCGGTAAGTATTCCAGGGCCAGTCGACGGAAGATGTAATCAACCAGACTGCTTGCGATTCGAAGTTGAGGGTCGTCGGTTATCCCCGCTGGCTCGAACCGAACGTTGGTGAAGGCTTCTATATACGAACGAAGAGGAACCCCGTATTGAAGGCCATGGCTCACAGAGATCGCGAACGCGTCCATAATGCCGGCGAGCGTTGATCCTTGTTTCGCGACGGTAAGAAAGATCTCCCCGGGGCGACCGTCGTCGTATTCGCCAACGGTCATATAGCCATGACAATCTGCTACGCGGAATGAGAAAGTTTGTGACCGTCTAGTCCGGGGAAGCTTTTCTCGCTCTGGAGTGAATTGTGCTTCAACCATCGCTGCGTTGACTGCGTCGCCGATGAGCCCCTGATCGTCTCGTGTCGTTGACAACGGTTGACCCACTTTGCAGTTATCCCTGTAGATCGCTACCGCCTTAAGCCCAAGTTTCCAGGCCATGAGATGAAGACTTTCCACGTCTTCAACAGTCGCGCTCTCTGACAGGTTCACTGTTTTCGAGATAGCTCCTGAAACGAACGGCTGTGCAGCGGCCATCATCAAAATGTGGGCTTCGTGATGAATGACGTTGTCTCCCATAGAACAAGCAAAGACAGGCAGGTGCCCATCTAGGAGATGGGGAGCTCCAACGATGCTGCCCCTATCAAGCACGTAGGCCTCGATGTCAGCTATCTCCTCTGCTGTATAGCTCAAACGACGCAGAGCACGTCCAAGGGTGCCGTTTACGATGGTGAGGTCGCCGCCTCCGACGAGCTTCTTGAACTTGACCAATCCAAGATCAGGTTCAATGCCCGTGGTATCGCAATCCATCATGAATGAGATCGTGCCCGTCGGCGCAATGACGGTTGCCTGCGAGTTCCGAATACCGTGCTTTTCGCATCCGCTGACCGCGTAATCCCATAGTTCTCGGGCTGCGCTGGTCACTTCTTCTGGAGCGACCTCCGCGAGTGTTCCCAACGCTTGACGATGCCGTCGCAGCACGTCTTGCATGGGGACACGATTAGTGGCGTATCCCGAAAACGCTCCAACTCTTTGGGCAAGATCTACCGAAGTGGAATACGCCTGACCCGTCATCAACGCAGTGACAGCCCCGGTCCAAGCTCGGGCTTCTTTGGAGTTGTACGCCAAACCCAGCGCCATGAGCATTGCACCAAGGTTCGTGTACCCAAGACCCAACTGACGAAAATCTCGGGATGTTTGGCCGATCTCTTCAGTCGGATAGTCGGCGTTACCGACCAAGATGTCTTGGGCCGTAAACACGACTCGTACCGCCTGACAAAAACCTTCTACGTCGAATCGGTCAGTCTGGTCTGCGCCGAGGAAGGTAAGGAGGTTGAGGCTTGCGAGGTTACATGCGGAGTTGTCGAGATGAACGTATTCACTGCAGGGGTTGGACGCGGTGATCGGACCGGTGTTGGGAGCTGTATGCCAGCGGTTGATTGTTGAACTGAATTGCACTCCCGGATCAGCGCACTCCCAAGCTGCTTCAGCGATTTGACGGAACAGAGACCGGGCGGAGTGGCGCTCGACGACTGATCCGTCGGTCCGAGCGGTGACTTCCCAGTCGCCGTCGCTTTCGACGGCTGCCATGAACTCATCGGTGAGTCGTATCGAGTTGTTTGCGTTCTGATATTGAACAGAGTGAACGTCAGCCCCGTCGAGGTCCATGTCGAAACCTGCGTCGCGAAGCACCCTCGCCTTTCGTTCTTCGAGGGCCTTACACCAAATGAACTGCTCTACGTCAGGGTGGTCAACATCAAGCAACACCATCTTGGCTGCTCGTCGTGTCTTACCACCACTCTTGATGGTTCCCGCTGACGCGTCGGCTCCTCGCATAAAGCTCACGGGGCCGCTCGACTCTCCTCCGCCGCGTAGTGGTTCTGATGAACCCCGTATGCGGGACAAGTTAACGCCCGCACCCGAACCGCCTTTAAAGATCCGGCCTTCTTCGGCGTACCAGTTGAGAATTGAGTCCATATTGTCATCGACCGACAAGATGAAACAGGCCGAAGCCTGTTGAGGTACGCCGTCGACTCCTATGTTGAACCAGACCGGACTGTTGAAGGCGCAGCGTTGGTTCAATAGCAGCCATGCCAATTCCGCTTCGAAGGTTTCTGCCTCGTCGGGATCTTCGAAATAGCCGTCGGCCTCGCCCCATGAGCGGATGGTCGAAGTTACTCTTGCAATGACTTGACGCAAAGAGGATTCACGGTCGCTAGCGCCGAGAGCACCACGAAAATATTTTTGTGTGACGATGTTTGAAGCTGTGAAACTCCAATCTGTCGGGAATTCAACATCGAGTTGCTCGAAACTGGTGGATCCGTCCAAATAGTTGGTGAGCCTGGCGTCGCGTTGTTCCCATTTGACCGTTGAGTATGGGTCGATTCCGTCTTGGGTGAAATGACGTGAGATTCGAGTCGGGGAAATCGATGCCGTTTGTTTAGAAGTAACAGTCATCGGTTTCTCCGAGATTCGTAGGAGCGATCGGTAAGTTTGCGGCGGGCCGGAGGCCGACTCGGTGGGTGTGATCCCGCTTCGCCCTGACCTTCAAAGCACGGAACCTCGTTGTGTACATCTGGTTGAGGGCTCATTGAGAACCCGTTCTCCATTTGTCGCACTCCTTCCGCCAGTCGGTCGCCCAACCCGCCGCATACACGAATGTAGGAACTATTCCTTGTGGAGCGATAGAGGGATAACAGAAAAGTTCTGTGGGTGAGTTGGGGAATTCTTGGGGCAGTTCTACACACCCGTGCGGCCCGACACGCGCTGTGGTCACGCTGCATTTCGTGGACGGATTCGAGGATAGTTCCGTTCGGCTTCGAAGAACTCATGGTTAAGCCTCTGACCTGGGAAAATAAGCGGACGTATCTGCCGCTACCCACCACCAATCTACCGGCAGATCGTGCCTCCTCTGACGAGAGCCGCTTCGATCGGGTCGGCAGCCTGTGGAGAACCACTGATGGTGGTGAAAGCCGTAGTCGCGTGAAATTCGTGACGTGAAATCTCTTTTTCGCCAAAGTCGTGTCAACATCAAGGAGTGCATCGCCTGTTACCTCCACCTGTAGCCGAGGTCGAAATTGACGACGTCTATCGCGATAGTCGACCGATGATTGATGGCCGTCCATGGTTGATGATGAACATGATCTCGACGATCGATGGTGCCACCGAGATCGGTGGGGTCTCCGGTCCGCTGGGAGGATCGGCAGACAAAGACGTTTTTGGAACGATACGTACCCTGCCGGACATTATTTTGGTCGGAAGCACCACCGCCATGGCCGAGCGTTACACCCCTCCTTCTAGCAGCGTCAGCACAAAGGCACGGCGGCTTTCTCACGGGGCGTGGCCGGTAGCTCGCGTAGCAGTCGTCAGCAGCAAACTGAATTTTGATTTGGCGTTGCCGCTGTTCAATCGACCAGATCAACGCCCCATTGTGGTGACAACTGAAGATGCCGACCCGGCGGGGTTGCGTCGGGTCGCACAGCATGCCGACGTGTTGCAATGCGGCACCGGCACTGTCGATTTTTCGAACGCGCTCACCCAAATGGCAACGCTCGGTGCCAAAGTGGTGCTGTCCGAAGGAGGTCCTTCCGTCAACGGAGCTCTGAGTGCACAAGGTTTGGTGGACGAGGTCTTTCTTAGCGTTTCGCCACTTGTGGGAGGCGGGGATTCTGGCGGCATTATCCGCGGCGCGACTCTCGAGCAACCTCAAGAGTTTGTTCTTCGACATGTTCTTACCGAAGACCATTTCTTGTTCCTTAGATATGTGCGCCAAATTGCGGATTTCTGAACAAGCCCCACGCCAAAATAAAAGCTCTAGGGCAACATCAAGGTCTGACCTGCAATCAGCGAATGACCACCATTGAGTTCAGCAATGCGGTCAATAAGCGGTCGAACATCCCCGGTAGGTTGCAACCCCCGAGCTATGGACCACAAAGTATCGCCCGGTTGGACGAGGACGACTCGACCACCCACGAGGGTGTCGCTGGCGGCGCTTTCCACCATCGTCGGCGCTACTGCGAAATGCACGTCTGTTCCCTGGGCCGACACAAGTTGAGTAGTTCCCAATGTGAGCCAAAGCAGACCTACCAGTAGACCCGCTACAACAATGCGACGACGCCAATAGGTCGACGAAGAATGGCGGCGTGTCGAAGAACGCTGCGCCGGAACCCCAAATCGGGCATCCCCGTCAACCAGGCGCAGGTGAGGTCGGCTCTTATGCAGTGGCTCGCTCACGTCGAGATGTTCTGGTTGGGGGCTAAGTACTGCAACCATTGCGGTTCCTCCAATTCCTCAGTGCGTTTACGGGTTTGTCCGCGAAGTAATTTTGCAGGTGGGGTCGGACACTGAACTCATCGCTGCTCACCTATTACAAGCTCGAACACACGTTCGACTACACCAGAACATTTGTTCGATGTCAAGTGAAAATCGAACAAGTGTTTGCCCGCGATGTCAGGTGCTGATACGGTTTGAAGCGAACAAACGTTCGTAAGTCATTAGGAGGGGTCGTGGCTGACCACACCATTACCGATCGTCAGCGGGCCATTCTCGAGTACATCGAGATAACCATGCGCGAGCGCGGCTATCCTCCGTCCGTTCGAGAGATCGGGGCGGCTGTAGGACTGAACTCCCCCAGCACGGTTCATTCTCATCTGGCGCAATTAGAGAGCGCCGGGTATGTGCGTCGAGATCCGACAAAGCCACGAGCGATTGAAGTGTGTTTTGATGCCTCTTCTGGAATTATTGCCGAACGTCGCCCGACCCGCCACGTGCCACTTGTCGGTGAGGTGGCGGCAGGCACGGACGTGTTAGCCCAAGAAAATGTTGAAGAGCTGGTGCCGGTACCGGAAGATTTCACCGGTGGCGGGGAGTTGTTCATGTTGAAAGTACGCGGCGATTCAATGATCGAAGCCGGAATCCTTGACGGCGATTTTGTGGTCGTGAGCCGTCAAAACACCGCCTCAAATGGCGACATTGTGGTCGCTGGTATTCCAGGGGATGAGGCCACCGTGAAGACCTTTACAAAGCAAGGTGGGACCGTCACTTTGTTGCCGTCCAATTCAACTCTCGAGCCGATGGTGTTCTCTGCGGCGGAGGTCGCAATATTTGGTCGCGTTGTGACGCTATTGCGTCGACTCTGAGTTGCACGCAGGGAACTCACCTAAACGCCCCGCAAACGATCGCTAGTTGTGATGGACTGCTGGGGTGTTTACGCCCGCACCAACTCCACCGCCCGATTTAGACTCAACTGAAGCTGTATGGATCCCAGTGCGCTCGGGAACAGTATTCGTCGAACCCGGGGGAGGATTTGTTCGCGCGGCTACAGCACCTATAGAGGCACCGGACGTTTTTTTGGGTGTGCTGGATGGTCTCGCCGTCTACGCGCTTGATCTCCACGAAACGTCTGAAGAGGCAGACCTCGAGCCAGTTCACTTACGCAAACTTTTTGGTCGAATTCCTGACGAAGAATGGGTTGTTGCTGGACGTGCGGAACAAATCATTAACTATGACCGCACACACGTGTATTGCGGTCGTTGTGCGACCCCCACCGAAACAAACCCTCACGATCGCGGAAAGGTCTGTCCGAGTTGTAAACACATGGCTTTCCCACGCCTGAGTCCTGCCATGATTGTCTTGGTCGAGAAGGGCGACCAGGTGCTACTTGCCTGGGGTCGACAGTTTCCGGGTCGCTTTTTCAGCACACTCGCTGGTTTCGTCGAACCTGGAGAAAGCCTGGAACAAGCAGTCGAGCGGGAAGTTATGGAAGAGGTAGGGGTGACGGTCAATGATGTTCGTTACTTCGGAAGTCAACCTTGGCCCTTCCCTCACTCTTTAATGTGCGGCTTTCACTGCACGTACGAATCGGGAGAGATCACTATCCAAGAGGAAGAGATCGTTGAGGCTGGCTGGTTCAATGCCACGGACCTTCCACCGTGCCCAATTGGCGGAATGTCAATCGCCGGATGGTTGATTCAAGACTGGCTACAACGACACGGGGTCGCTTAAGAAGGCTTGTCGCGAAGGCGGACGAGGCCCTCTTGAGCGACGGTGGCGACGAGTTCGCCGCTCTCTGTGAACACGTCACCGGTCGCTAAACCTCGCGTACCTTTTATTTGATGCGGAGAAAGGTCGAACAGCATCCATTCGTCTGCTCGGACAGCTCTGTGGAACCAGACGGCATGGTCAAGCGAAGCGGCCATGTAGACGTCATCCCAATTAGGTTCGTCCGATTTTCCGTCGAGAAGTGACTGAGCAGGATGGGCGTTGACGACGGCGTCCATTGGGTTGGTATCTGACAAGTACGCCAAGGCGGCGTAGTGATCATCGTGGGAATCTCCAATGGGGTCAGTGAACCGAGCCCAAACTCGATGACGAGCGGGGCTAGTTGACTCATGCTCTAAACGGGCGTCTAACCCAATACCCCAGTCGATTTTTCGGGATTCTTCGGGTGACTTGACGTCGGTCGGGAAGGTAGAGGTCGTTACGTCTGGGCCGTCTTCGTCGCGTTGAAAGGAACATGACAGGTTCAATATCGCTCCCCCACTTTGCCGCGCTAGGACTCTTCGCGTAGAAAAACTTCTGCCGTTGCGGAGCCTGTCGACCTCGTAACGCACTGGTTCATTTGGGTCGCCACCCAAAATAAAATATGCGTGCAGTGAATGCGCTCTATGGCCTTCAATGTCGACCGTGTACATCGCCGCACGTAATGCTTGCGCTATGACTAGCCCTCCGTAGATGCGACCCCACTCATACGCTGGGCTTTCCCCTACGAATGTGTCAGCTCCATGTGGCTCCAAGCTGAGTATTTTCTTCGAGTCAGTCATGCACGGTGCCAAACAACGCCATTGACGCTGTCTTCAATAACGACATCGGCAGATGCAAGCTCGTCGCGGATGCGATCGGCTGTCGCGAAATCCTTTTCCGCTCGAGCCTGGGCTCTTTGCTCAAGCAGGTCTTCTATCTTTTGGTCGGATGGACCAACGTTCGTCTCTGCTTCTTGAGATCCGATTTCGATGCCAAGAACAGAAAACATTTGTACCGCCGTGCGGCTCTTCAAACCAGCGGCTCCCAGATCACTGTTGTCGAGGTCACTGTTGGCGCTTCGAATGAGGCTAAAGGCGTTGTCGAGGGCAGTTGGGGTGCTGAAGTCGTCGTCCATTGCCAAACGAAACGCCGCAATAGATGCTTCGTGTAGTTCGCCGCCGTTGAGATCAACGTTCGCCGTGACCATACGTCGGTGAAACGCGTCAAGTCGGTTGACGGCTGCGTCAGCAGCCATCAACGCGTCACGGCCCATCTCCATGGCGCGCCGATAGTGGGTTTGGAGAGCGAGAAGACGCAACGCCCGGGGTCCTGCGGTGTCTATGGCTTCAGCCAGGTTGGTGAAGTTGCCCAATGATTTGGACATTTTTTCGCCCGCGACATTCACCATCGCGCTATGCACCCAATACCGAGCAAACTGTTGTCCCATAGCAGTGACTTGCGCCCATTCGTTTTGGTGGTGAGGAAAACAGAGGTCATCACCTCCGCCATGGATATCGAAACCGGTACCCAAAGCACTGAGCGACATAGCGACGCATTCGGTGTGCCAGCCCGGCCGTCCCACTCCCCAAGGAGTGAACCACGACGGTTCTCCCGGTTTCGCGGCCTTCCAGAGTGCGAAATCGAGCGGAGATTTTTTGTCAGTATCAACGTCCACTCGTTGCCCTGCATCATCCAGAAGTTGATCTAACGTTCGACCCGCTAAACGCCCATATCCGCTGAGATTTCCCACCGAGAAATACACGCCTTTGTCTTCGACAACGTACGCCGCTCCACGATCAATGAGTTGGCTAATGATGTCGATCATCCCATCAATGAACTGTGTGGCATGAGGACGAGAATCGGGGGGCAAGATGCCAAGCCGTTCCATTTGCTCGTCGTATTTGGCGGTGAACTCTGCAGCTACATCGGGTTCAGTACGTCCTTCTTGCTCCGCTCGCACAATGATCTTGTCATCAATGTCTGTCACGTTTGATGCTACGAGCACCCGTAAACCGCTCCATGTGAGGTAACGGCGGATCATGTCATAGGTCAATGCCGTTCGGCCGTGACCGAGGTGGGGTAAGTCATAGACGGTTGGGCCACAGACATACATTGCAACTTCACCCTCGGCACGAGGGACAAAGGGCACCTTTTGGCGCTGCATGGTGTCGTATATGTGAAGGGGCACGTTGATCTCTAAGTTTTGCTTGATGCCGTGGGGCGAAGCTAAGCAGGAACGATGGTTCGCAGGGTATCGCTAGCCGCCGTGTCAACAGTGAGCTATTTGCGACATCCTCGTCTCAAAAATTCAGAATTGTTGGTGAATTAGCTCCCAGAAGGTGTGTGATCAAACATCGCGAAGGCGAGACTGACTCGATGTCCGTGTTTCTGTATCAGCTAGGTCGCGCCTGTGTTCACCACAGATGGAGAACCATCGGTGCATGGCTCATCACTTCAATTGTTTTGATCGGACTCAACCAAGCGGTGGGTGGGGAGTTGACCAACGGCTTTGTGGTTCCGGACTTCGACAGTCAACACGCATACGACCTTCTGGGCGATCGCTTCCCCGCCGAAGGCGGCATCAACGCTCAAGTCGTAGTAGAAGCGCCAACTGGATCACTGCTGAGTGACCCTGTCCAACGAAAAGTGATCGAAGGAATCTCCGCTGAGCTTCGAACAATTGAAGGCGTAGAAAGAGTTGTACCTCCGATCCCCGGGCAAACAATTAGCCCGTCGGGAACTATCGGGTTGTTTCGTGTTGTCTACAACCCTGATCTCATGCCGTCCCTCTCAATGTTGGAGGATCTTGAAGAAGCCGGACACAACGCTGTAGGGACCGGCGGTGCGTTAAGAATCGAATTCGGAGGAGATCTTTACAACTCAGTCGATCAACCCGAGACCGGCGTCGGAGAAATCTTGGGTTTGGTCTCAGCAGTCTTCGTGCTTTTGCTGGCCTTCGGAAGCATCGTCGCTATGGGCTTACCAATTGGGTTGGCTCTGTTCGGTTTAGCCCTAGGAATCGGCGGAATCATTGGGCTTGTAGCCATCGCGATGAATGTGCCCGAATGGACTCCAAATATGGCGTCAATGATCGGTCTCGGTGTCGGCATCGACTACGCCCTGTTTATCGTCACTAGGTTCCGCGAAGGCTTAGCCGATGGTCTCACCGTTGAAGACGCCGCAGGTCGAGCAAACGCGACAGCGGGCCTTTCAGTAATTTTCGCCGGAGGAACCGTAGTTATAGCGATTTTGGGTCTCGCTACAGCGGGTCTGCCATTTATGACCGCCGCTGCCGTCGCCGTTTCGATCGTGGTCGCATTAATGGTCATTGCCTCAATCACGATTTTGCCCGCACTGTTGGGATGGGCGGGACATCGAGTGAATCCCAAAAAAATGCGGACCAACCAGGAAATTCGGCCTTCTAGCGGACCGGGAGGATGGCAGCGCTGGGGTGATCATGTCGCCAAACACGCGTGGCCCTACATGTTGTCGACCTTGGTGCTGCTGCTTGCCTTAACCGCCCCAGTCTTAGATCTGAAGCTTGGCTTTCCCGACCAGGGCAACGCCCCTGAAGAACGAACCTCCCGGCAAGCGTATGACCTACTCACGGACGGTTTCGGTCCCGGCTTCAGCGGACCTCTCTTGGTGGCACTGGACACCGCTACCGTCAGCGACCAAGAGCTGAAGGTACTGGCAACAACTTTACGAAACGATCCGGGCGTGGCGTTCGTTCAGCCACCCGAACGAAGCCCAGTCGGCGAAGCAGCAATCATTCTTATTTTCCCGACTACTGCACCCCAGGATCCCGAAACGGTGGCTTTGTTGAATCGGATCCGCGGCCCCATCTTTTCCTCGGTTTTAAGCAATCAGGGCAGAGCCCATGTAGGTGGAGCAACAGCGTCATTCGCTGACGTGTCAGAGCGGGTGCAAAACCGGTTACCGATTTTCATTGCCGGAGTGATCGGTCTCAGTTTCATTCTGCTGATGCTGGTATTTCGCTCAATACTTGTCCCTATCAAAGCTGCTGTCTTGAACTTGTTGTCGATTGGTGCTGCCTATGGGGTGCTGGTGATGGTGTTCCAGTGGGGTTGGGGGCTCGGACTCATCGGCTTACAAGAGTCGGTCCCAATCGTTTCTTTCATTCCTATGTTTATGTTCGCTGTACTTTTCGGTCTCTCTATGGACTACGAAGTTTTCCTTTTGAGTCGGGTGAAAGAGGAGTACTTACTCAGTGGCGATAACTCTCAGAGCGTGATTTTCGGGATCTCCAATACAGCAAGGGTCATTACTTCTGCCGCGTTGATCATGATCTCAGTGTTTTTGGGTTTCGTTACCAACCCTGATCCGATCCTCAAGATGATGGGATTGGGATTAGCAACTGCGATCTTCGTTGACGCCACAATCGTTCGGGTCGTACTAGTCCCGGCTTCGATGAAGCTCATGGGCGACGCGAACTGGTGGTTCCCTAAGTGGCTTGAGTGGCTTCCTCGCGTAGATATTGAAGGCGAAGCGGCGCTTCCACCTCGCGAACTGCAATCAGTTAGCCAATCCACTGATTGACCATATGAGACCGTTGTGGGTCGCGTGGAGTACAAGACCGGCCCACCAGCCGTAACGCACCCTCGCGATAGTGAACATCAACCCCAACCAGATTTGTGGGCTCACAACTAGCGGTGCGACGAGAACCGCGTAGATCGACCATTCAACGTCAAAATTTACGATGTGAATCAAACCAAAAACCAGTGTCGCTGACCACACGGGGATTCTCGCGTTGATGGTCCACTTGTCTTGAATGTTTTGTCGAAGTTGAGGGCGGGTTCCAACGCTGCCTACTGCAACGGCCAACATCAAGATGACCCAAAACGATGCGCTCCCAGCGCCGGTGAAAAACAGGGCGCCCGTTGCTAATGAAAGCGCTATGAGGCCCGGACGGAATCGTCTTTGCAGGGGAAGCCGGTAGATCGTTTCTTCAAGCACAGGTGCGAGCAATACCACCAAGATGAACTGTTGAGCGAGTGACCACTGTTCGAGTTCTGACTCCAGGACACTTTCGTACCCGGCAGCCTCTGAGAGAGCCCCAAAGATTTGCCATGCGAGTAGCGAACCTAAGAACCCGATTCCTAAAAGCTTGGCTAGTCCTCGTAGTAGACGTCGAGGTTCAGGCATCGCAGCCCAGTCAGGAGCGGCGATGAATCCTGGACCGATGGAAGGGCGGTCAGTATGGGGCACTGTCAGAAGGTTTCGTTGAATCCGGGTAGAGGTGCTTGAGAGAACCGGGCTGAATCCGACTTGCATCAATAAAGGAATCCACGTCGGAGGTCTTGAGTCGGATCACGCGACCCAACCGATATGCGGGTAAGCGACCTTCGTCGATGAATCGGTACAGAGTGCGGGTGGTGATGCCGATCTGTTTCGCCGCTTCCTTGCTTGATAACCAAAGGTCTGCCGGGTCGGCCATTTCACAAGGTTAGGCGCAGTGGCAGCGTTGTCCCCCGTCACATAACAGTCCTGGGCGAGGTTATGAGTCGGTCGCTGACTAGTTACCGGATCGAGCTTCGGTCTTCTCATTACGATCGTCGCGTTGTAGGGCTTGGTGGTCTGAGTCGTCGGTCGTTTCAACCTCTCGATTGCGATGACGGGTCGTCTCGAGATACTCGGGGATTTCGCGTTTGTCAGGGCACCGACCAGCTAGTTCCCCCCTCCTCCTGGGTTGAAGAAGCTTGGTCGAGTCGTCGCATCACTCGTCTTTGTCGAGGTAGCTAGGTTCGCAAAGAACGCGCCTTTAGGTTGCTCCTCGTTTACTGAACTTGGAGCCGTTGGAGCTTTGAAGAAAGCACTTGGCTGAGTTTCTTCTTCAGTCGCCGCTGCGCTTTCGGTTGGGTTGAAGAAACTCGGTGGCGGCGGTTCCTCGCTTTGCTCAGCTGGTTGAGGCTGAGAATCTCCGGTTGGCTCGGATTCTTGAGTATCAGTCAGTTTCTCGGCTCCAGCGAAGAAGAAGTCTTTCGCTCCACCCGCCATCGGGGCACCCTCATCACGGTCACCTTCACCACCGTCAGGGCGCGCCATAAAGAAGTTGTTCAAACCACCTCCAGGACGATCCTCGCCCTCCTCGTCGAATGACATGAAACCGCGACGGGCATTGTCATCTTGACCCGTCGGAGGCCGCACCCCTTCATCGTCTTCGAACCCAAACGCCTTAAACATCTCACCGCGATCAGCCGGTCCGTCGTCACCCATCGGCGGCAACCACGCATCATCATCGGGATCCATTGGAGACGCAGGTCCATCTGGACTATCCGAGCCAAAGACCCCACCACGGAATCCGGCAAACAGCTCCTTATCAGGCAACGACCCATTCCCCGACTTGGCCATAGGGCCAGCAGCGTCCGGGCGCGTCGTGCCATCATCACCGGCACCGCCACCAGGACCAGGACCAGGACCAGGACCAGGACCAGGACCAGGAGCAGGAGCATTTTGACCAGGACCAGGAGCATTTTGACCAGGACCACCGGCACCAGGAGCATTTTGACCAGGACCACCGGCACCAGGAGCATTTTGACCAGGACCACCGGCATCACCGGCACCAGGAGCATTACCACCGTCACCGCCACCAGGATCACCGGCACCGCCACCAGGAGCATTTTGACCAGGACCACCGGCACCAGGAGCATTTTGACCAGGACCAGGACCAGGAGCATTTTGACCAGGACCAGGACCAGGACCAGGAGCATTTTGACCAGGACCAGGACCAGGAGCAGGAGCAGGAGCAGCAGGAGGAGGTGGAGGAGGAGCGTCATGCGAGCCGCCGTGATTGGCTACTGCAGTCGACGAACCGAACAGAATGACAGCCGCGATTAGAGAAACAGCCGTTGCGAAGTGCCCTGACTTTCCCCTACGACTCGCGGATGTGGTCATTACTTCGTTCCGCATTCAAAGCCTTGTGCCAAGGCGAAGAACGAGTCAGTTACCGCAGCCTGGTCCGCACCGCTCACCGTGAGAGCGAAGGATCTTCCGCTGCTGCCACATGTCCATCCAGCAATTAGAGCTACGCCAATGAGTTGGTCATTTTCGGATGCGGCGAAAGTCGCGTATGAGGCTGTTTGGTCGTCAACGTTGAATCCTTCCTGACCAGAGCCTGCGAGGGCGAATGCAAGTCCCGTGGATTGCTGAAGTACTTCGAAGGACCCGACCACAGACTCACCCGGCGTCAGTGGTTCATCATCAGTTCTCCACAACAGCAGCACACTCACGCCACCAGCCGATGCCAACAACGTGCCTTCGTCAGCGGAGGCCTCCTCGGTGGAGATACCCGTGTAGATGGGTTCGATTGTTGATGGGAGCGGAAACGCGAATCCGTACGTACGGTCTTTCTTGACTTGAGGGATGGTCGCGGGAGTAAATGACACACTGCCATCCTCGTTCTCACTGAAAAACGACTTCAGCGATTTCACTTCCGCGAGAACTTGACTCAATTGATCTTCGACTTTTGACAGGTCGACAGAACCTTCAGAAGCAGCTTCGACGGTCAGTTGAATTTCACCTTCTGCTGTAGTCGTAGGTGCAGTCTCTTCGCTGTCGCTACCTCCACATGAAGTGGCCAACAAACTGGTTATAACTACTGCAGTAGCCATAACACGGACAGACCTGCACTTACCGAACATCAGAAATCCTCTCCGAGCGGCGCCCTCAAAAAAATAGGAAGATTTGGAATTCGACACCGTCAACTCTAAAAGTACTATCAGGAACCGGGCGCTGGTGCCCCGGGTTTTGCACTATCGGACCTTATTGGAGCCTGATGGACACTTCATTCGCGAGTAGCCGTCCCTCCACCGTCAGTTTGACTTTTCCCGCAACTTCCGAGGATTCGGTTAAATGTTGGACTTCATCTGAAACAAACTCTTCCAAGACACCTTCGCTCGTTCGTATAGCCAGCTGGCGTCCTTCAAGCGCCCACGCATCTGGGTCCAATTTTTCTGCGCCTGCTTCAACCGAGGAACCTTCGGTAATCGCTTTGATGAAACGCTCAGGGGTTCGCATACTCCAGAACCGTCGTTGGGCTAAATGACTATGGGCAGCTACGCCTAAACCCAGGTACTCGCCTTGTGTCCAATACAACATGTTGTGTTGACAGTGTTCTCCTGGTTGAGCCCAATTAGAGATCTCATAGTTGGCTAATCCGGCGGACGAAATCAGTTCATCGGCAAGGAGGTACTTGTCAGCTTGGTCATCATCTTCTGGGTGTCTATCTCTGTCGTCCGCAAGCGGAGTACCTGGTTCAACTGTGAGCGCATAGGTGCTGAGGTGTTCGGGGCGCAGAGCTAACGCACTCTCAACGCTGGTCTTCCAATCTGAAATGCTTTCACCTTTTGCGCCGTAGATGAGGTCAAGATTGAGGTGGGCGATACCTGCTTCGCGAATAGTTTGAACGGCTTCGTGAACGTTGCGCGGGTTGTGATCACGCCCGAGTGACGTAAGTACGTGGGGAACCATGGATTGAACACCCAGGCTCACACGGTTCACCCCAGCAGCTACATAAGTTTCCATTTGTTGGCCGTCAACGAGGTCCGGATTGCATTCGACTGTGAATTCAGCCGTTGGGGCTATAGGAAGTTCTCGAAAAATACTCATCAGGGTGTCCGCTGGCACCAGATTGGGGGTGCCTCCACCAATAAAAACGGATGTGATATCAGGGAGATTGGTCGAAGCTGTTCGGGCTTGAGTCCGACAGGCGGCGAGGTATTCATCAATCAGGTGTCCACGGTCGGTCCAGGTCGCGAAAGAGCAATAATCGCATCGCCGAACACAAAACGGGACATGAAGATAGACACCAAATTTTTGGGTTGCTTCGGCGGTCACTAGAACAGGCTCTCTTGCAGAACAAGTTTGTCTAACTCAAAGTCCCCGCGTTCGAGGGGGCGTCCCAGAAGTGGTTGAGTGTCAAGCAGAAAAGTCTCACCAAAGCCCGGACGGTCACACGCTGCGAGGCGGCCAACCATTGAGTGGATCGTGAATTCGTGGGCGCCGCGAGTGAGCGCACCGGGGTAAGCCACTAAGTCCATCCAGCGTTCATCATTCAACGCCGGGTTCGCCCATGTCTCGTCAAGTGAACCCCAACCATCTATTTCTTGGGTCCGTAGAACTTTCCCCACTTCGAAGGTTAAGTCTTTGAGGGTGGTTTCAAGTTCACTGTTTCGTTGTCCTCGTAGGTGACCCGCAAATTTTTTTCTGGTGTCTACCGCTTGACCCAGATCAATGGATTTACTGACAAGGTCTTCGAGTTCACGGACCAGAAACCCATCTTCGACGTGAGCCACATATTTGGCAAACCAGGCTCCTTGCTCGACCAACCTCTGTCCACCATCAGATCCTCTTGTAGTTCCGACCTTGGTCGACCCGTCTCGGAATATGGCCACGTAAAGCCGGTGGGGATGTGAAAGATATGCGGCCATTCGCTGGTCAATCGAGTCGCGCCCTTTTCGGTGCGCTTGATGCATGTTGGCAGCGGACACGTTGTCAATGACCTGACAACGCTCGCATTGTCGTCCTCGGGTCGATGGCGATAGGCACTCAACGTAAGCGGATCCGTCGACAGAACGTTCTGTTCGACCGATACAACGTCCCTGTTTCTCGACATCAGTTCGGAATCGCAGATTCAAACCTCGCGCCTCGACTAACACAGCTGATGGGGTCTCATCCGTTTGCACTCTCAGCGATGGTTCGTTGTTCTTCCAGCGGATGCCGGTCAGGTAATAGACGCCATCGACTTGGGAGGTCATCTTCTTAGTTGGATGCGCTTCAGGCACTCAGCCGAACGCCAAGCTCGTCAAGTCGGTCAGCTACCTCATCTAATGCGGTATCGAGAATGCAAGCAATAGTACGAAGGTCATCTCGGCGGATCGTCAAGGACGATCCGTTGAACTCTCGTCGTTGGCCTTGAATCATGGTGAGGAAGCGACCCAGTACTGCGGCCTCGGCGCCCGGTACGCGCGCGAGTCGATCTAGGTTGATGGTGACTTGACGCTCCAATATTGCGCCGGAGTCCTCGGTGATTCCGTCACCACGTGGAAGTAGTTGGCCGACAGGTACTTCGTAGAAGCGGGCGAGTCGCGAGAGTCGAGGCACGGAAATTGCTCGTTCGCCACGTTCATAGGCTCCAAGCACAGATGCTTTAAATTCGTGGCCGGATTCGGCCTCCACCTCTTGAAGCGACATGCGTTTCTGGCGACGAACGAGCCGGAGTCGTTCACCGACTCGAAGACTGTAGTTTTCGCCATCAATAAGGTCGCCGCTCAAGCTCATTTCGGCCACGTACGCTCCCGCTCACTATTCGAACATCTGCGACCATAGTTCACGCAGAGTGGTTGTCGAGCAAGTTCGAGCGAAGTAACGAAAGCGCGGAACCCGCGACCACCGCAGCTGTTTCTGCTCGGAGTACTGATGGGCCTAGCGACACAGTGGATCTATTAGCAGTCTCAGATGGCTCCCATCCTCCCTCTGGTCCGATGTAGACGATGGGATGTTTAAGTGTGAGCTGGTCGCCCCCGCGGTGAGCGAGTGTCGCGTCGAACATCGATAACGCTTCGGCGACATCGCTTGTGTCTCGTATGACTGGCACTTTGACCTGTCTAGATTGCATCGCGGCTTCCCGTGCGACGCGAATTAGTCGATTTCGTTGTTGCTCAGACTTGCGTGCATCCCACTTCACAACTGATCGAGCTGACGAAAGCAGGTGGATCTCGTCAACCCCAACCTCAGTTAGTTTTTGGACTATCCAAGTAGGCCGGTCACCTTTGGGAACAACGAAACCAACCGTGATCAACGGGGAGGGTGGGGGTACTTCGATGATGTCTCCAGTCAAGGTCGGTTTATCGTCGAATGCTGCTTGACGCCACCGACGCGCACCGTCGCTAAGTGTGAGCGGGTCTCCTTTGCGTAGTCGAAGCACTCGCCTTAAATGGTGGTGGTCTTCGTTTGAAAACTCTGGGGCCTGGAGATCTTCCACAAAGACATGAGGCCCCGTCGTTCCATCTGGAAGCGCGCCCATGAGCGGTCTACCGAAACGCCGAACGAATTTTGCCAAGGACGGTCCGGTCCCCTGGATCTGCCACTTCCTCGCCTCGTTGTTCTGCCACTTGACGAAGTTGTTCTTCATCGTCTTTGGACAATTGGGAAGGGATTTCGACTTCGACGGAGGCCAGCAGGTCGCCACGTCCCCTGCCTCGCCCCTCTAGGCGTGGTACCCCGTGATCGCGAAGCCTAAAGATTTCACCCGGTTGTGTTCCAGGTGGAATCGCCAGTTCAACAACTCCGTCGAGGGTTTCGAAGTCGATTCGAGCGCCTAATGCAGCTTGCAACATGGTGATGTGTAGTCGCGCGTGCAGTGTGTCGCCATCTCTTACAAATGTGTTGGATTCACCTACTCGGAGGTGAACGTACAGGTCGCCTGGCGGTCCGCCGCGTGGGCCCGCTGCTCCTCGACCGGTAAGACGGAGAGTGGATCCACTGTCAATACCTGCCGGGACTCTCACTTCATACGACATGGTGTCGCGGCGTCGGCCTTCCCCCCGACACACCGAGCACGGAGAAGGTATTTCTTCTCCCAATCCTCCACACGTCGCGCAAGGTGCGGTGGTCACCATTTGTCCGAGGAGGCTCTGTCGCACTTGACGCACCTGGCCAACTCCGCCACATGCGTTGCATCTCCGAGCGGACGTGCCTTCGGCGGCTCCTGAACCCGCGCAACTCTCACAAGCTAAGAGCGTTTGTATTTCGACTTTTTTGTCAACACCGAACACTGCTTCATCGAACTTGAGATCAAGCACTATCTCCTGATCTTCACCTGGAGGAGGTCCGGCGCGTCCTCGGTTTCTGCCTCCTCCAAATGGGTTTCCCCCAAAAAAGTTTTCGAAGATGTCATTCAGGTCGAAATTGAATGGGTCGCCTCCCATCCCCCCGCTCCGGAGACCATCATGACCAAACTGGTCATATCGGGATCGAGCTTCTTCATCAGAAAGGACAGCGTACGCCTCACTGATTTCTTTGAATTTCGCTTCTGCTTCTTCGTCGTTGGGGTTCGCGTCGGGGTGATATTCGCGTGCAAGTTTGCGGTACGCGCGTTTGAGGTCATCGGGCGATGCGCCGCGATCGACTCTTAACAACTCGTAGTAGTCAGTTGCCATGAGCTGTTTCAGTCCTCGTGCGGTTCACCCAAAGACTCACCGAGCCGGCTGCTGACTACGTGTACCGCCGCCAGTGCCTTCGGATAATCCATGCGGGTTGGTCCCAGAAGTCCGATGCTACCGACCTGTTCGCCATCGACCTTGTAGGGCGCAACCACCACCGCACATTGAGAAAGTGGTGCGACCCCAGTTTCTGTGCCGATAGCGACGCTCAACCCGCGTTCAACTAGGTCACCTAAGAGACTGACCACGAGTAGCTGCTCTTCGAGTACAGCCAGAACTGACCTAATGGTGGAGACTGCATCGAATTGTCCCGCCATGTTGGCGGTACCACCAACATAAAGTTCCCCGGTCTGAGGTGATTGGGGTGTCAAGGCAGCGACGCTTGTGGCAATGAGGTCATCAATTTCTCGTTGGCCTGTGGGATTCACTACCGGAACGCTGCCAAGGGACGTGCCTACAAACGCGCTGTTAAGCGCTGCCGAGGCTGCAGCGAGGTGGGAAGTATCGACTTGGGCTCCAGCAACGAGTTCGATCATGGATCGTTCGATGGATCCCGAAGAAGTCACGAGCACTAGCAGGAGTCGCCCCCCGCCTAGGTCAACTAGTTGCGCCGATCGGACGGTAGCTGGGTCGTGCGCTGGTCCAACGACTATGGCGGCGTATGCAGTGAGTTGAGACAGGAGACGGCTGGTATCCGCAAGGCGTTGTTCGATTTGGCCTTGCGCGTGCCGAAAGAAAGAACTGATCTGCCTGGTTTCAGTCGCATCGAGGTGACCTGGCCCGAGATGGTCTACAAAGTACCGGTACCCAGCATCGGTGGGTACTCGTCCAGCACTTGTATGTGGCTGCACGAGATAACCGTCGGCCTCAAGGCTTGCCATTTCATTTCGGATCGTTGCTGCGGAGACATCGAGTTTCGATAGATTTGACACTGCACGCGACCCGACGGGTTGGGCAGTGTCTATGAAACTCTCCACAACAGCTCGTAACACTGTCGCCTTGCGTTCGTCCACGTCCGCCGACCTAACGATGGTTTAGTGGCCGAATACTAAGCGCGCTATTGCGCCAGAAGTTGATTATCCATCGGATGGGGGGGTCAGTCGTCTAGCCGTAATGCAGAGACGAACGCCTCATTGGGTACTTCCACACGCCCAATTGCTTTCATTTTTTTCTTGCCTTTTTTCTGTTGTTCTAACAGTTTCCGTTTCCGGGTGATGTCCCCGCCGTAGCACTTAGCAAGCACATCTTTGCGTTTGGCTTTGACGGTTTCTCGGGCGATAATCCTGCCCCCGATCGCTGCTTGGATCGGCACATCAAACATTTGCCGCGGAATCAACTCTTGAAGCTTTTCTGCCATACGACGGCCGTATTCGTAGGCGGCGTCACTGTGGACAATGGTGGAAAAAGCGTCAACGGGTTCACCGTTCAGTAACACGTCAACTTTGACCAATTTTCCGGCCTGATACCCGGCTGGTTCATAGTCCAGGCTGGCATATCCCTGTGTCCGACTTTTGAGTTGATCAAAGAAGTCGGTAACAACCTCGGCGAGAGGGATCTCGTAGTGAAGTTCAACTCTTTCGGGAGATAGGTACTCCATTCGAATCATTTTCCCTCGGCGTCCCTGACACAGTTCCATCACCGTTCCCGTGTAGTTGGATGGAGTGAGAACGCCTATACGCAACATAGGTTCTTCTATCGTTTCGACTGTTCCCATGTCCGGCAGTTCTGACGGATTATCGATCACCATTGTGGATCCATCGTCGGTAGTGACTTTGTACGCCACTGATGGAGCTGTCGCGATGAGGGAAAGGGTGAATTCGCGTTCAAGTCTCTCTCGCACGATTTCCATGTGCAGGAGCCCTAAGAAACCGCATCTGAAACCAAACCCAAGGGCGCCCGAGGTTTCTGGTTCAAATGTCACTGATGCGTCATTGAGTTTTAATTTTTGGAGTGCTTCTCGCAGATCGGGGTATTCGTCGCCGTCGACGGGATAGAGGCCACAGAACACCATCGGTTTCGGATCTGCGTATCCGTCGAGAGACTGCTCTGCCGGGTTCCTTACCGTCGTGACCGTCTCACCAGATTTTGCCTGTGCTACGTCTTTAATGCTGGCGATGAGGTAGCCGACTTCGCCTGGGCCTAGTTCGTTGACCGGCGTAATGGCTGGCGAACGCACTCCAATTTCTTCTGCATCGTGGGTTCCTCCGGTCTGCATAAATCGAAGCTTTTCGTTGGTGCGGATGCGACCGTTGACAACCCGCATTGAGGACACCACTCCCCGGTACTTATCAAAGTAAGAGTCGAAGATAAGGGCCTGAAGCGGTGCGTCAGCGTCGCCTTTTGGCGGAGGTATTCGTTCGACGATGGCATCGAGTAACTCGGCGACACCGTCGCCGGTCTTAGCTGAAATGTGCAGCACTGCGTCGGCGGGCAGCCCGAGAACATTTTCGATCTCGCTCGCGTATAGGTCGGGGTCAGCTGCTGGAAGGTCGATTTTGTTTAAAACGGGAACGATTTCCATGTCATTTTCGATTGCTAGGTAACAATTCGCAAGTGTCTGCGCCTCGATTCCTTGCGCTGCATCAACCAGCAAAACAACACCTTCACAGGCCGCTAACGATCGACTGACTTCATAGCCGAAGTCGACATGGCCGGGCGTGTCGATGAGGTGAAGAACGTGCCCTTTCCAATTAACTCGAACGTTCTGTGCCTTAATAGTGATTCCGCGTTCGCGTTCCAGTTCCATCGAATCGAGGTACTGGGCACGCATCGATCGTGCGTCGACAGCGCCGGTGATCTCCAAAATACGGTCCGACAGCGTCGATTTTCCGTGATCTATGTGCGCGATGATCGAGAAATTGCGGATACGAGTGAGGTCCATCTCGAACTGAAAGGTATCAACGTCAACCTCAAATGGGTGATTCTCGAGTCATAAGAAGTGCAGCGCGAATGTCGTTGGCGTCTGCGGGATTGAAGGGTGGGGTTGCTAACCTGAGACGGTTGTTATATCTCGTGGCACAGTAGTTCCTTGCTGCTTTGTCGCTGAAAACAAGACAACACCACCTCAAGTCGAAGCAAGAGAAGCACACGTGGCGAACATTAAAAGCCAAATCAAACGTAACCGCCAAACCGAGACCCGTCGGGTTAGAAACAAAGCGGTTCGCAGTGAACTACGGACTCGAGAAAAGGCTGTTTTAGCTGCGGCTTCGGCCGGAGAGCCCACCGACGAGCTTCTTCGAGCGGCACAAAAACGCATCGATATGGCCGCCTCGAAGGGTGTCATTCACAAAAACGAGGCCGCCCGCCGGAAATCTCGACTGAGTAACAAGAGTTCTTCGTCCGATAGCTGATTCAGCGGGTTAGGTGGGCTAAGCGCGCCACCAGAACTTCCATGAGAATGTCACCGTCGAGAGCAGACTTGCCGCGCAGGTCAAGGTCTGTTTCACCAAGGAGCTCGATGGCTCTACGGATTTTCTTCGGTCCGAGTCGGCGCAACTGGGCAACGGCTTTTTTCGCTGGGAAACTCGAACCTTTCATACCGAGGTGTGCCGCAGCCTCTTTGTCGTTAGATATCCCTGTGCCGTCAAGGCGAAGCATTCGTTCATAATGGGAGTGCAGCGTCGACATCACCTGCAGCGGGTGACGTCCGCCGGCCTTTAACATGCGTTGCAAAACTTCAAGGGCTGCTGTCATATCGCCTCGATCGAGCGCGTCGGTGAGATCCCATGGAGGCACTCCCCCTTCGTCACCCAAAAACGGCATCACCTCAGCTTCATCAACAGCTGCGTCAAACCCGTAAACGCCTTCAAGCGTCAGCATTAACCCTGTCAAGCGAGCTACATCCTCACCTAAATGTTCTACGACGAGTTGACGAGCTGTCGCGTCGAGTTTCAATGGGGAGGCGTCGAAACGCTCTTCGAACCACGCGTTACGAACCCGTCCAGTTCCAGGGGCGCCCACCTTCACCTGTTCTCCACCAGCCGCCTTCGCTACTTCGAGAAGCTTCTTAGAAACAGCCCCACTCCCCCACTCCACGACCAGGTCGGTCGTCGGCGGCGGGTCACCAAGGAGTTCCACGAGTGGTTTCAGTTCATCGGACTTGAACCTGTTGAAACCGCGCACTACCACTATTCGGCGATCGCTCAGCAAGGGTGGTGTTTGTACGGCATCAACGACCTGATCGATCGTGTACTCGTCGCCAGTGAGTTCTTCCAAGACAAGAGATCGGTCTTGCCCACCTACCAACTCATCGATCCGAGCGCGGACCGCATCCCCAAGAAGCGAAGGCTCAGGACCCGAGAACACTTGAACCGAGACCTTGCCCACACCTTTGACATTAGCTTCCAGTTTTGGCCGTATCTGACTAGGAACGGCTGTTTTCTGTCAGCACCGACTCTGTCGTGGCTCAGAAAAGCGCTGTCGAAAGTTTTCGACGCCATTCACTTGTTCGAGGATCATCAGGACTCATTACTTCGAGGAGGTCAACGAATCGTTGCCGAGCAGCATCGTCAACCTTTACCTGAGCAAGAAGTGTTTCAAGTTCGGCATCAACTTCATCTGATTGGCCTGAGCTATCCGAGGTTCGGGCGGCGGCGGCTATACGTCGACTCTCAGACGACTCGGGAATTCGTTCCAAGAGACTCAACCCCTCTTCGGCGCGGTCATCTAAAACCAGTAACTCTGCGAGAGCAAGAACAGCTTCAGCGTGATCGGATTGCAACTCCAAAGCCGATCGCAGAGATGCTTCATCACCAGCGGCGACAAGCAGATCGATCTGGCTTTCTTCTTCGCTAGGCAATAACCGTCTTATGAAATCTTCCAGCATGGGCTCGCCTTGAGCTCCCATAAACCCATCAACTGCCTGACCGTCTTTGAACGCGATCACCATCGGTATCGATTGAACTTTGAAGGCTTGCGACACACCCGGATTTTCATCAATGTTGATTTTGACGCCAATGACCTTCCCTCCCTGCGCATCAATAACCTTCTCCAAAAGCGGACCCAAGGTTTTGCAAGGTTCACACCAGGGGGCCCACAGATCGATGACCACTGGAACTTCGTTGCTCTTTTCGACGACCTGTTGCTCGAAGTCTTCGTCGGTGACGTCGATCATGTCCTGTCCTTTCCATTCCGCGGTATTGAGGTTCGGCAAGGAGACTAGATCCCAGCAACATGTAGTTTCGAGACCACACCAATCTGAGGAGCGCCGTGGTTAAGGGTATTGAGGAAACACCGGTAACGGAATGGCTATCTGCTCATGTCAAAACTCTTAAGGAACCACTTCAGTTTGAGCTAATCATCGGCGGTCATTCCAATCTCACGTATCGAGTGACCGACCAAAGTGGTCAAAGATGGGTGCTCCGGCGGCCACCGCTGGATCATGTGCTGAGCGGGGCACATGACATGGTTCGCGAACATCGCCTGCTTTCCTCACTAGCCGACAGCGAGGTGCCGGTACCCGCGGTGGTGGGTCTTTGCACTGACCCCGAAGTCACTGGCGCGGATTTCTATGTCACTAACTTTGTTGACGGCCACATACTCAGAGACCCGCTGTCCGCTGCCGCAGTTCCTTTTACACAACGCCAGCACCTGGGAGAACAACTCATTAGTGCTTTAGCGGCTATTCATTCAGTGGATCTCGAGTCAACAGGTTTATCGGATCTTGGAAAGCGGGAGGACTATGTGGCGCGACAGTTGCGCACCTGGCTTCGCCAATTCAATGCGATGACTGCCCGAAAGTTACCCATCATTGAACGAGTACACGACGCGCTAGTGGACAATATTCCTGAACAGCGAGAAGCGACGCTAATTCACGGAGACTTCAGACTAGATAATTGTCTCGTTACATCGAACGGAGATATTGCTGCAGTACTTGACTGGGAGATCTCTACTTTGGGCGACCCGTTAGCCGATCTAGGAATTCTGCTTGCCTATTGGAGTGAACCAACCGACGATTTTTTACCGCTTGGCGATGCTGCGACTACCGATCGCGGTTTTTTGAGTCGATCTGAGCTGGTAACGACCTACCAAAAACAAACAGGACGCGACACCAGCGATACGAAGTTCTTTTTTGCCTTTGCTAGCTGGCGCTTAGCGTGCATTCTGGAGGGAGTGCATGCCCGATATGTCGGGGGTGCCAATCCTGAGATTCCCGACGAGGTCGAAGTGTTCCCTCACAGCGTCATCTATCTCGCTGAACGCGCAGCCACCACACTTGGCGTCTAGACACTTCCGCGCTGCTACATCACCCTCGGGCCTACACTAAGTTCAGGTCTATGAAGATTGACGGCGGTATAGGTGTTGACAGCGGGTTTGACGGGATTATGGACAAATCTCGTGAGCAGGAAGAGATCGGTTATGACGGTCTATGGGTTCCAGAAACGAGCCATGACCCCTTCACGATGCTTCCCCTTATGGCCCAGGCAACGGAAAAGGTTGAGCTCGGCACCAGCATCGTGGTTGGTTTTGCCAGAAACCCAATGGACCTTGCATATAGCGCCAACGACATCCAATTAATCTCGAAGGGTCGTTTCACTTTGGGTTTGGGCAGTCAGATCAAAGCTCATATCACTAGGCGTTTCTCAATGGAATGGTCTAAGCCAGCGGCCCGGATGCGAGAAATGATTCTGGCCACCAAAGCAATTTGGAATAGTTGGAACTCTGGAGAGAAGCTCGACTTTCGGGGCGACTTTTACCAACACACGTTGATGACACCATTTTTTCATCCGGGTGAGAATCCCTACGGCGCTCCCAAAATGGCTCTCGCGGGCGTCGGACCACTCATGACAGAAGTGGCCGGCGAAACTTGCGACGTGTTCCTCGCTCATGGCTTCACAACCGAGAAGTACCTACGCGAACAGACTCTTCCTGCACTGGAAAGAGGCGCTGAAAGAGCCGGCCGTACCCTCTCCGACGTAGAGATCTCTGGGCCGTTGTTCGTCGTCACTGGCAACAACGAGGACGAACTTGAGAAGGCGAAGGAAGGAACCCGTCAACAGATCGCTTTCTACGGATCAACGCCTGCCTACAGGGGTGTACTGGAGTGCCATGGCTGGGGTGACATGCAAACCGAACTCAACTCCTTGTCTAAAGAAGGTAGATGGGTGGAGATGGGCAGCCTGGTGGATGACGAAATTCTTGACGCTTTTGCTGTTGTTGGAGAACCCGAACAAATTGCCGAACAGCTAAAGCAACGTTTTGGAGACATTGTGCAGCGTCTCAGTTTTTACGCTCCGTACCGATCAGATGCCAAACGTTGGCGCAAAGTGTTCGAAGACCTCAAGGCGACTTGAAGTGATAGCGGCTCTTCCTGAATCGGTGGAGATACGCGAGGTTGGACCCCGCGATGGGTTACAGAACGAGACCACGATTCCGGTCAAAGAACGCATCGCTCTAATTGATGCTCTATCAGGCACGGGCCTCGCCGCGATCGAAGCAGCTTCATTCGTTCATCCCAAAGCGATCCCACCCATGGCTGGGTCCGCCGAAGTTATGAAGGGCATCACTCGTGTCCCGGGGGTTCGCTACCGCGCTCTTGTCCCTAACGAACGAGGCGCTCTAGATGCCCTTGAGTGCGATGCTGACGAAATCGAAGTGGTGATGTCGATTTCGGAAACACATAACCACAAAAACATCAATATGTCTCCCGACGAGTCAGTCCGACAAATTATTGAACTCACCGATTTAGCCCATCAGAAGGAAACGCCCGTCGAAGCAATCCTGTCGACCGCATTCGGATGCGCGTACGAGGGTGACATCGCTCCTAACCGGGTCGCTCATTATGCGCGAAGAGTTCTCGACGAGGCAGGAGTTGACGGGTTGTCCTTTGGTGATACCAGTGGAATGGCAACTCCCAGAGTTGTTCTTGAATTACTAGATGCACTTGAAAACGTCGGCATTGAAACCGCTCAAATCGGCCTTCATTTCCACAACACGCGAAACACTGGTTTGGCCAACATCATGGTCGCCATGCAGCAGGGCGTTCGACGCTTCGATGCCGCTATCGGCGGTCTAGGTGGTTGCCCGTACTCGCCGGGAGCGACGGGCAACGTCGCCACTGAAGATGTGGTCCATATGGTCGAAGATTTGGGCGCGTCAACGGGCATTGACCTTGAACAGTTAATACAGTGCGGACATCTCGCCGAACAACTGGTTGGACGCCAGTTACCCGCTCAAGTTCTTCGCTCGGGTCCTAGAACCAGAACCATTAGCAGCTGACGCGAAGGTCACGCTACGACACCGTCGGAACGCAAAAGCTGAATCTGTTCCGGGTCGTAGCCAGCCACGCTTTCCAGTATCTGATCGGTATGTTGGCCCAATGTCGGTCCAGTGGATCTGATCTGGCCAGGGGTACGAGAGAATCGAGGAACCGGAGCAGCCATGGGAACCTCTTGCCCCAAAATTTCGTCTTCGTATCGCTCAATCAGTTCGCGAGCCGCGAATTGTGGATCTGTGATCATGTCAGGCGCAGTGAAAATTCTGCCATAGGGAATCGCTTGTTCATCGAGTAGAGCTTCTAACTCTTCCACGCGTAGCTTGGCTGTCCACCCTGCAATAATTTCATCAAGTTCTGTTTGATTTATTCCCCGACTTTCATGAGTCCTATATCGGGGATCTTCCGCAAGTTCTGCTCGGTTCATAGCGACACAGATACGTCGAAAGATCGCATCGGCATTACCAGCGATTAAAACGTCTGCCCCGTCCAGAGTCGAGTAAACGTTCGACGGCGCTACCCCTGGAAGCACGGAGCCCGTGCGCCCTCGTACATGACCTCCCAGGTCGTAGTCAGCAATAGTCGATTCCATGAGAGCAAATACCGCTTCGTAGATAGCCACGTCGACCTCTTGTCCCCTGCCGCTCCGTTGACGTTCGTTAAGCGCAGCCATTGTCCCGGTCACCGCAAAAAGTGAAGCGATAGCGTCACCGAGACTTATGCCTGCCCTCGTCGATTGCCTGTCGGGCCAGCCCGTAGTGTGTCGAATGCCTCCCATAGCTTCGCCGATGGAACCAAATCCCGGATCAGTTGCTCGGGGCCCTGTCTGACCAAACCCTGAGACGTGGGTCATGACAAGGCCTGGGTTGTCACCAACGAGATCGTCGTAGCCAAGTTGCCAATCGGCAAGCCGTCCCGGAGTGAAGTTTTCTAAAACAACGTCGCTCGATTTTGCCAAACGCCGCACCACTGTCCGTCCTTCGGAGGTGCGCAGATCGATAGCAATTGACTTCTTGTTACGGGCAATCGCTGGCCACCAGTAGCTGTGACCGTCAGGGTCGCAGTGACCCCAGCTTCGCATGGGGTCCCCACCGGAGGGGGGTTCGACTTTGATTATTTCTGCTCCGTAATCTCCGAGTAGCTGACCGGCGAAAGGACCAGCAATAAAACTTCCGAGTTCTAAGACTCGGATTCCCGTGAGTGGACCAGTCACGCTAACTACCCAGAGGGGCGCAATCGCCTTCGCAATCATCACCCTCTTGGGTTGAGGGATTCGCCGGTCGATGCAGCACTCCTGAAGTAGGAGTAACACAAAGTTCGTTCTCGTCGACGATGCAGTCAGCATCGACGATCATCGAATAGCCGTCTGGTTCATGAGGGGGCCACAACACAACAACCTTGGGTCGTTGTTCTACGTTGCGTGCGGCGCTCCGACTAATCGGGCAGCGTAAATTCCCCTGATCAAAACGAAACGTCATGTGTGCGACGTGGGAGGTCTCATCGTCGCGCACGGTCAACAAAAAAGCGGAATAGCCATATCGTTCCAACTCTGCTTCAAGCTGGCCAGGATCGACAGAAATGCTCATGATCGAGAGCCTAGGCGCCGTGCTCAAGCCAACAAACCTTGAGTTGCATCACAAGGGCGCGCTGGTAGCTTGGGTCTCTTCGGGGCTATAGCTCAGTTGGTAGAGCACTTCCATGGCATGGAAGGGGTCAGGGGTTCAATTCCCCTTAGCTCCACGCGAAAATGAATTGAGATGGAGCCATGAACCGTTTGTTCATGGCTCCGTTACTCAACTGCGTCAACCAATTTGCCGAAACATCGTTCGACTTATCATTTGGCTGTTCTGGTTCGCGAGTAGCTGTTGAATCGACGCATCGGCGAACATCGCTGTGCTCGCTTCTTGAAGCGCTGAAAGTGAATCAGTCCACGTGACAGCTATGTACCGGCCGGTGCGTTCCCCAGCAGCGATCATCTGACCGAACCGTTGACCGGTGCTCCCAGCGCTCATGTGTGACCAGTACGTGTCGGCATTGGACGCCCAGGTGGCATCGTCAATCGGATCACCGCTGACCTGAAGAATTGAACCAAAAGATCCGTCAGGTGTTCCTCTTTCGGCTTTGGTTTGCACCAAAACGCGCGAAATCAATTGGATGCCCGCCTCTTGCATCTTCGGAGCTGCCGCAGCACTAGCTGCCGATATCCCTGCTACAGCAGAATCAATCGAATCGAATTCAACCGCGACTCCGATGACACCTGCCTGTTCGCCACCCATCACCGTTTGGCTAATTCTAATTCTCGATGCCCCTGCGGACTCCATGTGTGGACGTGCGTTCGCGTTAAACGCCTTCACAAACAAAGTCGGGTCGGGAGCACGCAACATGTTTGCGACCGTGTAGCTCATCGTCTCTCCTGAGTTTTCGTTGATCTCCACGAGACCAAAGTTGAGTCAGTCAAGCACACGCTCGTGGTGGGTGCCCTTCCAAGTCTCTGTGCACTAAAGGAGATACTTATCAGCCGCTAACCACTGGGAACCAGCAATCGCGTCGCCGGTGCCTTCAATACCAAAGCTAATTCCAAGGCGTGGAACGGAACATGGATCAGACCAGCGAAGCCTTATTTTTGAGTTCACGGATGTGAGCGAGCCCGCAACGTTCGGCCAGCTTGACGAGCCACCACGCTGCGTCCAAGTCAAACCATTTGGATCCGAACCTTGCAGAAGTTGGCAACTCGTGATGGTTGTTGTGGTAGCCCTCACCCGAAGTCAATCCCGCCAGCCAATGCAAGTTAGTTGCACTGTTTTGGTAGGGACGCCGACCGAAGGTGTGCCCGACGGCGTTAATAGCCCCAGAAAGCGTTACGTAGCTCAGCACATGAAACCCGAACGCTAGGGGCCCTTGCCACCACCCCAGCCACACGGATAAAAGCGCAGTAGAGACCAGCAACCCCAGCGGACCACGATCAAACAGAAGTCGGTCCCAACGGTCAGGAGCGAGGTCTTTCCCCCATTTCTCAACGGTGATGGGGTCGTTCGCCGCGCGCCGGTACATCCAAAAGTTGGTGAACTGTACGCGAATCCAACCAACTTGCGCTGGAGAATGCGGATCCTCTTCCTCATCGGTATAGGCGTGATGTTTGCGATGAACTGCCGCCCACTCTCGAGCCTTCACGCCCGTTGTTAACCACAAGAAAAACCGGAGAAAGAAAGCAACTCCTGGGCGAAATGTGACTGCTTTGTGGGCAAGTGACCTATGCAGGTACGCAGAAGTAGTCAGAGTTGAGACCTGGGTCACGGTGAAACCGACGAGGAGGGGGAGAAATATCTGCACAGCAGTCCTAGCTCGAAATACCCGAACAGCATGCCCTAAGAAGTGCCCGAAGGCCACACCTGTGCCAATCCTCTCTCAATCGTTTAATTCTGAGAGACTGAAACAATGGAACAGTCACACGTCGACGAAGGTGCGGTAACGGTCGAACACGTCGACCGTGTTGCTGTGGTGCGACTCAATCGCCCAGAACATCTCAACGCTTGGAATCACGAAATTTCTTCTGGGTTAGATGCAGCTCTGCGAGACTGCTCAGAAGACCCTGACGTTCGATCAGTCGTCATCACCGGCACTGGACGAGCTTTTTGTGCAGGCGCGGACCTTTCAGGTGGGGCCGACACGTTCGACTCAGAACGGGATCGCGACTTGGAGGACACCAGCGAGGCAAGAACTCCCAAGCTGCTTCCCCATCAGGTGCCAAAACCCGTGATTGCTGCTATCAACGGTCCCGCCGTTGGGGTCGGCGCAACCTACCCGCTGATGTGTGACATCCGAATCGCCGCGCAGAGCGCACGCATTGGTTTTGTGTTTAACCGAATCGGAATGTTGCCCGAGTTGGGGTCGCACGCCCTGTTACCCAGAGTCGTCGGATTTTCGAACGCATCACAATTGCTTATGGGTGCGGAGATAGTCGATGCCGAAAGAGCACATTCGATGGGTTTAGTTTCGTCGGTGCACCCTGATGAGGAACTGGTGGAAGAAGCCATCAACCTCGCCACGCGTCTTTCCGTCGCCGCTCCAGTTTCAGTAGCAGCAACAAAAAAACTGCTCTGGAAAGGCCTGTCGCTAAGTTGGGACGAAATGCATGAGATGGAAGAACCGGTATTTGAGTGGGTCGGGCGACAACCTGACTCAGTCGAAGGGATCAACGCCTTTCTCGAAAAGCGTCCCGCAAACTGGACTATGAACCCTTCTAGGGATCTACCGAAGGAGTTGTTTGATTGATATGGCAGCATTTGATCACTTTGCGTTTGCATGTCAAAACCTCGAGGAAGGCGTCGCTCACGTCGAGTCTCTGACAGGTGTACGAGCCGCCCCTGGCGGGCCACATCCGGGAGTCGGGACTCACAACGCCTTGCTCTCCCTGGGAAGTGACGTGTACCTCGAAATCATTGCGGCCGACCCCAACCAGGCTGACCCCTCAGGTGCTCGTCCGTTCGGAATAGACGACCACCCTGACCCTCGGTTAGCTGCGTTCGCGATTCATCCCGGGGACATCGAAAGCATTGATGCTGTTGCTGAAAAAATTCGGAACCACGGAACGGATCCTGGACCGATCGTCGCTATGAGTCGCGTGAAACCCGACGGCGAGGAGATCAGTTGGCGACTGACCCGGTCGAACAGATTGGGATTAGTGCCTTTTGTGATCGACTGGGGCCATACAGCCAATCCGGCGACAATCACGCCAAAGGGGTGCTCCTTAATAGAGGTTCGTGGGACTCACCCGCAACCCGACCAGATCACTTCGTTGCATCAACAACTTGGCCTCAGCGTCAAAGTTTCCGAGGGCCCATCGTCGGTAGAAATCATCCTTGAGACACCGAACGGCATGGTCTCACTGTCGTGACAACCCAGGACCGCCGCTAACAGCACACATCGGGCGAGCTATTGCACGCTCGCGTCGTCAATCCAAGGATGTGAGCACTTTGGTCGGCTCGCAATCATCGCGATTGAGTTGCGTTGTTTGGGAAGAAGCCAGGTGAGCACACGCAACACTCGTTCGGCCGGTTTGAGTAACAGTTTCCGCATAGTCCACCCTCGGAGGTCCGCTGTCTCATATGGCAGGTTCAGGCCATAGAAAAAGTTGAAGCCGTGTTCTCCGGTGGGGTCACATGAGCGAATCGTTTTTCGAAACTCACGCTCGGTCCAACGATAAATGTGATTCGGGATTGGTCCATTCTCTAACCCTCCAGACAGTCCGCCCTGAGCTTGGACCGCCTCCAACTCATAGCTGGAGCTGAAACCCAGTCGAATAGCTAAACGCATCAACAATGAATCTCGCGCTTCAATGGCGATGACACCTACAAAACATGTTCGGTACATCTCGGTAAGAGCACGATGAGGTGATGTGCAGTGATGTAACCCATCGACGACGACTACCCAGGGAAACGATTTTTCGCTGTAACTCAAATTTTGGGCGTCTTCGTGTGCCCAGTGATACGGGGCCAGATGTTCAGCTGCCTCTACTGAATCGAGATTTGTAATAGTCACTTGCTCAAATCCCAAGCTACGAAACAAGTCTCGCTCGGATCTTCCACCAGCGACTACAAGCAATTCATCCGAGCAGTTGATCAGCCCTTTGTCTATAAGGTCCCCAAAGACCTCAGCCACGAATCGGGTGCGCACTCACCAGACGCTACACCCGCCAATTTCTGGCACCTAGGGGTGCACATATAAACCATCCTTAAGGGTTACTCTCGGCAGTCGGTAATCATCTTGCGTTGAGGAACCTCGTTGTCTTCTCGTCACACTCTCCTTGTCACATCAGTAATCGTTCTTTCGTTAGCTCTTGCTGCGTGTAGCGGTGCAGGAACAAGTTTGCTCTCACGCCCGACTAGTCCCGCGACGAGCACAACTTTGCCCCCTGCTACGACAACCATCGTGGTAGTGACCTCTACCACCACCTCACCCCCAACGACGACAACAACTGAAACCCCGGTTGTTCCCGTCGCTCAATTCACGGGAGAAGAAAGAACCCAACCAATTACTCGACCCGCTTTTCTCGTCAAAATCGATAATCATCAGAGAGCTCGTCCACAGTGGGGCATCAATCAAGCTGATGTGGTGTTTGAAGAGCTGGTGGAAGCCAACATGACGCGGTTCGCAGCAATATTCCACAGTCGTAATGTCACCGATATTGGGCCTGTGCGCTCAGCAAGAACAGGGGACTTTGAGTTGCTCTCTAACCTCAACACACCTTTGTTTGGTAACTCCGGGGGAAATCCAACCGTTATGCGGTTACTCGATGAAGTCGACATGGTGCTTGTGGGTGACACCAACGTTGGGCGCGCAGCGTATCGGCGAACCGACGAGAAGGATGCTCCTCACAATTTGTTGACAGGCACGGGTGAGATTTACGCGTCTGCCGATGGTCGCGGCGGCACTCCTCCGCAAATGTTTTCCTATAGGTCGCAAGGAGATCCTCTACCTCCGTCAGCGCAGCCAATCGTGGGCGTTGACATTGACTACGGTGGTTACCAAGTTACGTATCGTTGGGATGACGTGTTACAGGGGTGGGCTCGCACCCAAGAAGACACCGACCACGTTGACCACGATGGGGTACAGATTGCACCAGAGAACGTCATCGTCCAGTTCGTCAAATACGGTCAAAGTGTGGCTTATGCCGGTTCGCCTGAGGTGAAGATCGTTGGTCGGGGGGAAGCGTGGGTGCTGACCAAAGGTCATCTGATTGCGGCGACATGGAATCGACCTACTTCTACTGACATCGCAGAATTCCGTGATGTCGATGGAGCGACGGTGCAGTTAACGCCTGGGCGAACATGGATCGCTTTGCCTCGCTCCGAAACTGCCTTAGTGGTCGAAACGAGCGAGGAATAACCCGGAGCTACGTTCAGTTCTCATTCGCGCTGTAAATATCGCGCCAATCGAGTTGGTCGTCTTTAGGTAAATGATTGTTGAGAATGGCAAGAGATTGTCGTAACTGGTCGCACCGATCAGAACCTATTTTGATCCAGTGTTCACCATCTAATAGGTCGGTGAGTTCTTCAACCCGATGCCGTCCTTGCCGACATTTTGAGCTCGCGCGGTCGTCATCATCTAGCCATCCTTTCGTGCGTAACTGGGCCCGCGCTTGTTCTGCTTCGTCGGTTGTCCATCCCGCTTCATCGTGGATCCATTGAGCAGGGGCTTCGTCGACGGCAACTTGGGTGATGACGGACTGGCAACCATCGAGTCCTTCTACCGCGAGAGCTATGAGGTGACAGCCACTTCGATGCTCACGCAACACGGTGCATCCGTGCCACAACGCCAGGTGAGGATCTTCGGGCCACTCAAGAGCGTTCCAACCTGCAAAGAGTGTCCTTCCGGTTCCGTCGATGCCTTCAACGGCCTCTCGAGTGATTTGAGCGGCGAGGGAAACTTCAGGACCGTCAAGCAGCCCGCCGAGTTCTCGCTGAAGTGCCCGATCCATACCCCGGTATCTCGCGTCGAGGATTGCTTCGGGGGCCGAGTATTGCCATGCGTGGGGTATCGCGCGGTGGATTCGCTGAGGGGAGTAATAGAAAAAGAGTGATTGAACGGCTTGCGGCGAAATAGCGCCGAGCGGCGCGGCTCTAGTCGCGAAATAATTCATCCAGAAACCTTTGAGGCCCACGTCGGCAGCTTCTTCGCGAACTTCGGGAGCCCAGTAACAAAGTTGGTGGTAGCGCTCAACTGATTCCCACATTTGGCGTGCAAGTGATGTCATGACTGGCGGCCCAGCACCTCAGATGCCAGCTGCTCTAATTCTTCAGTCCAATTGGGGGGCGGTGCCACTGGTCGAAGAAGAAATTTGGAGTAGCCGGCGTCTATCCAGGCATCAATCGTTTCCAAAAGCGCGTTTGTTGAACTCGGAACCAATTGGTCCGGATCGACATCGGGTCGTCGCTGGATCAAGGCATCGCGGGCTGCTCTTGGAAGCGAACCTCTGCTGTAGGTCAGGTTCACTCCGAAATGTTCGGGATCTATGGTTCTGTTGAATTCGCTCGCGGCGGTTTCGACAAGCAACTTTCTCGCTGCCCCTTCGTTAGGAGTCGAGAGGCCTGGGATGTAGCCGTCTCCGATTTGGCCGGCCCGACGAAGAGCTCCTTTGAGGGTGCCTCCGAACCATAACTCCAGTGGCTTTTGAAGTGGCAGAGGATCGACCGACGCTTCCGAAAGTTGGAAGAAAGTTCCTGAGTGGTTGACCGTCTCGCCGTTCCATAGGCGTCGCATGAGGGGCACCATCTCGTCCAGCATTGAGCCTCGTTCTGAAGCATTCACACCTTGAGCCGCTACTTCATGCGCGTCAGGAAGGCCAAGGACCGCTATGACCAGCAGTCGCCCTGCTGACAAGCGGTCGAGTTGTGCAAGTTCGCGTGCTAGGCGCACAGGTGCCCTGCCGGGAAATACGACGTGGCTCCCGATTTTGAGTCGTTCGGTTGAACTGGCGGCGTGGGTGAGAGCCACGAGAGGGTCAAAGGAGCCCGTCAGCATGGTCTCGGGAAGCCAGATCGAATCAAAGTTCAGTCGCTCAAGGTCCTGGCATAGCGGCGCGAATTTTTCGATAGGTAGATCTGATGTTCCGCGGCATGTGAAACCGAACCGGATTTTCACCGGGGCTCCATAAGCGTTGCAACCGCGGCGCTGTACATGGTGTGGAGTGCTTCGCACACTGATGCTTCAGAAAAGAGCGCTTTCCAGCCTTGTTCGCTAAGTACGTCCGAGATACAGACGGAACTCGCGAACGCTGCGCCTCGTAGTTCACACACTGCCATGAGTGCTGCTGCCTCCATCTCCACAGCGAGCACTCCAGCATCTCGGTGGAACCGTAATTCTTCGATGGTTTCTCTGAACGGTGCGTCGGTGGTCCACACTGAGCCCCTCCTGCCTAGAGCATCGCCTAGGGAGGCTTCGAGGCGAGCCGTTAGTTTCGGGTCCGGTCTGACAACAGCGCCGGCCGGCAGGTAATGGTGCGAAGTTCCGTCGTCGCGAATCGCACCGTGGATCGAAATGATTTGTCCTGGAGTTAGATCAGTCTGGATTCCGCCTGCGGTCCCGATCGAAAGAATTTGTGTGACACCGGATGCAATGAGCGTCTCAGCGATCACTGCAGCGACAGGGGCGCCTATCCCGAAATCGCCGGCGAGAACTACCCGGCCGGCCGTCGCTGCGATGGAGTGATACGACCCGGGCGCTCCGAAATCGAGGGGTTGCAGGTCTTCAAGTTTGAGAAGGTGGTTATGTAGCGGTCGGTCGTACACCAATATGGCTGCTTTGGCATTCCACCTAGCTGGATCGAAACGATTCTGCGATGTCCAGTCGTCGAGTACAGCTTGCGCGGTGATGATATCCGTCGACGAATATTTCTGGGGAACAGCGGGGACAGTCACCGCCACAGCTTGACAGGTTCGCCGCGCCGACAGTCGCCGGTTCTTATGAGCAAGGGGACCAGAAATGCGTTCTGAGTGAGAGTTCAAGGCTTGTTCCGCCCTAGCTCGCGGGGATTCCGTTCTCGTCAAACCTAATCTTGGGAACATCGGACCAAAGGCGCTCAATGTCGTAGAAAGAGCGGGTTTCCTCATAGAAAACGTGAACGACAAAGAGACCAAAGTCGAGCAATATCCATGTGGCATCCTCGAGTCCTTCGATTCGCAGCGGCCCCTGGCCTCCCGATGCCTTGACGGCTTCTTCAATCTGTTCAGCTATCCGACGAACCTGGCGCACATTGGACGCGCTAGCAACTACGAACCAGTCGGTGATGCCCAAGACATCACCCACGTCAAGTGCCAGGACGTTTGTGGCTTGTAGATCCGATGCGCCCCGCGCTGCCGCTAGTAGGAGTGGGGGCAATAAGTCTGGATCCGAACGGCTGTTCATCGACGAGCATCCTCCCACCTTCCCTCGCTCAGAGCGAGGACTGTTGTTTCGGGTCGGAGATTTATGACCAATCGAGTCGGTGGAGGTCAATATAACTGCGGATTGTTGAGGGGATGCTGTCGCTGGTGGAGGCTCCACCACTCACCAGATCCCTCACCCCCGAACTCGACACATCCACTGATTCAGCTTTGACTCGGTTCAGGCGCCAACCGTCCAGTTCGGGGAATAAATAGCCAGGCCGGTCCACCACCGCGACCTCCACAAGCTTTCGAAGTTCATCCGAGCGATCCCAGCTATCTAATCCAGCAGCAGCGTCTGCCCCAACTACCAGAATTACTTCGTGGCCTCCATCTCGTAATTCCTTAACGGTGTCTATCGTGTAACTCGAACCCCCGCGCGAGATCTCTAAATCACTCACCTCTATACCGTCGAATCCCTCCGCCAACAGTCGAACCATGGCGAGACGGTGATGAGCTTTTGTTACGGGTCGTTGATTAGATTTTTGCCACGGGTCGTTAGCGACGACCAACATCACTCGATCTAGCCCCAAAGCCCTTCGCGCAGCGATCGCTCCCGCCAAATGGCCCGTGTGGGGCGGATCGAAAGTGCCACCGAACAACCCGATTCGCTGACCCATGCACACAGTTTAGAGGCACGGTGACTGGCATCTCCTACTTAGGTGCACTAACATGGTTTGGTCTGCGATTCGGCCGGGCCCCTGACCGATGTTTGGCTGGAGTATTAACATCGCAGAACAAACCTGACCATTACCGATAGGGCACGCGCCCGCACAGCGCTGCCTTGACCAAGTAAGAGCGAGAAAGATCGCGACACAACCAACAATGACTTGCCTGATGCTGCGACAGGCGTAAAATCGGTGCCTCTTCTACAGAGGTGCTACGACTCGAAGATTTCCCCCCTCGAGTCAACGAGACCCGGTCCCCCACCGGTGGAGATGAAAAAATAATGAGTGATTCCGTAGGCCAGTATCTGAACGAAATTGGTGCAGTGGCCTTATTAACAGCTGACGACGAAAAGATGTTGTCAAAGAAAATCGAACACGGGCGAGATGCTCAAATAACTCTAGAAGGCGAAGAACTATTAACCACAGCGGAACGTCGTTCCTTGCGTATTGCGGTCCGTGAAGCTGCGGCTGCCCGCGATCGTTTCATTCGAGCCAACTTGCGTCTTGTAGTTTCTATTGCTCGCCGCTATCCACTCCCCCCTGCCATGGAACTCTTGGATCTCATCCAGGAAGGAAACCTTGGCCTGGAACACGCTGTGGAGAAGTTTGACTGGCGCAGAGGCTTTAAGTTTTCGACATATGCCACGTTCTGGATTCGACAGTCAATAGGTCGAGCTCTCGATCAAAAAGCGAGTCTTATTCGTCTGCCTAGCGACCGATCAGCAAGCCTTCGCGCTGCGTTGCGTCATAGCGGTGGAGATAGCGATGGGCTTGACGACGAAAACGCATGGCTCCAACGGATTAGCACTCCGACATCTCTCGACAAAAACATCGGAGATGACGGCGATAGCACTTTGGTTGATCTCATAGGCGACGATGCGCCAAGCCCTGAAGATCATGCTCTTGAGAACGACCGGAAGGAAATGATTCGCGGCCTTCTAGATCGCCTAGACCCTCGGGCCCAGTTGGCCGTAGCACGCCGCTTCGGTTTAATTGACGGCGAAAGCCACAGCTATAGGGAAGTCGGCGAAGAGCTCGGCGTGACTGCTGAAGCAGCCCGACGGCTCGTAAAACGAGCCGTAGACGAACTCCGAGAGGACGCTCTAGTCATCGTCGCTTAGTAGGTAGTAACACCCAAACGCGAATCTTCTTTGGCATAACGGTCCTTAAACCTGCACACTTAATATTGTGACCACCACCTGGCATCCCGGCTCCTGGAACGACTGCCCAGCCGGCCAACAACCTGAATGGCCCGAACTCGGCGCTTTAGACGAAGCGTTACACGAACTCGGAGCGCGTCCTCCGCTCGTCTTCGCGGGAGAGGCTCGCCGTTTAACAGACCAACTCGGACGGGTGGCTACAGGCCAGGCAGTAGTCCTACAGGCGGGCGACTGCGCTGAGTCTTTCGATCTAAGCAGCGCTGACGCTATACGCGACAAGTTGAAAGTCATCCTCCAGATGGCAGTGGTACTTCAATATTCTGCGGGTTTGCCTGTAGTAAAAGTTGGGCGCATCGCAGGCCAGTTTGCAAAGCCTCGATCATCAGGTACTGAAACACGTGACGGCTCCACCCTGCCTAGTTTCCGCGGTCACATAGTCAACGACATTACATTTGACCAAAGTTCTCGTCGGCCCGACCCCAAGCGATTACTTCAGGCATATAACACTTCGGCAGCAACGTTAAATCTTTTGCGGGCATTCACTCGCGGTGGCTACGCCGATCTTCGACAAGTCCACAACTGGAACCAGGAGTTCGTGGCATCAAGTCCGGTAGGGGAACGCTACGAACGTTTGGCGGAAGGGATCGATAGGGCGTTGCATTTCATGACCGCATGCGGTTTCGACACTGACGATGCAGCCATGCGCCAAGTTGAGCTTTACACAAGCCACGAAGCTCTGTTGCTGGGATACGAGCAAGCTCTTACGCGTCAGGACAGCATCACAGGAGATTGGTATGACTGCTCCGCTCATATGTTGTGGATCGGCGAGCGAACCCGTGAACTTGACGGAGCGCACATCGAGTTTCTCCGAGGAGTACACAACCCGATCGGTTGCAAACTAGGGCCCTCTACCTCACCTAGTGACGCGGTCGCACTATGTAATGCACTGAACCCAGATCAAATTCCTGGCCGGCTAACTCTCATTAGTCGCATGGGGGCCGACAAAGTCGGTGATGTGTTGCCAAACATTTTACGAACGGTAACTGACGCGGGTCATCCCGTTGTTTGGCAATGCGACCCGATGCACGGCAACACCTACGAAACCGAAACGGGTTTCAAAACAAGAGCTTTCGACGTCATGATGGACGAGGTCCGCGAATATTTTGATATACATAAAGCGGAAGGCACCTGGCCCGGAGGAGTCCATTGCGAGGTGACTGGCGACGCAGTCACCGAATGCGTGGGCGGTGGCGACGCATTGTCGGCGGAAAGCCTTGGTGACCGCTACGAAACTATCTGTGATCCCCGCCTCAACGGACGCCAATCGCTCGATTTGGCGTTCCATGTAGCCGAACTTTTGGCTGACTTCCGTTAATCATTCATATCCGCAGTTACGGCTACGCCAAGTGATCAACAAAACCTTCTAGTTGGCGCAAGTTTCGGCACTCGAACACTCCGTCAGCATGGGTCGCGTATTCGGTAATCACCGAATCGCCAGTGTCCCAATACGACTTCGGTTCTGGGTTGAGCCAGAAAACCGATCTCGCTTTCTTCGCTGTTTCCTTAACTACCCAAGCGTTGGTTGAGTGATAGTTATTTCGCGCGTCGCCGAGGAACATGACCGTTGACTTTGAGTTGATTTCCGATCCATATTTCTCCCAAAACACTCCAAACGCGTGACCGTAGTCGGAGTGACCGTCAACCCACACCACGTCAGCCTCAGTATTTACGCGGTGGACGGCATTAGTGATGTCTTCTTCGTTCTGGAATAGGTGTGTCACTTCGTCAATTCCGTCGATGAACACAAATGAACGCACTTTGCTGAATTGGTTCTGTAAGGCGTACACCAGATGCAACGTGAAGCGAGCAAAAGCGGCTACCGATCCTGAAATGTCAGCGATAACAACAAGTTCGGGTTTATTGGGCCGAGGGTTACGGAAACGGGGCTCTGCGGGCACTCCCCCATAGCTGAGGGACTGACGAACGGTTGCCCGAAAATCGAGCGGGCCGCGTCGCTTGTGTTTGCGTTTTCGCGCGAGTCGAGCTGCCAGTTTTCGGGTGAGGGGTTGGATAGCTTTGCGTATGTTGACCATCTCTTCTCGAGAAGCGTGCATAAAGTCAACATCTTCGGGGAGTGGCTTGCGCAGAGTTTTTGCCATGGCTTCAACACCGCGATCAGCTACTAATCTTCGGCGAATCTCAGCCTCGATCTCTCGTTTTAGATCTTCGATTCTGTTCTCGTACTCCTCACGTTCAAGACGTTCTTGGAGCGGCGTCATGTCGTCTTGAGATCTTTCCTGTGCTTCTTCCATCAGCCGGTCAAGCATGCCGTCTAGATCGAGGTTGCGGAGCGTTCGGTAGAGGTAGTAGGTGCCTCCGACGGGTCGTCCCGGTTCCATTCCAGCAAATTGCGTCACAGCTGCCCGCGCCATCGCTGCCATCATGGCCTCGTCGGCGTTCATAAGCGCTCTGAAGAGCATCTCAGCGATTTCTTCAGGACTCATGTCCTCCGCTGACCCTTGGCCGCCCATGCCTCGCATTTGTTGAGACATCCACTCTTCTAGCGAATCTTCGTCGATTTCGCCGTCTTCGTCGAAAACGTTGTACTCAGGTCCCCGAAGAGAGAAGTAGACCTCGAATACGGTTTCAAAGGCCTTCCAGTGCTGCTCGTTTTTGACCAACGTCGCAGCGAGCGCGTACTTAAACGCCTCCCGATCTTCAATGGGGATGTGTTTAACAGCTTGCATTGCATCAAGATTTTCGGTCAAAGAGACAGGAAGTCCAGCGTTACGCAACTGGACGACAAACCCACTCAGGAGATCAAGCATCGTCTTAGGCCTCTACTGTCAATTCCTTGGTCGTCTTGTCAATATCAGACTGATATTTGAGAAGAATGTTTAGCGATTCTTTGGCTAGTTCCACGTCGATGCTTTCGACCCCTAAAAGCACCAAGGTGCGAGCCCAGTCAAGGGTTTCTGAAACCGACGGGCTTTTCTTCAGTTCTATCTGTCGAATCGACCGAACAATTCTGGCGATCTGCTCCGCCAAATTATTGCTAATACCCTCAACTTTAGCGAGAACAATCTCTTTCTCGCGTTCTAACTGTGGGTAGTCGATGTGCAGGAACAAGCAGCGCCGCTTGAGTGCTTCAGAAAGTTCTCGAGTGTTGTTAGAGGTAAGGAAGACGAGGGGAATCTGGCTAGCTACGATTGTGCCCAGCTCAGGAATAGAAACTTGGTACTCCGACAGAATTTCCAGCAGCAGAGCTTCAGTTTCGACTTCCACTCGATCGACCTCATCGATGAGCAAAACAACTTTCTCCTCCGCAGTAATGGCTTCTAACAGCGGTCGAGTTAACAAGAACTCATCGTTAAAAATGTCGTCCTGAATATCCACCCACTCTTCATTATTCGCATCAGAACCCCGATCGGCTTGAATGCGAAGCAATTGCTTCTTGTAGTTCCACTCATACAGCGCCTTAGCTTCGTCTAGGCCTTCGTAGCACTGCAGCCGTATCAGACGAGCATCGGTCATGGCAGCGACTGATTTAGCTAATTCAGTCTTGCCAGTTCCTGCAGGACCCTCGACAAGCACTGGCTTGCCAAGTTTTTCAGCTAGGTACACGACGCTGGCAATGCCATCGTCAGCTAGGTATCCAACATCTCTCAGTCCGTCGCGGGTGGACGCGAGATCGCCGAACATTGTGTCGCCCATTTAGGTGTCTCCTTGTCAGGTGCCGGACCTTAGGTCATCCACGCGTTTGACCCTGTCCGTTCACGATGTATTTAGTGGTTGTTAACTGCTGAAGACCCATGGGGCCTCGTGCGTGCAGCTTTTGGGTGCTAATGCCGATTTCGGCACCAAATCCGAACTCTTCGCCATCAACAAACCTAGTCGAAGTGTTGATGAGTACCGCGGCTGCGTCGACCCGTCGCACAAACTCATTCGCGGCATCTTCGTCGTCGGTAATGATGGCTTCGCTGTGACCTGTGCTGTTCTCACAGACATGGTGTATGGCTTGATCAAGAGTGTCGACGACTCGCACACTCATTTTCAGGTCAAGATATTCGGTCGACCAGTCCTCTGTTGTCGCCGGGCCAATAGACGGCACAATTGCTCGGGCCATTTTGTCTCCAACAAGTTCGACACCTTGAAGGGCTTCCGCTATTTGAGGGAGGAAACGTTCAGCTATGTCGGTGTGGACCACGAGCGACTCCGCCGCGTTGCACACGGAGGGGCGCTGCATTTTGGCATTTACGACAATGTCGTTAGCTAATTGAAGATTTGCTGCGCGGTCAACATAGATGTGACAGTTGCCATCGCCATCAATCACGTAGGGGACTTTGGCATTTTCGACGATTGATGTGATGAGAGACGAGCCGCCGCGTGGGATTAAGCAGTCGATGTATCCGCGCAACTGCATGAATTCAACCGCCGCCTCATGAGAGGTATCAGTCACTAACACGAGCGCGTCTTCTGCAAGACCTGCTTTCCCGATTCCTTCTCGTAAAGCCCGAGTGATCGCGATGTTGGAGTCGATAGCCCCCGAAGAACCACGTAGAAAGGCGGCGTTTCCTGATTTAAGACACAGACCGAAGGCGTCGCTCGTCACATTTGGACGGTTTTCGTAGATAATCGCCACGACTCCGAGAGGTACCTGAACTTTCTTGATTTCCAGCCCGTTGGGTCGTGTCCATTTCTCGACGACCTTCCCCACAGGGTCGGGTAGGTCGATCACTTGGCGAAGACCGTTAGCCATTGCATCCACTCGGGCGGGGTCGAGTCGGAGCCTGTCGATGATCGCGTCGGCGGTACCAGAATTCTCAGCGCGGCTGACGTCTGAGGCGTTGGCGTTCAAGATTTCAAGTGTCGAAGCGGCGAGGCAGTCAGCTGCGGTTCGGAGGGCTTCGTTTTTCTCAGCTGTTGAGGCCGTAGCGATGCTCTTAGATGCAGCAGCAACGCGAACTCCGAGTTGCTTCATCGGGGAGATATCGCTCGCTAAGTCGCTTTTCGGCACTTCCGCAGACTATCGCCCTATCTGCCAATAGACCCGTTCCTAGTGCTCCTCAGTCACTCTGGCGAATTGAGTACAACTAGGTCGTCTCTGTGGACCGCTACGGGTGACATAGCCGATGGAAGGTCTTCTGTTCGACTTCCTTTCCATTGGTCGACAACGTCGCTATCTAAAGAAATCAGCCCTTTGGCGAACGTTGTCCCGGAGCGATCAACAATTTCGACTGCATCTCCAGGGCCGAAGCCACCCTCAACTCCGACGATTCCAGCGATCAATAGGGACCCGCCATGGCTTGAGAGGGCTTTCGTCGCTCCGTCGTCTACGATTATTTGGCCATGTGCTGAGACAGCAAATCCGATCCACAATTTTCTCGCAGCTACATGGGCATCTCGTGCGGGGACTGAAGTTCCGATTCCTGGAACCGCCGAAATTGCGTCGGCCAGGACGTCTTGTCGATCAGCGGCGGCGATCACTGTCCTGACACCGCTCCAAGACGCCATCTTCGCCGCCGCGAGTTTCGATGCCATGCCGCCGCTCCCTCGAACGCCGGCGTTTCCTGCGATGTCTTCAATAGATTGGTCAGTTGCGGTGATTTCCTCGATGAGGGTCGCATCAGGTTGAGCTCGAGGATCGCCAGTAAGTACGCCGGGGGTGTCGGTAAGCAGCACTAACAAGTCCGCCCGCAACAAATTGGCTACTAATGCTGCGATTCGATCGTTGTCTCCGTATCTGATCGCGTCATCAGCGACGGCGTCGTTTTCATTCACCACCGGTACAACGTTCAGATTCAACAAATGCTCGAAAGTGGTTTTTGCATGCAGGTACTGATTGCGGTCTCGGAAGTCATGCGGCGCTACGAGCACCTGACCGGTCGCAACTCCGTGAGAATTGAAAGAGTCGCCGTAGGCGCGCATGAGGTCGATTTGGCCTACAGCGGAAATCGCTTGTAAGAGTTCAGGCTCGTTGGGTCGCTCTATGCCGAGCCGTTGAACGCCGGCAGTGATTGCGCCTGAGGTAACGACAACGACTTCGTGGCCTGCGTGGCGCGCGCCGACGACCTCATTCACCAGTTTGGAGAGTGAGGATATATTGACTTCGCCGCTTTCCGTGGTCAGCGATGATGTCCCAATCTTGACGATGACGCGCATCTGTACCTTCCTAGCCCTATTCCACCGATTAACGGTCGGGCTCGTATTCGAATTGGAACGTTCCGATAATTACAACATCTCCTTCTACTGCGCCCGCTCGAGCCAACGCTCGGGGAACACGTAGTTGGGTGAGACGCTCTTGAGCGTGGCTCATTGCGTCAACGTTGGTGAGATCCGAGAGAGCTACGGCTCTTAGGGCCTGTCTACCGAGAACTTCGAAGCTTCCGTTGTCGTGTCGAACTACCTGGATTCCTTCAAGAGCCGGCCGGTGAACAACATATTGCGTCGGTTGATCGTCACTCGTTCGCGCTTTTTCGACGAGTTGGCGGAGTTGCCCAATGAGGGCGTCGATTCCTTGCCCGGTAACAGACGAGATAGTTGAACCTGTCCAGGCGAGGTTCGCGACGTCTGACTTGGTTCCAACGACCATGCGAGGGCGATTCGACAGGTTCGCGTCGTACTCGGTGAGTTCTCGTATCAGAATTTCTTCTTGCGTTTCGGGGGTTCGACCTTCCACCTCGGCGAGGTCAACGAGGATGAGTAGCACTCTGGCACGGTCAACGTGGCGTAGAAACTGATGGCCTAATCCTTTTCCTGTTGCTGCGCCCTCAATTAAGCCGGGAATGTCAGCTATCACCATTTCGAAGTCACTATCGGCTCGCACTACCCCTAAATGTGGGGAGAGAGTGGTGAAGGGATAAGAAGCGACCTTGGGTTTGGCCGCTGACACTCTCGAAATGAGGGTGCTCTTTCCCGCGTTCGGGAACCCGACAAGCGCTACGTCCGCCATCAGCTTGAGCTCTAATCGGAGCCACCGTTCTTCTCCGATTTCTGCCTGTTCAGCGAAGGCGGGTGCTCTTCGTTTGTTCGAAAGGAATCTGGAATTACCGCGACCGCCTCGACCTCCAGCAGCGGCTAACCAGCGGTCACCGGCACCCACAAGATCAGCCAAAATTTCGCCGTCAAAGTCGCGGACGATGGTTCCCTCAGGGACCTTCGCTACTAGATCTTCACCGTTTTTCCCATGTTTCTTTTTCCCTTGGCCGTGGGTGCCGTCGTCGCCGCGACGGAAAGGGAAATCCTGAAACGCCAGAAGCGAGGAGACGTTGCGGTCGGCGACTACCCAGACATCTCCGCCTGTTCCTCCGTCTCCGCCATCTGGGCCTCCGCGCGCGACGTGAGCTTCACGACGGAAAGACACACAGCCTGCGCCTCCGTCTCCACCTTTCGCGTGAAGGTTGCACTCGTCGACGAAACCCGCCATGGAGATTGAGGATAGGGGCACGGAGCGCATTGACTCGAACAGATATAAGTCTTCTTGACGAACTTATGTAGTTGTCAGAGACCGAACCAGGCAGGTGGGAGTCAGCTGGTTACGACGTCGATGAGTTTGCGACCTTTGCGATACCCAAATTTCACGACGCCATCACAGGTGGCGAAAAGGGTGTCGTCTTTCCCTATTCCTACGTTACGCCCCGGGTGAAACTTGGTTCCTCGTTGGCGGATGATGATGCCGCCAGCGCTGATGACTTGACCTGCGAAAACTTTCACCCCAAGGCGCTGCGCGTTGGAATCGCGACCGTTCCTAGTTGAGCCTCCACCTTTGGTCTTCGACATGTCAGCCTCTCGCGATGTTCGTAATTTCGATGGTCGTGTAGCGCTGTCGGTGTCCCCATCGGCGGTGATTGTTGGTTTTGTTTTTGTAGATGAAACCGCGAATTTTTTCGCCTTTGGTCTCTCCAACGACGCGGGCTGTAACAGTAGCCCCTGATAGCTCATCAGGGGTTGACATCACCGCACCATCGTCCACCAACAGTATGGGGTCGAACATTACCTCTGAACCTTCATCAGCCTTGAGCAACTCCACATTAAGAACTTGCCCGGTCTCAACTTTTTCTTGCTTGCCACCCGTGGCGATAACTGCGTACATAAGGCTTTTCATGCTACCGGATATGGTGAGTGACCCAACCTAACCAACTGTTTGGTTTACATGTTAAGAACTGCCTGGTGCAGTTCGAGACCTCTTCCTTCGCAATGTTCACAGGTATTGCTTACCGACTCTAAAAGTCCCTCTCCGATTCGTCGGCGAGTCATCTCGACGAGACCGAGATCGGAAACGCCAGATACCTGAGTTCGTGTCTTATCGCGAGCTAGTGCTGTTTCGAAAGTCTGGACCACTTGGTCACGGTTTCTCTTTATCTCCATGTCTATGAAGTCGATGACGATGATTCCGCCAATGTCGCGCAGTCGTAGTTGCTTGGCTATTTCTTCTGCAGCTTCAAGGTTGTTACGAAAAACGGTTTCTTCGAGGTTTGATTTACCGACGTTCTTGCCAGTGTTGACATCGATAACGGTGAGCGCCTCAGTGTGGTCAATCACAAGAGAACCGCCCGAGGGAAGCCAAACTTTTCGGTCTACGGCTTTCCGAAGCTGTTCTGAGACGTGATATCGCTCGAAGACGGAGAGTGATTCTTTGGATGGGTCATGGAATTCAATTCGGTCGGCAAGGGCTGGAGCGATGGTCTCCATATAGCCCTTCACCTGTTGGAACAGGGCCGGGTCGTCGATTACCACACCGCGATAATCCCTATTGAATTCCTCTCGAACGACTCGTACCGCGAGTTCAGGTTCGCGGAACAGGAGTGTTGCGCCTTTGGCCTTGCCTGCAAGATCACTTACCTTTTCCCATTGATCAAGGAGCCTTCGTACATCGCGTTCAATTTCTTCTGCTGTGACGTCTTGAGCCGCGGTGCGAACGATGACACCGTGCTGAGCAGGTTTCACTTTGTCGAGAATGCCACGAAGTCGCCGGCGTTCTTTATCACCGAGCCGCTTCGAGATGCCGTAGGTGTCACTATTTGGGACCAGGACGACAAAACGTCCCGGAAGGCTAATTTCGGTCGAAAGCCGCGCACCTTTGTGAGCGATCGGGTTTTTGGTCACTTGACACAGAATGCTTTGACGCGCGGTCAACAGATCTTCAATCCGTGGTTCGTCTTTTCGACGACCGATACGCGGCCTCGGTTTCTTGGGCTTTGGTGGCGGAGCTTGAGATTTGTCGCTCTCTATGTCGTCAACGTTGTAGGTGACGTCGCCCCGATATAGGACAGCGTTTTTAGGTGTGCCAATGTCGACGAAGGCAGCTTCCATACCGGGTAAAACGTTTTGGACTCGTCCTAAGTAAATATTCCCATGAATTTCGCTTACGTCGTCCGCTGGGCGGCTGACGTAGTGCTCGATGAGTGACCGACCCTCAAGTACCGCTAGGTGGGTAACTCCTTCATGGACGTGCACCAACATTTGGTAACGGCCTACTGGTCGGCCCTTGCGTTCTTTCCCGCGACGTCGTTCAAGTTGGTGTTCGTCAAGGGCGATGGGCGTGTCGTCAATGATCGCTTCGACAGGCGTCGTATCACGTTCACCTTTTTGTTGCCGTTGAGGGTTCGCATGGTTTTTCCCTCGCCCTTTCCCTCCTCGGCGACGTTTTTTTCGAGGCGGTTTAGCTGCTTCCGATTCGCGTGTCGCTGGCGGTTCCGCACCGTTGCCTGAGGGGCGTCGGGTGTCACCAACTCGTGGTTTTCGAGCGGTGGGAGGTTCGGAGGGCTCAGGGCGTTCAGCTGGTGAATCCGCTGAAGTCGTGCTTTTTAACGACCGCGCTCGAGTTCGTTGTTGCCGCCCTGATTTCGATTTATTTTCAGATGACGGCTGGTTTGAGAGTGTGCGAGTCCGACTCCGAGGTGAGGTCTCAGTTGGTTTGAGATCATCTCCGTCTTTTGAACTGGAGTCCTCTTGGGGCCCAGTTTCTCCACCGATAGTTCTGCGTCGTCTTGTAGTGCTCATGTCATTTCGTTCTTTTGGCCCGTTATCGGGTTCGTTGTTATCCATTATGTAAGGTCCTTAACTGTTCGCGAGTTTGTTGGCGTTAGCGGTTCACACCGCTCACCTTCGCGTTCGATCCATTGGTGAGTGCGCCTGGCGACTCCAAGTTCGGCACCTGGCGCTAATATTTCTACGAGTTCGCTCGGTCGAATGACTCGTGGTTTTGCTGCGAGCTCAGCCACAACCATTGGACCGAGTTCTGATGTGCCATCTATTCGAAGGTCGTGCACACCGCCACGAATATTTTCGCGCAGCGTCTCATTTTTCTTTTTTCGTTCGGCTTCTATCGTCGAGCTTTCCAGAGCAGCAGCGATGGCCTTTTCAACGCAGTCGGTTTCAGCGCCCCGCATATCGAAACGCCAGGTACAGCTGACAACTGATTCTTGCAACGATGGGCCACCTTTGGGCTCAAGTACAAGCGCCATGACTTCAAAACCTTTTGGCAAAGCTTCGTTCAGAGTCATTCGTAATTGTTCGGTGCTGTAGGTATTTCCTTCACCCCACCCTGTGCATACAACATCACCGTCGACAATCGATTTGGGGTCTAGGGGTATGTCTAGGTACTCGGCGTCAGACTCGTAGCAAGTCGGAAGGGCCAAACCAAAACTCAAACGAACGCGCGGGGAGAACCCTTCGCTGTAGGTAACCGGGACACCGCTACGTCGTAAAGCCCGCTCGATAATCCGGGCTACATCGCGATGACCTACGAAGCGAACCTTTCCAATTTTGGAAAATCTGACTCTTAGTCGCACCGGCGTCCCCCACCCGTTGGGGTGGGAGCGACACGTTGACCATCGGAGACGCACGACATTATGTGCCTCCTATGCTCGCCCTTGGGCGGAGCTCAACTGGCACTAGATGCCCAGTTGTTAGGTCCTGGCCGGTGCCCTGGCTGCCTCCGTTAGGAGGAGCGGGCGACGCAACCACGTGTTCGATCCCATATTCAGTGCAGGCCCCGCAGTCGTAACAAGGGGTCCAGCGGCAATCTTCGAGGCCGTAACCAGCCAACGCGTCTTGCCAGTCCTGCCATAAAAAATCTTTATGAAGTCCCGCGTGTATGTGATCCCACGGGAGAACTTCGTTTTCTTCTCGATGTCGGTGCACGTACCAGTCCAGCGAAAGGCCTGATGCGTTCATCGCTTCTTGCCACAAGCTCAGGTCGAAGTGTTCACTCCACTCTTGGAAGACTCCGCCTCGTCGCCATACATGTTCGATGACGCGACCTATCCGACGATCACCTCTGCTGGTGATGCCTTCAGCTGTAGTTGCGTCTGGGGCATGCCATTTGAGTTGAATTCTTTTGTTACGGCGAACCTTGTTACGCACTAAGTCAACTTTGCGTTGTAGCTCCTCAGGTTCATTTTGACCGAACCATTGGAAAGGTGTGTGTGGCTTTGGAACAAATCCACCAAGCGAAACCGTAACCGACGCTTTCTTGGTGTACTCCGCTCCGATCTCGACACAGTTCTGCGCTAAATCGGCGATACCGAGTGTGTCGTCGTCCATTTCCGAAGGGAGCCCGGTGAGGAAGTAAAGCTTCATGCGATGCCACCCCTGACTGTAAGCGGAACGCACTGCGCCATAGAGGTCGTCTTCGGTAATCAACTTGTTGATGATCTGCCGCATTCTCCAAGAACCAGCTTCAGGGGCGAACGTTAAGCCGGTTCTACGGGCGCGTGAAACTTGCGCTGCAACACCCACGGTAAAGGCGTCGACTCTCAGGCTCGGCAAAGCGATGCTTACCCGTCCACAGGTGCCTGGTTCATCGATGGTGTCGGCGACTACCTGTTCGATGCCGCTGAAGTCAGCTGTAGATAGCGAGGTAAGACTTACCTCGTCATACCCAGTTCGCTCTAATCCTTTTGACACCATTTCTCGTATTTGGCTGGCTGGGCGCTCGCGAACGGGCCGTGTAATCATTCCGGCCTGACAGAATCGGCATCCTCGGGTGCAACCCCGAAATACTTCTACATTCAGTCGGTCGTGGACCACTTCGGTGAGGGGAACTAACTGATTACGCGGGTAGGGCCAGTCTGCGAGATCGGCGACTGTGCGTTTTTGGATCGTGGGTGGGATGTCGGAGTGGCGAGGTTCGACGCTGACTAGTTTCGGTCCGTCGTAGACAACGTTGTACATGGAGGGCACATACACACCCGGTATCCGTGCCATGGCATGTAGAACCGTATCGCGACTGCCAGATGGCTTGCCGCTTTGTCGCCATTCTCCTACGACGTCGGTAATTTCGGCTATGACTTCTTCCCCATCGCCCATGACGAAAAAATCGATGAAATCGGCGAGCGGTTCCGGGTTATAGGCGCAGTGACCTCCGGCCCCGATAAGCGAATCGGAATCGTCGCGTTCGGAGGCGCGTACACGTAGTCCCGCGAGGTCGATGCAGTTAAGAACATTGGTGTAGACGAGTTCTGCAGACAGATTAAAAGCGATGATGTCGAACTCTGCTGCAGGTCGGTGGGTGTCGACTGAAAAGAGCGGTAGCCGGGCGCGTCGCATCTCTGCTTCTAAGTCGGTCCAGGGCGCGTAGGAGCGTTCTGCGAAGGCATCTGGCCGCTCGTTCAGGATTTCGTACAGAATCTGTAGCCCCTGGTTGGGCAACCCAATTTCGTAGGTGTCAGGGTAGGTGAGAAGCCACGAGGTGGCTTCGGGCTTGTAAATGTTGGTACGGGCTCCGTCCTCGCAGCCGATGTAGCGGGCGGGCTTTTCCACCCGAGGGAGGAGCGGCTCGAGCCGAGGCCACAGCGAGGTCATTTGCCTCGCAATGCTACAGCGCGGTAGGTCTAAAACAAATGACTGGTCCCTTTCGCGTGGGACAAACCACGAAAGGGACCCAGTATCTAACGGTGAAGACCAACGCAAGCATCTACATAAGACAAAGCTCCGACGACGGAACGTTGATCTCGGACGGCCAACTCCGCGAGCTAGACGGCATCGGCTATGCAATGAGCCTCAGCCAAATTCGCAGGACAGTAAAGTTCGTTGATAACGGCGGCGACGATGAAGAGCGGTGCGCCTGCAGCAAAAGATTCGGTACCGTCAAGGCCGTGGGATATTGGAAAACCGTGGCCGCCGCCTCAGCGAAGGCATTAGACACCGTGATTTGGGTCGTGTGCATCGGAATTGTTGTCGGTGTGATCATCGTCGTCCTGTAACGACAAAAGACCGCTCCGAAGGGCTGCCGTTGTCAGGTTGATTCTGTTATGCGTCGGTGAGCTTGGCCTTGGGAGTCAGTTCGCAGACTTGATGCCGGCGAGCACTCGGGCGCCGAGTTGTGTCGTGCGTTCGGTGTGCACGGTGCCTGCCGGCACATCGCACGTCTGGCCGACCAGGAACGTTTCGCTACCGTCCTCGCGTACGAGGATGAACTCGCCCTCAAGCACCATGAGCGACGCCGAGAACTCGTGGGTGTGAGGTTCACCGTCGCTACCCGGTGGGTACTTGTTTTCACGGATCTCTTCGTACCCCTGCTCAGCTAGCAGTTTGCGGAACTCGTCCTCGGTCATCACATTCCTTCCTTTAGGGCTCGCAGAGAGGATCTCATATCTCTGCGGTGTGGTGGGCCGTGATCGTGGTGTGCGTCACTGGGGTTCACGAATATAACGACAAAAGACCGCTCTGAATGGCAGCCGTTGTCTGAATTCTGTTTGTTATTCAGCTTCGAGGAGGATGCGCTCGCCAGGGCATTCTTCAGCCGATACGATTACTGCGATAACCAGTTAGGCATGGGCGTTAAAGCTCGGGCGCAGACTCGCGCACCCACCTTTCATGGTCTCACCGAATGTTTAAGCGGGGGTCCTGGCGCGGTCTGTTTCGTTGGAACCCAGGCGCTACGGATCTCCCGACAAGGCGGAACAATCTTTAGCGGACGAACCCATCAATGAAATCAAAGTACTCAATCTCAAAGCCTGCTTCGGTGGCCCAATTCTTGAAGTCCTCTGATGCTGGCCCGAAAACGCAAAGTCGCCCACCATCTGTTCGCTCAAGCACCTGGCCAACGAACTGCCCGCCGGCGAATCTGTCCCCATGAAAAAGACAGTTTTTTGAATCGACGAATGTCTCTAAGAAAGTGAAACGGGTTTCGCCCTCATTCATGTAGACGTTGTACCTGAGAGTGCCTGGTTCACCTTCATCGTTAAACGCAACCATTTCGTTGGCGATCTCACGCAGCTCCGCCGCCTTACCAGGAATAATGTTCAGTTCGTAGGTGATTTGGATCTGCCCGCTCATGTGCCCGCCTCTGTTCATGTTGCGAAGCTAGTTATTCATCGAATTATTGTCCGCAGATCTGGAGACCCGCAAGGAGCGGTCGACACTTCGGGTGACAAGCGCCAAGTGAGCGCCTCACTCTTTATTTTCTGAGTATGCGCCCTGTTGCTTGACGTTACGTCAAGTGGCGGCGGGCGCTGACGTTGATGACGAGTCCGATAAGCCCAAAGGCTACGACTGTCGATGAACCCCCATGGCTAAGAAAAGGAAGTGGGATTCCGGTAATTGGCATGATGCCCATGGTCATGCCGATGTTTTGGAATATTTGAAATGTCAGCATGGATAAGGCTCCCACACAGGCGAACGCGCCGAACAGATCGTTAGAGGCTCGAGCGATGAACCAGATTCGCGCAAGCATGTAGGCGTAGAGCAACAAGAGCAGGCTCACCCCAACAAAACCGAACTCCTCGCCGAGAGCTGTGAAAATGAAGTCCGTTTCTTGTTCGGGGACCAGATTGAGGTTGGTTTGGGTGCCTTGTAACCACCCTTGGCCTCTGAGGCCGCCGGCCCCTATGGCAATTTGGGATTGGTTGATGTTGTACGACGCTCCCAGAAGGTCAAAGCCGGGATCCAGGAAAGCGGTGAGTCGCTGTTCTTGTGTCTGTCGAAGAAGCGCCGGTCCGCCGAGATTGTCGCTGTTGAACATGGCGACCACGACAACTACTCCAATCAGTGATGTCACAAATATGTGTTTGAGTTGGGCTCCGGCAACAAGCAAAACACCCATACCGATCGCGACGAAGACCAGCATGGTTCCGAGATCTGGCTGGAGGTAGATAAGCCCTAACGGGACCGCGAGCATCAAATAGGCGTTGGAGAGGGTGACCAATCGAAGATGACCTCCCTGATTGGCCACGAAGGCCGCAAGCGCGACTATTACTGCGACTTTGGCGAATTCCGCGGGCTGAATCTGGAAGGTTTGACCTGGTAGTTCATACCAAGCTCTAGCCCCGTTGCGTTCCACTCCAAAGAACAGCACCCCAACTAGAGCGAGCATGACAACTAAGTAGGCGGAATTCGCGAAGTCTCTGTAGAGGCGATAGTCAAGGAATGCCGCCGCGAGCATCACCACTATTCCGATGACGACGAAAAGAACTTGGCGTTTAGCAAAAGTTGCTGGGTCTTGACCATTGAACTCGAGTATGCGCCAAGTAGAGGAATAGTTGAGTGCTACCCCTATTGCAGATAACACGACCGCTACCAGTCCTAGCGAGTAATCGGCGTAGCGGAGAGGTGAACGCAGTTCTTTTCGGAGCGGCAGATTCATTAGTCGCGTTCCTCAACGTCGGGGATTCCGTCCCCATCTACGTCTTCGGGAGTATTTGCTCGGGGAACCTCAATTCCCCACGGGCACCCTTCTGGTACGTAGCCAATAAATGCTTTATGTCCTCGCAGTGCTTCAGGGATCTCAGGGCATTCGGGCTGTGGCGGAATGAAGGCAACCTGTGGGTCTGGCCATCGTTGTTCGTAAGCACGTAACGCTTCGAAAATTCGTCGAGCAACAGGTGCCGCGGCTTCGCCACCGAACCCCGCTTCTTCCATCACTACGGCGACAACGTAACGGGGGTCATGTTGCGGAGCCCAGGCGATGAACACCGCTGAGTCTTCTTTTTTACGTTGCAAAACTGGGTTCCGTCCTTCAGCTTGGGCGGTTCCTGTTTTTCCTGCCACTGCATAGCCGCTGCTGTCGTAGCCGTCGAAGGCACGCCACGCGGTTCCTCGCCGGCTCTTACTTGCCACTCCGTGCAAGCCTTCTCGCACAACTCCTGATCCCTCTGGGAACTCCACGATGCGTTGGATGCGGGGGTTGAATTCGATGACCGACTCCCCGAACTGCTCGGCCGAGCGAGACACGACTCGCTCGACGATGTTAGGACTGAACAACGTTCCGCCGTTGGCGAAGGTGGCGTACGCGTTGGCCAGTTGCACCGGTGTGGCTGAAACGAAACCTTGCCCAATTCCTGTGTTGATGTTGTCACCTGGCAGCCACTGAGAAGATTCGCCGTAGGGGTTGTATGCCTCAGGATTAGCTTCGAAAAGGCGTCGTTTCAGATCTTCGTCGCCAATCCGACCGCTCTTTTCGAAGGGCAACTGCACTCCGGACTGGCTTGCAAATCCCAGAAGCCGCGCCATGTCTTGTATGGCCCACTGTTCTTCCCCTCTGATCCAATAGAGATCGTGTGCAACCTTGTAGAAGTAAGCATCACTTGAGCGGGTGATCGCTGAGGACAGGTCGACAACCCCCAACGGCGCTTTGTCTGCGTTGTAGAACGTGCAACGACCAGTGCAACCATATTTGTCAGGAATTTTGAAATAGCCGATGTCGTAGTACGCCGCGCGAGGAGATATCAGTCGAGCCTCGAGACCCGCTAGGGCTGTAATGAGTTTGAATACTGACCCCGGGGAGTATTGCCCTTGAATTGCCCTGTTATTGAGCGCGCCAGGCGCATATGGGTTCTCGAATACTGATTGGTACTCAGCAGTCGTAAGACCTCCCACCAACCAGTTGGGGTCGAAAGTGGGATGGGATGCCATAGCTAGTACGTCACCGTTGCGCAAGTCCATCACTACCGCTGCGCCACCAATTGAGGGATAAAAAAACCCGCTATCTTCGCTCACGGTTTTTCGAGCAGCTATCAGGCCCTGCCGGAGATACGACTCGGTCGCAGCTTGAAGATCTGCGTCGATGGAAACGAAGATATCTGCTCCCGGTTCGGCGGGAACTTCGCTGATGACTCGATGTACCCGGCCCGTGCCGTCAACTTCTAGTTCGGTACGGCCCGGTTTGCCGTGAAGATCGTCTTCGAAGATTTGTTCAATACCTGACTTACCCACCCGTTCAGATGGAAGGTACCCAACTTTCAAAAGTCTTTCTTGTTGTCCTGGTGACATCGCCCCCACGTATCCCACGACATGGGCGCCGATTTCGTGCTGCGGGTAGGTGCGGCTCATCGCCCACTTTGCTTCAACTCCGGGCAGGGATTTCTCTGCCACCCGTAATAGGCCATATTCATCGAGTCCAGAAGCGACGACTTTTTCGGCAAGCGGATGGGTTTGCTTGTCGTCAAGACGCGAAGCCAACACCAACGCGGGGATATCAAGTAGTTGTGATAATTGCTCGAGTACGTAGTCGATTTGGCCTGGGGCGTATCTGGATCTGTCTACGGCGACGATGCCGGTACGAATATTGTCAGCGAGGACCACTCCGTGACGATCAAGGATGCGGCCCCGCGTGGGTTGAGTCACGATAATTTCAACATGGTTGCGGACGGCTTGATCTGAGAACTCTTCAGCCACAAGCACTTGCAGGTACCAGGCCCGGGTAACCAATGCCGCGAAAAGAGCGATGATGAGAACGCCGAGAAATGCCAGCCTTCGACTCAGGTTTTCGTTCATCGGTCAGAAGTGATTGGTGAAGATCTCAGAGCAAGCGACCAACGAACGAGGGGACTCAGCAAAGCGGCTATTGGGATGGCAGCTACTGCAGTCACTAGAGCTATATCCCCAAGTTCTCGTCGACTGACATATTCAAGGCCGATAAGAACACCGAAACTGGCGAATAGTGCGGTCGCTGTAGCCCCAAGCAAAGCGACCGTTAAGGCGCGTGTGATCACACTCCATTCAGCGACGTGAGCAGATGCCGAACCCGCGGCGAAGCCAATGAGCGAGAACGTCAGAGCAGTCATTCCAAATGGTGTTTCCAAAGCCAGGTCAATCATCAGTCCGACCATAAATCCTGTCAACGAGCCATTTTGTGGAGTGAGGTGTAAGCCCACTAACACAACCAATATCAGCGGCAAATCGATGACATAGCCGCCGAGTCGAAAATGCGGCACGACCGATACCTGCAAAATAAAGACGGTCGCGAAAACCGCTCCGAGCCGCAATGTGATTATCGCCCCCAAATTCATGGTGCAGAACCTTCGGATTCGACTTCCGTTATTTCATCTTCTGGTAGTCGGTCGACGATGACCGGCTCAGGCGCGTCCGGGTAGAACAAGAGCACCTGAACCCAGCGGAGTCTGTCTAGATCAGCGGCCGGATGAATCGTGATGCGCTGAGTTCCCTGAACTGCGTTGGGAACCACATCGACAACTGTGCCAATAAGAAGTCCTTCAGGAAACGTGCTTCCTTGGAAGCCGCTGCTCACCACCGTCTCACCTGGGATGACCACCGTGTCTAGTTCAATAAAACTGACTTCTAATTCGCGATTATGTCCGCGTCCGGATGCAATACCGTCATCGCCTGATCGAACCATTCGGACTCCAACATCGAAGTTGGGGTCGGTAAGTAACTCCACCTGAGATCGGGTTATCGAAACATTGGAGATTCTTCCAATTACACCCGCTCCGGTCTCGACGGGCATGCCGACGGCAATACCGTCACGTGAACCTTTGTCCAACTCGAGGGTGCGTTGGTAATTTGATATCGGCGCGTCGATAACGCGTGCAGTTCGTCGTCCTACTTGAGCTACCCGGTCTCGAGCGCCTAAGAGCGCTAACAACGACTTGCGTTCGCGTTCGATCTCTCCCACTTCGAGCACCGAATTTTGAAGTTCCGCTATTTTCGCTCGTAATAACGCGTTTTGTGCCTCGAGGTCGTCGTAGCTGGTTACGGCCTCCCAGGCTCCTCCGACTGGTTCAAAGATGCGCGTTGAATTCGATCTAAGGGGTCCCAGGGCATCAAGCACAGCGCTACGAGCTGTGTCTATGGCTCCACCTTCGGTGCGAACGTCAAGAGTGATCAGAACTATTGATGTGAGAACAAGTAAAGCGAGCCGGAATCGTGAACTCCGGCTCCTTCGTGTAGTTGAGCGACGCAAGACCACCAGTTCCGCTCAGTATTGATCGCCCGATGAGAACAGCACACCGCGAAGCACTTCAAACTCTTCGAGTGCTTGTCCAGAACCGCGGGCAACCGCGTAAAGGGGGTCGGTAGCAATTCTAATGGGCATCCCTGTTTCATTCGCCAACCGCTGATCTAAACCGCGGAGCAGCGCACCTCCACCAGCAAGCACGATTCCTTCACCCATGATGTCCGCCGCTAATTCTGGTGGGGTTCGATCGAGTGTAGATTTGATGGCGTCGATGATCGAACTGATCGGTTCTTCCAACGCTTCACGTATTTCGACACTACCCACCGTAACGGTCTTTGGCAGACCAGTCACAAGATCCCGCCCACGAATTTCCGCATACATTTCGTCGGCGAGTGGCCACGCTGAACCCAACGCGACCTTTACTTCTTCAGCAGTGCTGTCACCGAGGGCGACACCGTATTCCTTCTTGACATATTGGGTGATTGAGTCATCGAGAACGTCGCCACCCACGCGCGCTGACTGAGCTGCGACCATTCCCCCTAAGGAGATAACAGCAACTTCGGTAGTTCCGCCGCCGACATCGACGATCATGCTGCCGTGTGGCGATTGAACAGGAAGACCCGCCCCAATCGCTGCCGCCATTGGTTCCTCGATAATGAATGCTGGTTTTCGCGCGCCGGCGTATTCAGCGGCTTCTTGCACGGCTCGTTGTTCAACACCTGTAATCCCTGATGGAACGCAAATAACCATGCGCGGCTTTGCCCAGCGACTTCCTGAGACCTGTTCGATGAAGTAGCGAAGCATTTTTTCGCACACATCGAAGTCGGCGATAACTCCGTCTTTCAGAGGTCGAATAACTTGTATGTGAGCTGGGGTTCTGCCGGCCATACGTTTCGCGTCGTGCCCTACGGCCAACGGAGTCCCGGTCGTAACGTCGAGCGCTACGACCGATGGTTGATCCAGGACAATTCCTCTGCCTCTGACGTACACGAGCGTGTTAGCGGTTCCAAGATCTACTGCGATGTCTCGAGCACCGAAGCTTCTCATTGCGCCGCGTTTTCTCATAACAGCGCACCGCTCTCATCTGCAAGAAGGTCCACCTGTGCCTGAGCGATGCTCCCTCTTGGGATGGCGGGTCGGCGGGTCATGGTTTTCCAGTCAGATGCCCGGAAAGAAAATATTGATTTCGCGTTCAGCAGATTCGTGCGAGTCGGATCCATGCACAAGGTTTTCGGTCACCATGAGTCCAAAGTCACCTCGAATCGTTCCGGGCGCGGCGGTCGCTGGATTCGTAGCGCCCATTAAGTTTCGCACGACCGCGTAAATCTCGTCGCCTGCATCATCGGGACCTTCGACAACCATCAACATCGCTGGCGAGCGCGTAACGAATTTGATGAGGTCCTCGAAGAAGGGTTTCCCATCGTGCTCTTGGTAGTGGATTCCGGCGGTGTCGCGATCGATTGTTCGTAATTCTGCTCGGCTGAGCGTCAGCCCCTTGCGTTCGATCCGGGCGATGATCTCACCGACCAGTCCTCGTTCCACAGCGTCAGGCTTACAAATCACGAAAGTACGAGGCACTTAAACTCCTGGAACGGATTTATGTCAGTCGGCCGTAAGACTACCGCTAGGTGTTACGGAGTTGACTTCGGGCCTCCGAGGCAACGTACAAAGAGCCGGTCACGAATACAGTGCCGCTTTCCCCTGCTAGCTCAATGGCTCGGTCAAGTGCATCGGCGACACGAGGAACAGTCTCTATGCGCGGACCACAATTTTTGAGGGCAATGCCAAGGGTTTCAGCGGCAATAGCTCGTGGCCAGTCGGCGGCAGTCGCGATGATTACCGAGAATTCTGTGCCTCGAACGGCGTCCACAAATTCGACCGGGTCATGTGGTCGGTTGGTTCCCATAACCAAAATCGGGGCTTGTTCGTTGGAAAAGTCGTCGAAAAGCGTTTCAGCTGCGACCTCGGCAGCGGGCGGATTATGAGCCCCATCCACGATAACCAGAGGTTGTCGTTGCATAACCTCAAACCGCGCTGGCAGTTCGAGCCGCGCAAACGCTTCCGAAACGACGTCATCGTCTAACTGTCGACCAAAGAACGCTTCTACTGCGGCGACTGCAGTGGCTGCATTTTGTGACTGGTGGGCGCCGTTGACAGGGAGAAAAATGTCTTCGTGGCGACCATACGGGGTCACTAGGTCAACTAGCCGGCCGCCCACAGCGAGTCGATCTTCGATGACGTCGTAATCGCTACGGCCGCACCACAGTTCACGATGTTGGGTTGCTGAGACGATGTCAAGAAGTTCTGGTCTGGTTTCGCCACAAATGACGTGCGACCGGGGAGAGATAATGCCCGCTTTTTCGTGGGTCGCGTCCGCGATCGTGGGGCCAATGATTTCCAAATGATCCCGACCGATGTTGGTGAGCACCACCACTTCTGCTTCGATGATGTTCGTAGCGTCCCAGCGTCCGCCCATTCCGACTTCGATGACATTGACATCAACTGCGGTCGCTGCGAACCAGTTGTATGCCGCTGCGCACAAAATCTCGAAATAGTTCGGTGTTTCGCCCGTCGATTCGAGAACCCATGGTTCAACTTCGGCCACCTCAGCAAGTGCTTGTGTCATGGATTCATCGTCGAGAGGTTTGTTAGCGATCATGATGCGGTCGTTTACGCGGTCGATGTGAGGCGATGTGTAGCTACCTACGTCGAGACCAGTCGCGCCGATGAGTTCGACCACCATTCGAGACGTGCTTCCCTTACCGTTCGTTCCAGTGATATGGATCGCCGGGACGTCGTGTTGCGGGTCGCCCAAAAGCGCCATAAGGGCCCGCATACGGTCTAAAGATGGGACGGCCAGCTCATTTCCACCCAAATGTTGTTCAAGGTTGTAGTGGTCTTTGAGCCAGTCCATAGCGTCGGCATAACTACCGATTTGGTGTGACATCTCGTTAGTTGAAGTTCGGCGGGTAACGCTCCGCTTATGACGCCTGGCGCTCGCCACCGCTGTCATCCCTACGCGGCACCAGGGTTGGATTCACTTTGTCGAGGACAACTTCGCGATCGATGATGCAGCGAGCGATGTCTTCTCTGCTGGGCATTTCGTACATGACGCCAAGTAGGACTTCTTCAAGGATCGCACGCAAGCCTCGCGCTCCTGTGTTTCGAAGCAACGCTTGGTCGACCACTGCGCCGATGGAGTCGTCAGTAAATTCAAGTTCGACACCATCGAGTTCAAACATCCGCTGATACTGCTTCACCAACGCATTGCGGGGTTCGGTAAGTATCCGCGTTAAAGCTGAGTGGTCGAGTTGGTCAACCACGCCAACTACTGGGAGGCGTCCAATGAATTCGGGGATCAGCCCGTACTTTTGAAGATCTTCTGGCAACACCTCGGCTAGCAAGTCCAGGTTGGCTCGTTCGTTAACAGATTTGACATCGGCTCCAAAACCGACGGCACGTTTCCCGATCCGGTCAGCGATGACGCGCTCAAGGCCGTCGAAAGCACCCCCGCATATGAACAAAACATTGCTGGTGTCGATCTGTAAGAACTCTTGGTGGGGATGCTTGCGACCACCTTGGGGGGGCACAGAGGCTTGAGTCCCTTCAAGGATTTTCAGCAAGGCTTGTTGCACGCCCTCCCCTGAAACATCGCGGGTAATTGAGGGGTTTTCAGCTTTGCGTGCGATCTTGTCGATTTCGTCGATGTAGATGATGCCGGTTTCCGCTCGCTTGACGTCATAGTCAGCGGCTTGAATGAGTTTCAATAAAATATTTTCGACGTCCTCTCCGACGTAACCTGCTTCGGTAAGCGCTGTAGCGTCGGCGATCGCGAACGGGACGTTAAGCATGCGCGCCAAGGTCTGAGCCATCATGGTTTTCCCGCATCCGGTCGGACCTATCAACATGATGTTGGACTTGGCGATTTCGACGTCGGATTCGAGACTTGTCTCAAATTGGATGCGTTTGTAGTGGTTGTATACCGCTACAGACATGATTTTCTTTGTTCGTTCTTGGCCGATGATGTAATCGTTGAGAAAGCCGCAAATTTCTGCGGGCTTGGGAACATCGTCAAAGCTGACTTCAGAAGTATCAGCTAGTTCTTCTTCGATAATTTCATTGCACAGATCGATGCACTCGTCGCAGATGTATACGCCCGGACCGGCGATCAGTTTTTTGACTTGTTTCTGAGATTTACCGCAAAAAGAGCACTTCAGCAGCTCTCCGCCCTCTCCGAATTTCGCCACGTTGTCTGTACCTCGTTCCGGTGATCCAACCCGATTTCGGTCAATAGCCGTCTGCTAAGGATGGCACAGCCGGATCAGAACGCGGTGACGTTAAGACCGGTGATGCAGACCACCTGGAGCATTGACTCTCTCTTTAGGGAGTAGAGGTTGAGAGTACCTAGGGATTGGGTGTCTGAACAGCAAAAATATCAGACAGCTCGGATCGGCCCATCTTCGACGACTTCACGGCTTTCTATTACGTCGTCAATGATCCCGTATTCTTTAGCGGCTTGGGCGTCCATGATGAAGTCTCTGTCAGTGTCGTTGTGGATGCGGTCCAGCTCTTGTCCGGTGTGGTGAGCCAAAATTCCTTCGAGGAGTCCTCGCATCCGGTCTATTTCACGGGCGGCCAATTCAATGTCAGTGGCCTGGCCCATCGCCTGCCCGTAGGGCTGATGCAGGAGTACTCGAGCGTGTGGGAGAGCCATCCGCTTTCCTGGGCTGCCCGCGGCCAGCAGCACTGCGGCTGCTGAAGCTGCTTGACCCAGGCAGATAGTTGTTATGTCGTTGCGGACGTATTGGCTGGTGTCATATATAGCGAACAGAGCGTTGATGTCTCCGCCTGGCGAATTGATGTAGATGTTGATGTCACGATCGGGGTTCTCAGATTCGAGGTGAATCATCTGCGCACAAACCAGGTTGGCGATGGTGTCGTCGATCGGGGTTCCGAGGAAAATAATGTTTTCTTTGAGTAACCGCGAATAGAGGTCGTAGGCGCGTTCGCCTCGATTGGTTTGTTCGACGACCGTGGGAACTAAGTAGTTCTGTGCCTCAAGGCTCACTATTCGTCATCCTCCTGTGAATGCTCTTCATTTTCGGTTTCCGCACTGTCAACCGTACCGTCATGGTCTTCTTCTGAATTGTCGGAATCTGACAGGTCGGGAAGTTCGAGGTCATCGCGGTTGATGGTGTTTCCCTCTGAGTCAATCAATTCGACTTCAGCAACCAACCATTCCAAGGCTTTACGTTTGCTGATTTCGGCCATGAGCGGTCCGAGTCCATCGCCATGATCTTCGATTTGGTGTCGAAGTTCAGGAACCGATGTTTCGAACTGCTCAGACATGCGTTCCAGTTCTTCTTCTAACTCGTCGTCGTCAACCTCAATCGATTCTCTTTCGACGATCGAACGAAGGGCCAAGTCCACTTTGGCTGATCGTTCTGCAGCGTCGCGCAACTCGACGGTGAAAGATTCTGGCTCCTGCCCGGTCATCTGCATCCAGGTTTCAATGTTCATTCCCTGGCCCTGTAGCCGCATCGCCAGTTGCTGTAGTTGTTCAGACATTTCTCCGTTGACCATGGAATCGGGAATGTCTTCTTCAACTAGTTCGGCCAGTGCAGTTGCTGTGTTTTCTCTCATTGCTGCGTTCGCCTGAAAGATTCGCATCATTCGCATGCGTTGAATAGTTTCCGACTGCAGTTCCTCCACCGTCTCATGATCGGTATTTTCTTCGACCCATTCGTCGTTGAGTTCGGGTAGTACTTCTTCTTTAACTGCGTGAACTTTGATTTCAAAGTCGATCGTGACGTCTTCTTGCATCGGGTGGTCGGCGTTGAAGCTGAGTTCATCGCCTGCGCTTACTCCCTCGAGTTGAGAGTCAACCTCCTCGACGATTCCGCCGCTTCCCACTGAGTACAAGTAGTCATCGGCGGTGAGTCCTGGGAGTGATTCGCCGTCAACGGTTCCTTGAATATCGATAGATACCTGATCACCTGAAGCTGCGGGGCGTTCCACGTCGATGAGTTCAGCGGATTGGCGTCGTTGTACATCGATTTGTTCTTGGACTTCTTCATCGCTGGGTGCCGGATTAGATATTTCGACTTTCAGGTCTTCGTAACCTCTGATTCTGATGCGGGGTCGGGTCTCGACGACTGCTTCGAAGCAAACTAGGCCGCTATCTTCACCGCTTGTTAGGGAAAGTTCAGGGGCCGCTATGACGTCAACGGCTTCGGCTCGGACGGCGTCTGCGTAGTAGCCCGGAATGGCATCTTCTAGTGCTTGGCCTCGGGCATATTCGCTGCCGATGTGTGATTCGAGGACTGGCCGTGGGACTTTGCCTTTCCTAAATCCTGGAATTTTGATTTCTTTGGCGATTTTCCGAAATGCTTGATCGATGGCGTCGTCAAAAGTTTCTTCATCGACTTCGACGGTCAGCTTGATCTTGGGTCCAAAGGTGCGCTCTTGGGCTTCGCCAGCATCATCTGACTCTTCTGCTTCGGAGGCAGCGGCAAGGTCATCGGGGTCGACTTCGGTCACGGTGGTCTTCACAAGGGCCGAATTCTATCGGGCGGTTCCGTTGTCCCCTATTGCAGTTCACGACTGAGTTTGAGCGGGCGACGAGAATCGAACTCGCATCATCAGCTTGGAAGGCTGAGGTTCTGGCCATTGAACTACGCCCGCGAACCCGGCCAGACTACCGGTATCGAGCCCTTGCTACAGATCGAAGGGCAAGTCAACGACGATCGCCGGTCGCCATCCGGTTGGTGTGTGAACCTGCAATTTGGTACCTGGAAGGTTTTGCGGGACCTCTACGATCGCTAATCCTAAATTTCGTTCGTATCGCGGCGAGTAGACGACAGCTCGGGTTTGACCAGCGTAGGAGCCGTTGGGAGTTTGTAGTCCCACCGGTTCTGGGTTCGCCTCGAGAGGCTCCCCATCGATCAATAGACCTTTTAACTCCCGGGTCGGCCCTTCGGCTCGTTTGGCAAGCAACGCATTCTTTCCCACAAAGTCGTGAGTTGCGCCCAGATCTATATAGCTACCGATTGCGGCCTCGAAGGGGTCACTCTCGGCGTCGGTGTCGGAGCCCCAGGCGAGAAGAAAATTTTCGATTCGTTCAGCGTTATTGGGCGCACCCACTCGAATGCCATGGGGCTGTCCGGCTGCCCAAATGAGATCCCACAATTGGTCTCCTTTGCTGCCGTCTTCAAGGAAAAGTTCGAAACCGCCTTGTTTACTCCAACCTGACCGGCACACGACTAGAGGAATACCTTCATGGTGGATCCGTCGAAAATGGAAGAACTTCAGTTCGTGCACCCATTCTCCGAACACAGCCGCGACGGTGTCTGTTGCGCTCGGGCCTTGAACGGCTAACGGAGAAACATCTGGTTCGCTTACTTCGACATCGTCACCGCGTTCACCGCTAATCGCGCGTATCCACAAAAGGACGTCCGAGTCTGCGATTGAGAACCACACCGTGTCCTCATTAACTCTTAGTACAACGGGGTCGTTGATGAGACGGCCGTCATAATCGCACAGTGGCGCGTACTTGGCGACGCCGATTCGGAGTTGTGACAAGTCGCGGGCACTTAAGTATTGGCAAAGTTCGAGGGCGTCGGGGCCTTGAACCTGTACTTGGCGTTGACAACCCACATCCCATAACGAAACCCTCTGAGTTAACGCCTCATAATCTGCGGTTGGGTCATCAGTGGCTATGGGCAGAACCATACGGTTGTAGACCGTTGCTACCGTCATCCCCGCGGCCTTCGACCGGCCATAGAAGGGAGAGGTCCTGACCCTGGGTCCCTCAGTGAGTTTCATGTTCGGCAAGTTACCGGTTCGTTTCGTTCCCTTTTAACGGGAGTCAAAATAATTGAGGTGGCCGCGTTCAACAATTCGCTGCAGGAACTCTGGTTCGTATGCGAATTCAGGGTCCTCGCGGACAAGTTCGTCGAGCACGATTGCGTCGTCACCAACCAGGATTCGCCAACTCTTCTCACGCACCCCGTCGAGAATGATGGCAGCTGCTTCAGCTGCCGTGGTGGGAGCGTCATCCCTAAACCGTTCGCCCCGAGAAACAACCAGTTCGGTCAGATCTGCGTCACTCATTTGGTCCACATCGGTGCCTCGTTCAGCCAGAGTTTTTCGAATCCGTTCGAGGTCAGGGCCACCATGCGCTGCAGTGCTATTAAGAGCAATCGAAGTTCCTATATGGCCGGGCATGACGACGTGTGCCATCACATGGGGAGCGTGAAGGCGAAGGTCGATGTTGAGGGCTTCGGTAAAGCCTTTGACCGCAAATTTCGCTGCACAGTACGCCGTATGAGGGACGTCAGGTCCAACAGTCGCCCAAAAACCGTTGATGCTGCTGGTGTTCACTATGTGGCCCTCTTCGCTGCGAATGAGGAGCGGCAGAAATGCGCGACATCCGTGATACACCCCGCGCCAGCAGACGTCGAAAGTTTTTTCCCACGCCATTCGGTCCTCATCAGTCACGAAACTTCCGCCGCCTCCGATGCCAGCGTTGTTGAACACTAAATCGACATGCTCAACTGCGTGTCGGGCTTCAACTTGGCTACGAAACGCCAACATGTCAGCTTCGTCTGCTACATCGCAAACGTGTGAGGTCACCCGTACGTCGTCCGTCGTTTCCAAAAGAGCGAGTCGTTCGGTTTCCATCATGTTGTCTGGGCTGACGTCACACATCGCGACGTGGCATCCCGCTGCTGCAAGTTGTCGCACTAACTCGCGACCCATGCCGGTGCCGCCTCCCGTCACTATGGCCATTTTCCCGTCGAAATTACGCATGGCGCCTCCTGTCAAAAATCAATGGTTTCAGTTACTTTGTCCGTTTGTCATCTAGAACTGCAAGACCGACTATTTGAAGAACGGGGAATCAATGCTGCACAATACCGAGGTGACTCACCCAGGGTTTCGAAAAATTTTCATAGCGGCACTATGTCTCCTCGTGCTCGGTTGTTCCGGCGGGGCCGTACCAACTTCGACACAAGCCGATCCAACCCAAACAAGTGCGGGTTTGATCATCGCTACCGATTCCACAGTGGCACCGGCAACAACCGTCGCTTCTGCTAACCCGTCAACTACCACCACATCGGGTGGCGTTTCCATGTTGGCAGTTTCAGGTGACCCCACTTTGCAGTTAGATCACACCAGTAACGCCCCCACCTCCGACGCTTTTGCTCCTTCGGTGATGCCTGACACTCCCATGGGTCGAATTGGTTACACCAGATATGTGTTCGCACGAAGCGGCGAACAGATTATTCCGGCACTGATCGAGGGTCCCAGAGGCAGTCAGACACGCTGTCAAAAAGTTGAATTGCCTTGTTCATTCGGAGATCTCAAAGCACTGTTGGACTCTGGGGCTGAGATACCTTCAACCCTCAACATGAACCGCTCTGAGTTAACTCAGCTGGTGACGCAGTTAGGTGAAGTCGCAGGAGCATTGGAGCAATACAGCGATGTGAACGATGCATGCGCCGCGGGTTATCGACCTGATGGCACTCAAACTCCGAACATGGGGTCGCACTTCACTAACTTTCCCTTGATCATCGACGGAAAATTTGACCCAGCGGCACCCGAAATTCTCTTGTTCGTATCAGCTGATGACGCCACTCCCCCGTTTGGCGCGCTGGGGCGCTGCAAAGACGGTGCATGGAAGGGTGGTGAAGTAGAGATCGCTGGTGCCGCGTTCTATATGCCGTTCGCTTTTGCTGGCGACGATCATTTCGAAGGGTTCAGTGGCCCATTAGACAATTGGCATGTTCACTACAACTTGTGTCGCCTTGCGGGGCAAGACGTGACGGTGCTGCCTTCAGTGTGTTCTGGGGAGGACGACGGTCCTTTAGACCGCCCCCAAGGTTTCGCGAGCGAAGGGTGGATGATCCACGCTTGGGCCGACACCGGACACGACAACCAACTTGGAGCTTTCTCCATGTGGAACCCTTCTATTTGGCCTTTGTCGGACCCCGAAGCTGTTGGCGAGGGCTCTCTGGGCTCAAGAACGGCGAGCAACACCAATCTGATCGCCGACTTCGATTATCAGGTAGCGGAAGCGGCCGTACCTGGAAAGATTTCCTTTTTTAACGCCGACCCTGAGGCTCACAGCGTTACGGCTGGCACTCCTGAAAATCCGACAGGTGAGTTTGATAGTGGTGTTGTTGGTGGTGGTACAGCCGCGACCATCGAGATTTCTCAGCCTGGGACCTACGAATTTTTCTGTTCACTCCATGTTGGTGGCAGTTGATCAACATCTCACTAATTGACATTCAGATGGTTACCTAAAAGCAAAGAACTCGAAGACAATTTTGTACAAACCGCCGTCGGTGCTGCCCTGGATGTGGTGGCCTTCTGTGTCGATTCCCCAGTGATGGACACGCGTACCAGGGCGCGGCTAAGCAAGGTTCGCCCGGGTCGAGGCACAACCGGTTGGCTTTATTCTTATGGGGCTCTGGTCGGTTATAGAAGCGAGAAGAAAATCATGAGCATTCCGACCCAACTCACAACGAAGGCGAGGGTGCGGACGTAGGCGATACCCAGAATGTGTACGACCGCGTGTACCAGGCGGGCCCAGAAGAAGATGCCCGCCCCTGTGGCTGCGTTGACGTCTGTTAGGTGAGCGATAATCACCAGAGCTGCGAAGGCTGGCAGATTCTCGACCAAGTTAAGATGTGCTCGCTGGGCTCGTTGGGCCCATGCGGCAGGGGCCGGTGGGTCTTCCGGATAGGTCAGAACGTTCCCGAGCCCTTGACTTTGGATGCGTTCGAGTACATATGGGAGCCAGAGCACGCTGCAGAGAAAAGCACTCCAGGCGAGGTAGCTGAGATCAGTGTCCACTTGACCCTCCATCAATATTAGGTACCCGTCAACTTAGACCTCGGCTCGTAATTTTTCGTTGACAAGGGATCTATTTCATTCGAGTTCAACAGTTGGGCATGTTCGCCGACCACCGGTCGGGTTGTGCACTCGAGCTCGCTCGATCAGTGGCGTACCGACGTCGTCTGTTGTGAGAAATGTTTCTATAGCTGTGGCAATCGGGTGCGCAACAAGTTGAACGTAGTTCTCTGTCGCAAGGAATTTGCCTTCTGAAGGGCTGGCGAGATAAGCAATTTCGAGAAGAGCATTAGTGGTCTGCGGTTTGCGGACGAGACTGTAAGCGTCATCTCCGGCTGAGTTGACCACTCGGAGGGCTCCTGCGTCCCAGCGAGATGTCCATTGAATACCTTCGATAGCGTCAAGTACTTCAAACACCTCTTGGTGCAGCAGTCCAGCCAGACGAGCTGATCCATCGTCTCCAGTCTGAGCGAATACTTCGGTGCCCGGCTTGTTTGATTTTGCTGCGGTCGGCGCGTTGTGGTGTATCGAAACGAAGGCTTCGGCGTTGACGGCATCTCCCAGGAAGACCCTCTCATCCAACGACATGTAATAGTCCCCAGCGCGGGTCAACATGGTAGGGATTTCTCTTAATTCAAGTAGTCCCGCGACCGCAAGCGCGACTTGGAGGTTGAGTCGACTCTCGGCAAGACCAGTAGGGCCTCGCGCTCCCGGGTCTTTCCCTCCATGCCCAGGGTCGAGAACGACTCTGATGTCGCGCACGGGAGTGGCTGTTGAGACGCTTTTCACATCGCCGCACGGGTCAACTACTAGCCATCCGTCAGTATTTATCTCTGAGACACGGACGACGATGCCGTTGTTCGTGATAGCGACGGTTGGAGCGAACACCGTGGTGGTCACCGTCGGCGTTGATGTTGTTGTCGACGTTGTCGTTGTAGTTTGTGGCACGGTTGAAGTGGGTGACGGCGGAGCGGAATCGGCCACCGCGTCAGGCATTGTTGTACTGGTTGTGGAAACCGCTGGTTGTGTGATGTTCACAGTCGAGCGTTGGGTGGTGTTGGTAGGTGTCGTCTGGTCAGCCTGCGTTGACTCAGAAGACGCGCAGGCCACCAGTAGCACGACCGCTACGCCGCTAAGGACCACCGAACGAGTTTTTTGAAGCCGGGAATGCACGCCGCTGCAAGCTATCTGTGTCAATTGAATTTGATCACTGAATCGGATCGATTTCATCGGCAAGATCAGCGACCATTTGCGGAAAATCTGGTGACGCGGCTCTGCCAACAAGATGACGTGCGAGTTCTTTGATCGGTCGATCCCATGAGACGATAAGAAATGGTGTGTTGGCGTCGCGGTATTGGTCGATAATCGCGGCGCTGTTTTGCAGGTCCCCTTCAAGGTCGGCTTCTGGTATGTCCTCCGGGTCGAACACCGGCACCGAAGTTTGCGCGGGTGGGGGTGAAAGAATCACTCCTTGTGATGAAAGCCCGCTAAGTAGAGCCACCACAGAGAGTTTCGTGGTTGTTTCACCACGAAATATTAATACTGTGCGTCGCCGCGAGATCTGATCCAGCACAGCAACTTCTTCAGCCAACGTTGTCGGATGCGCAGCATCACCGTCCACGTCGACGATGATGCTGAGATTGCTTGTGACTGCTGCGATGGCAGCGGCTTCGACACATTCGGAACCAGGTGGTCCGGTGACAACTGTCCCCCAAATACCGTGCTGGTCTGCCTCGCTAGCTAGCCGGCGGCGGTCATGGTGGCTGCTAACTTTTCGGAGATCTAGAACGAGTCTCACCGTTGCACCCCGAGTTCTTGGACCAGTGGCGAAAGTTCTTGCCCGATGCGCTCAATAACTTCTACTAGTGCTGTGCGCGGGGGCTGGTCGTATCCGACGCGACAGACCACTAGGTCGACGTCGTAGCCTTCGAAGTCCTCCGCGATCTCTTCCGCTGATCCGACTGTGGCTGAACGCTCAACTTCGTCCATTGACGCTTCGATTTGGCTGACGAAATCGACCCCTGTTTTGTCTGCACCCCAGCCAAGGCCTGCATAAACCAAGTAGCTGGAACGCACCCATTCAAGGGCCTTACGTCGTTCGCTTTCGGTATCGACAATCCACAGGTTACGAAGAAGTCCAATCGGAGGTGGTGTTCCGCCCGGCGAACCTGATGTTTCCCATTCTGTGCGATGAGCTGCAATGAGGCCATTCACGACGTCTCGTGAAAACGCGCCCGAGATAAACAACCCGAGGCCGCGTCGTCCGGCCCGCCGCGCCGCTTTTTCGCTGCTGACTCCCACCCATGTCGGGGCGCTCACCGCCGTCTGGAGCGCGTCGAGACCTGAGTTCATCAATTGCAGGCGGTTGCTGATGAGTTCATCTTTGATCGTAAATTCGATAGGCCGGTAGCCCATGCCGACCCCCAACTGGAATCGGCCTTGTGATTGCGCATCGAGAAGATTGACGGCGTTCGCCACCCGGTTCGGTTCGTGAAGAGGCAGTAATAGGACTCCGGTACCGACTTCTAACCGTTCGGTGGCTGCGAGCGCTGCGGATGCTGCGGGCAGCAAAGCCGGGCAATACCCGTCGTAGTAGGCGTGATGTTCTGACAACCAAAGACTATGAATGCCGTTGTTCTCAGCTAAGCGGGCGTCATCGACGAGTTCTTGGTAAGCCTGTTCAAACGATCGCGGGTTTGTGGCAGTCGATTGAAGACACCAAAGCCCAATTCCCATGTCCATGACACAGTGTGGCTCGCGAAGCGGGGTTCGCGCAGGACAAAAGATGGGCTACCGCGTTTAGCAGTTATCGAACTTCTCTCGCGCCTGTTCGCGTTGTTCGGGTTCTGCGGCGACCGAAATTTCGTTAGCTGCGAACAGAAGACATGTTTTCGATGCGCCTTGTTGAATTTTTGTGTCGATCTCAGTGGCCAACGGTGTGCACAGATCTTGTTTTTCATAGCCCGCCCCTCGTCGGCAGGCTCGCAAAAAGTTTGCTTTATGTGATTCATTCCATTGCGCAGCGCTACTACATCCTGATCCGAGCAACAGAGCTGCCAAAAGAAGGAGCGCCTTCCAACGCTTTTGCGAATTCACCTCGCCACGACGGTCTGTTGGGTTGTTGCCGCTTAGCGTTGTCGGCGAAGGCGACCTTTTCATGGGCTAGAGGTGTTCACCGACAAATACGAGATCCACGTCAACCACTTTGTGGAATAGGTCGGAGTTCTCATAAAGCAACCCAAAATGTCCACCGTCAATATTTTCCCAAACTTTCGCCGCGGCGATACTGTCGAAACATTGTCGTGTAACTGCTGGCGACGCCTGTGCAACTTCGTCATCGGATGCAACAACGAACAGCGTCGGGACGGTGAGTTGGGCAGCCGCTACAGGCACCGAGAGTTCAGGTGCTGTACGTACGATGATGTCAACGTCGTTTGACCACAATGATTCTGGGCGCTGGCCGTACGTTTCGGCATAGTCGCGGGCAGCATCAAAGTTAAGTATGACGGGAGCTTCTGAAGTAGGCAGATCAGCAAACCGAACCGAGACGGTGGCAGCTGGTTCGTCGGTTAGGTCGCCTTCCTCCCAGTAAGCCTTCATCGCGGCGAAGTCGCTCGAATCGGCGGCGGGCTCCACATATTGTTCTCCGCATCCTGGGGTGTGGGCGATGACACCCGTGACTCTTGAGTCGAATGCCGCGACGAATTGCACGGTTGCGCCGCCCATGCTTTCGCCCCACACAACAACTTGATCAGTTGTCACCCCTGCAACGTTCAGTATGTGAGTGATGGCGTCGCTGTAGCCGCGAATTTGACGCCACTGGTCAACAGCGAATCGCGGTTCGCCGTCGCTAGTTCCAAAGTTACGGTGGTCGTAGGCAAAAACGTGATGACCAGCCGCGGCGAGGTGACCGGCAAAAGTGTTGATCGACATGTGCGCAGTTGCCGAAAATCCGTGCGCCATAACGATCAGCGTGGCTTCGGGGGTGGCGGATTTGTGGAGTCTCCCTCGCAGCGTCGCGCCTTCTGATTCGAACTCGATGTTCTCGTAGGTATTAGTCATTGTTAGGCCTCGTTGGTCGTTGTTCCCGTTCTCATCCCAGATCTGCGGCGGGTGTTACGTAGCTGAGGTGCATCTGAGCGACAGGTGAGCTAAACCCGTCGAAGGCATCAGCGCGTTCTGGAGATTCGTTATATACCGCTAGGGCTGATTCGAAAGCTTCAATGTCGCCGGGATAGCTAACGGCCCAGACAAATTCGCTATTTTCGTTGTCCGCGTAGGCGAATTCGATTTTGAATCCGTATTTGTCGCGCACAGCTGCAATGGTGGGGAACCAAGCAGCCAGGCGCTGTAACCCGCCGGCTTCAACCTCATAGCGTCGCAATTGGATAGTCATAGTTATCTCCGATCCCAGAGTGAGCATCATTTCACACAACGGCATCACTGCATCTAATGACCCTCTGAAGGTAGGTTCCTTTCATGTCTGCTGATGCTGAGTCTCACATTTTAGGTCTTCGATCTGCGCGCGAGTTGTTAAGCATGCTCGCTGAGCGTGAGATCTCGAGCGTTGAACTACTCGAACACTTCGTGCAGCGAAACGAAGCCCTACATCCGCACATCAACGCGATTGTGACGCTCGACATTGACCAAGCCGAGGCCACAGCGAAAGCATCGGATCAACGCCGCATGGCGAACGACGATGTCGGTGAATTAGCTGGTTTGCCAATGACAATCAAGGACGCGATCGCGGTTCGGGGAATTCGTTCGACGGGTGGGGCCGTCGAACTAGAGAATCACGTACCTACGCACGACGCCGAGGTCGTCGCCAAAATCAGAGACGCTGGTGCAGTGATTTTTGGCAAAACGAATCTTCCCCGCTGGTCCGGTGACGTGCAGGCCTTTAACGACATTTTCGGCACAACAAACAACCCTTGGAAACTGGACTGCGGTCCCGGCGGTTCGTCGGGTGGAGCGTCAGCTGCATTGGCGTCGGGGCTGACTGCCTTGGACATTGGAACCGATATCGGTGGATCGGTTCGTCTACCTGCTCATTTCGCTGGGGTTTGTGGTCATAAGCCAAGCTTTGGGGTCGTTTCACAAATCGGTTACATCGATCATGTTTCGTATGGTCTCAGCGAAGCTGACGTCAACGTTTTCGGTCCGCTCGCTCGAACCGTTGATGATCTGGGGCTGTTGTTCGACGTCATTCGCGGACCACGTAACGATGCCAGCAGCGGTTGGAGATTAGAGCTACCCGCTACGCGGGGCACCGCTAAGGAACTTAGGGTCGCTGCCTGGCTCGACGATCCTGATTGTCCTGTCAGCGAAGCCGTGTCGAGTGTGTTAACAGACGCGGTCACAGCAATGGAATCCGATGGCATTTCTATTGACCGTTCAGCACGTCCGGGGGTGCCGTTCAACGATGTGCGTTCCGTCGGACAACTGTTGATTTCAGCTGCAACATCACCTGGGCGCACCGAAGAAGAGACCGCTGCGTTGCAAGAACTCGCGGCTGATTCTTCTGCAAGCCCGACAATGCGTATGCGAGCGCGGTCCTCCACCATGTCGCACCGAGATTGGCTGTTACTTACCGAAGCACGCGATACCAACCGCCGCCTATGGGCCCATTTCTTTAATGACTTTGACGTGTTGTTAGCGCCTGTGGCCTTCGTACCAGCCTTCGAACACCAACACGAAGGAAACCTGTACACCCGCACTTTGACGGTTGACGGAACAATTCGCCCCTACTCAGATCTCATCATTTGGACCTCTCAGTTCGGCTACGTGTGGACAGATGACGGGCGACCCGTAGGTATTCAGGTAGTAGGCCCATACCTCGGCGACCGCACCACTCTGGAATTTGCACGGTATTTGGAGACTCTCCTCGGTGGGTACCGCGTACCTCCCATTGCTTTCACCTGAGGCGAAAAGAATCTCGTTGAGGCTCACCTTGTTCCATCTGGATCAGAACGGGCCCGACCTCGGTCGCCCCTCACGCCGTCACTCATTCCTCAACCCTCACCGTTTAGGACCCCCCACCCCCACATAGGCTTCTGTGATGATCAAGGAACTCACAGACGAGCATGTCGCTCTGTACCTTGACCGAATTGGAGTGGAGGCTTCATCTGTGACGGTCGATCACGATGGCCTAGCTGCGCTTCAATATGCGCACCTCACCAGCGTGCCGTTCACAAACCTCGATGTATATGACCACCTGCCGGTGACAACATCACTCGACTGGTCTTTGCCCGCAGTACTGGCGGGTCGTGGTGGCTGGTGTTTCGTGTTGAACGGAGTTTTCGCAGCGCTACTTGAAGCGTTGAACTTTCGAATAGCTCGCATGAGTGCACTGGTGGTACTGACGGACACACCGTCACCAATGGAAGACCACCTCTGCATTCGGGTCGATCTTGATGAACCCTGGCTAATCGACGTCGGGTTCGGGGAGTCGTTCACTCGCCCGTTACCACTCAACAGCGATGCCGTCGTCAACGACGTTGCTGCTGGTCGACGATTTCGCTTGACCAAGAGAAACGACGGGCGCCGCCAACTCGAATCCGAACAGCACGTCGGTGGCGAGCCTCATTGGCGAGCGGACTACCATTTTGCTGCTGATAGTCGCGAACTGGCCGACCTCAGCGACGCGAACGACTATCTGTGTGCAACCTCGGGATTGTCCTGGACCGAAAAACGATTCTCCACGAGACTTACCGATGATGGCAGAGTCACCCTGCTCCATGACCGGATCAAGTTCACGCCACGGTACGGGAATGAACATGTCGTAACCCTTAATGATGAAGCAGCGTGGGAAGCGGCACGTCAGCGGCATCTGCCAACACCTACTTGAACAAGACACAGTTTGTAGGCATCACCTAAAAACCGAATGGGGCGGAGCCTGCCGGCTCCGCCCCATTCACTTGACATTATTGAGCTAATTCAGCTCACCGGCATCCGCCTTGATCCTTGTCCCACCGACAGTTCGGGGTTCCACCGTTCAAGTCCAATATGTCGCCAACCTGGGTCCATGTCTGCACTTCGGCATCGAACTGGCTGAAGTCGGAACCTTCCACGAAGTAGGCGTCAGCGGCACCATTCAAACCCGTTTGGATTCCATCGAGAATCTGCGGGTGATAGATGGCGATATTTCTGACAGCAAGGATGAAGTTGGTCCGACTCAGGCCTCCAGGCAACGAAGCAGCCACTCGCAACATTTCAGTATGCGGGTAGCCGTAGCTCACGCCTGCCGCGTACAGCGAAATTGCGGGGTCAAGCCCTTGATCTTCGAGCATGCCGTTAATAAAGGAAATGAACGGCTCATCAGCATGCTTGGGGTCAGTGGAGTCCTTATTGCCGCCACCCACGACATACCAATCATGTGCGGCCATGCCTGCTGGCTTCATATACGCGGCGATTGCTTTACACACCGATGGAGTGAATGCCGCATCGAGCGTGGCGAGCAAACCAGCAGCCTCGACTTCCTGAATGGCCAGAACGCAAGGGTTACCGGCAGTCATGGAGATAAACACATCCGGTTCAAACGCGGCGATGGTAGTGACCTCGTTAGTCAGCGTTGGTGCCGCCGGATCATGTCTCACCGGGAGGTACTCACTGACCACGTCCGGGTTCAACTCGGCGTACAGCTCGAAGCCGATCTCATATGCGAGACCGAAGTCGTTGTCCATAACCAGACCTGCGACCTTTACGGGAAGCTGGTCGGCAAGGTTGTTCTTAATCCAGGTACCCCAAAGCACCGCTTCGGTGGAGTACGACATGTGTAGGCCGCTAGTCCACGGATGGTTCTCCGGGTCGCCCCAGGCCGGGTGGCCAGTCATCACGAACGGATGTGGGATGCACTCATCGTTGATCTTGTCGTAGACAGCCAACGTGTTAGGCGAACCAAGAGTCAACAAGGCGAAAACATTCTCCGACTCGATCAACTCGTCGATGAACTCAATGGTTTGAGCCGCAACGTAGCCGTCGTCTTTGACTAACAGCACGACGTCTCTACCAGCTATGCCACCATCAGCATTGACGGTTTGCAAGTAGGCGTTCCAACCCACACCAAGGTTTCCGTATGCCGCCAGGTTTCCAGACATCGCGGTTGTGTGACCGATCCGAATTTCGGTGTCAGTGATGCCCGAGTTATTTGACCAGTCACTTGGGCAGTCATTGAGGTCAATTTCAAAACCTGCGGGCCCGCGAAGGATGTTGTCGTCCCCGACACCCCATTCACCGGCGTCCATCTTGGCTGTGATTTTCGCGATCATTTGCTGACGGTTGTACGCGGCCTCTTCCCAGATGCCGTCGATCGTTGATCGATCAAAAGTCACCTCAGCTTCTTCTTCCTCCTCGTCAGCCTCTAAAGCTTCGTCAATGTCCTCTTGAGAAAGGACACCACCAGTCTCTTCTTCAGAAGAACTAGAAGCAGACGAGTCAGAGTCATCGTCGCTACCACCGCATGACGCGGCCACCATCGCAAACACCACGAACAACGCCAATAAGCGCCAAATCCTTCGCTTCATTTTTCCCCCCATGGAAATGGTCTAAACGACCACTAACTAAACGAATGTTTAGTTTGCAACCTAGCAGGCTCTACAGACTGCCGTAATTTCGCACCGACACATGAGGCTCGCAGGTGCGACAGGTAAGGGAGCGCAGGTAGACCGACGGTCTAAGGCCCTAGCCCTGATAGGGCCGATCTGACTAGTGTCGAAACAGTTGCAAGTTGGGAGGGGCCCCATGAATACCGTTGAATCGGAAGCTAGCAAAGTAAGCGCCACTGAAATTCGCGGTCAATTGAGTCATCCAATAATCGACTCAGATGCCCACTGGCTCGAATTCGGACCGATGGTTCAACGACGCATGTACGAAATTGGAGGTGAGAAAGCCTTAGCGGGCTTCACCGGCACTCAAGAAATCGTGCCGCTACAAGAGATGGGACCGACCGGGCGAGCACACATGGGGTACGGACATCCGGGGTTTTGGATGCTTCCGATGAAGAACACTCGAGATCGGGCCACAGCAATGATGCCCAAACTGCTGTCGGAACGGATGGATGAATTCGGTCTGGACTTTTGCGTTATGTATCCCACGGGCGGGTTCGCCACCATGATGCAAGCAGATGCTGAAGTTCGAAGAGCGGCTAGCCGCGCGTTCAATATCTTCAGCGCCGAGTTTTTTGCTGATTACTCCGATGCCATGACTCCCGTGGCCCTCATTCCGATGCACACCCCCGACGAAGCAATCGACGAGATCGTTTACATTCGCGAAAAATTGGGTTTGAAGGCGTGCCTGTTCAGCGGAATGGTTCCTCGGCCAGTGCCAGCAGCCGAGGTAGGCGACCACAAAGCGCACCGGCTTGGATCGGTCACTTATGACGTCTTCGGTATTGATAGCCCCTATGACTACGACCCGGTCTGGCAGGCATGCATCGAATACGGCGTATCACCCACCTTTCATTCAGGAGGTCGGGGCTATGCCCTTCGGCGGTCCCCTACCAATTTCACCTACAACCACATCGGACACTTTGCCTCCACGGCAGAAGCGATCTGTAAAAGCATGTTCCTTGGCGGTGTAACTCGCCGCTTCCCTGATATTCGGATGGGATTTCTCGAAGGGGGTGCTGCGTGGGCGTGTCAACTCTTCGTAGACCTCATCGAACATTGGGAAAAACGCAACCGAGTGGCACTTGAGTACAACGATCCCGCAACTCTTGACCATCAACTAATGATCGAACTCGCGCATCGATTCGGTCCCGACGACATGGCCGAACTCATGTTGGACCTCGATAATGCGCTGTTTGCGGCGCTCAACAGTGCAGCTTCCACCAATGACGGTGGCCAGGACGAGCTCGACGATTACGCCCCTTGCGGTATCCAAACGGAACAAGATATCGCGGACCTTTTTGTTCCGAACTTTTACTTTGGCTGCGAGGCTGATGACCGAATGAACGCCACCGCGTTCAACACTGATGTCAACCCTTTCGGGTCTCGGATTAACGCGTTGTTTTCTTCCGACATTGGACACTTCGACGTCATACACATGGATCGAGTCTTGCC
>LWDU01040990.1_pt1 | contig 101759 bp, 102 predicted proteins | sample 727161 | NCBI WGS metagenome assembly LWDU01 (sample SAMN04566230, study PRJNA314399) | hydrothermal vent metagenome | isolation source: deep sea hydrothermal plume seawater | place: Mexico: Gulf of California, Guaymas Basin | collected 2004-07-11 | reverse complement strand
AACACCTAGAAACAGAAAAACCCCATAAAGGGGTCTTTAAAAATCTGGTAGCGGGGGCAGGATTTGAACCTACGACCTTCGGGTTATGAGCCCGACGAGCTACCAAGCTGCTCCACCCCGCGATTGATTTTTTTAATTATACTGGGTATTTAGAATCTAGCAAGTTTAATTTCAAATTAAATGCATTAGCACTAATACCAGACCCGCTATCAGCCCAGCAATAACATCATCCAGCATAATTCCAAACCCACCAGATATTTTCTGATCTATCCACTTTATTGGCCAGGGCTTGATAATATCGAAGATTCTGAACAACACAAATCCCAATATTAGATTTTGCCAACTAAAAGCGACAAACCACATAGTAATTAAAAATCCGGCAATCTCATCCCAGACTATCCCGCCAAAATCATGTTCGCCTAATTTGTCTGCCGCAATTCCACAAATCCAAACCCCCACAACCGAACATAACAGAGTTACAACACTATATATCCAGAGGTTGGTCTGAATTAATACTAAATAAATAGGTACTGCTGCTAAAGTTCCAAAGGTTCCCGGCGCCTTCTTTGCCAGCCCCGAGCCAAATCCAAAAGCCAGGCATAGAACCGGGTCTAATAATATTTGCCGTGCGCTAAGTTGATTCTTTCCTACTTTATTCAAAAACATTACTATCACTCGCCATTAAACCTGCCATAACCTTGTAAACCCCTAGAAACATCAATTGAACGCTAGTTTTCCGTGCTGGATATTGAAAAATAATTTCTTTCACAGGAACGAGCACGAAATACAGTAAACACCTAAATTTGGAAGCGGGGTCTTTAGCCTGCATTTAATAAGTAGCCTAAAGGACTGCGCCCCATTGTACCTGCTATCATTCGTGAACATTCCTAAGCTAGATTCAATAATAATTTTGGATGTTTATATTTTTTACCTCTCTAAGACCATTCTCTTCGAGCTATTTTTGTCTTTCAGGCCCAGCTTTTCCACAAAATCAATGCCCAACTGATGCTCCTAAGTTAAAGTGCTCAAAACCCGCTTGATTAAATTGAGAAGTTTTTCCTAAGCGCATTATACGCAAACCTTGTTGTTCTTCAATAGCGCCTATGCAGGTGCAGGCAATATTAAGCTTGCTGGCATTATCTGCATTTATGGTAAAACATAATTCATAATCATCACCTGCAACCAAGGGCATCTGCCAATCCCCCGTTTGCTGTATATAATGAATTACTGCGTCAGGTAATGGTATTTTCTCATAGTCCAGTGTAGCGCCAACACCACTTTTACTTAGAATATGTCCCAGATCAGCAGCCAGCCCATCGGAAATATCAATACAGGCATGCGCTAAAGAGCGTATAGCGAGGCCTTCTTTAATACGCGGCTCGGGGCAATGAAAGCGCTGCAAAGCCTGTTGCATATCTTGCCCTGCATACCCTTGTTTAATTTTTAAGCCCAAACCTGCATTACCAATACTTCCGGTCACATAAATCAGATCACCTGCTTTTGCAGCTGATCGTTTCAGAGCTTGATTCACGGGCACCAGACCCATTGCCTGAATGCTTAAAGTTAAAGGCCCTGATGTTGTGTCACCGCCAATCAAATCCAGCTGATATTTATCAGCCAAGGTAAATAAACCATCAGCAAAGGCTTGCAGCCAGCCCGAGTCAACTCTTGGCATAGTCAACGCCAAAGTAATCGCCATAGGCTCAGCTCCCATACTGGCCAAATCACTTAGATTAACAGCTAGTAATTTATACCCTAACTGCTGTGGCGATACGTCAGGGAAAAAATGTATATTTTCCACCATGGTATCGGTAGTAATCGCTAGCTCATAACCTTCAGGTACCGAAAGCAATGCGCAATCATCGCCAACTGATAACCTTGTGCATTTATGTTGTGCCGGTCGAGTAAAGAACTGTTTGATTAAATCAAATTCTGCAAGTGCCATAGACTATAACTACTGTGCGTTTTGCAATTTGTGTAACTCTTTATTATGTTCATCCAATTTTCTTTGCATATCTGATAGTTTTGGATTTACATAATCAAAAGTGCTGGGCACGTTAACGTGAGGGGCATTTTTCACCGCCTGTTTATCCAGCTCATCATCTACTTGTGCCCCAGCATCAGAGAGTGCACTTGAGTCTGTTACTTGCTTTGGCTTTTCTTCACTGACAGATAACTGCTCTTCAGGCATCGTGTCTTCTTTCTCCTGCCTATACTTACGTAATTTATCTTCATCGATATATTTATCATTCACTAAATATTGCACCTTTGAACGCTTAGGACAGGCGGCTGTTTGATAATAAACCTTACCATTTACTCGCATCGAGTAATCGCTGCTACAGAACCCATAAAGACTGAAAGCATCAATATTAAAATAACTCGCATATAAGCTCCTTAAGAGTTTAGGGACGAGCATGAAATAAGGCACCTGAAAACAACTAATTCGGAAACCGAATTGTTCAAGTTATTCCATGCACATTCCTTAGTATTTTGTATGGTAAATTATACCGCGTATCATCACTGTTTTGCTTATGGATTTATAAATTTATAGACGGCCACGCCAATGATGATTAAAACCACCACTGCCCAGCCAATAACATCCATATATTGGCGCAACTTCGCCTCAAAGCGCTCGCCCCCCCAGGCTAATAAGCCAGCCACCAGAAAAAAACGCATCCCACGACCCACAAAAGAAGCCAAAACAAAAGGCACAAACATCATTGATAATGCCCCTGCTGCAATAGTAAAAACTTTGTACGGAATGGGTGAAAAACCTGCGACAAAAATAGCCCAAAAACCCCAATCTTTAAACCACTGCTCCGCTAATTGATACTTAGGCCAATAATGTGTACCTTCCAGCCAGGGCTGAATCAGATCAAAGGCAAAAAAACCAATCGCATAACCTAACATCCCGCCTAACACAGAAGCAATGGTAGTAATCGACGCTAGGCGCAGCGCTCTAGACTGTTGTGCCAGCACCATTGGAGCCAACATAACATCGGGCGGCACGGGAAAAAAAGAAGACTCGGCAAAGCTTAAAGTCGCCAGGTACTTTGTAGCATGGCGGTGCCTAGACCATCGAATGGCTTGATCGTAGAGTTTTTTGAACATGAATTAAATATTTACAAAGCATTGAACGCAAAAAAGAGGCGTAAGTATCTCATGTTTTATCACAATCTATTAAAAAAGTAGCCGGGGCAAAAACCACCCTCAAAATCTGTTTATAAAAACAATTGGATGCTTAATTCGGATATTTTCTGTTTATAACTTACTTTCAAAATCAATTTAGTGACTGAGAAAAAATCATTTATAGCTTTGATTAACACTCTGAACTAAAAACTGCTAGTACAGCACACCTTAAACTTATGGTATAAAAACTTTATAACAAATTATTTTTAATTGTAATGGTTTAATACTCTTAATATTTTAGGGCTGCTTACTGCCAATAGATGGTTGAGCCGATTACTTTGCATAACGCCTTACTATGTATAAGGTGGCAGTCGCAGAGAGCAATATAAACATCCTTTAATTTTCTAAGGCATACGTTTCGGCGGCGAAAGATTAGATCATTGCGGGTACGCATGCACACTGAGCTGAGTATTGAGCAACTAACCGAGTGGTTAAACCCTATTATTAATGGGTGGCTAAACGACTATGGTCTTTACAATCGCTCGGCGGTATATAGTATGTGTCGTCACATCAATAAGACACTGGTGAGGTAGGCTAGGCGGAAGTTCAAACCACTCTGACATCGAATAACCAGAGCAATGTTGTTTTTAGAAAAGATTACACAGATCAATATCTTGATTTGTTTACCCATTGGCAGGCAGGAATGAAAGGTACGTTTGCCTCATGGGAGCATCATGAGTTGAGAGGTTCACGTACCGTTCTGCGAGAGACTGAGAGAGGAGGTTCCCTTGGCCTACCTTCCACTGAGCTTTAGCAAAGTGTAGATTTTTAGTCTCTTTTAGCTGTAGTGCTGGGCGTTTTCTCGAAGCGTTTTTTTGCGTAGAGAAAACCTAGATGGTGTGGCACTTAAACGATTAGTGACCAGTCATTTAAGCCCATTTCGATGGCGTAACCCAGAAACCAATCCACATATTACACGGAATGAAAACAGGAATACCATCTTCACTTTTTAATAAATTGGCCCGGACATTGGCGAGCACTCTAGTTTAGGAGGGTAAGTGTACAGGCACACAGTAACAGGAAATTATCATGGTTTGAAACATTTCTCCTGCCGATATAGTCGAGCCAATTTCTCAGGGGATACGCCAAAAAAATAGAGTAATCGTAAACGCCACATTAAAATAATGGTTCGCCATACGCCGAATATTGCCCAGCGGCGAGCAGAACTTTTTACCTTGGATTTAATACAATAGGGTGGACTAATGTATTTAAGGCGTTTACTCAGCTCTATATCTTCCATTAAGGCAATTTCGGGAAAACCGCCTACGCTCTCAAACACCTTACTAGTTATAAATATAGCTTGATCTCCGGTTGCAATACCGCTGAGTCGTGAGCGCAAATTCATCATTTGCGCGACCATTTTTAATAGTGGTGATTTCCCTGTTAGATGAATATCAAAGCGCCCCCATTGGGCACCTCTATCTATGCCCTGCTGAATACTTTGTAAAGCTTGTGCCGGCAAATAGGTATCGGCATGCAGGAAAATCAATATTTCAGCTGATACTTGTTTGGCTCCCGCATTCATTTGTAGCGCTCGACCTCTAGCGGAAATAATAAATTGATCTACCAAGCCTATAGAAATTTTGTGCGTGTCATCTGTACTACCTGCATCAGCAATGATTATTTCGCAATGCTTTCTTAGCGGTTGCAATGCTAATAAAAAATCGCTTAAATCTGTAGCCTCGTTTAAAGTTGGGATAATGATACTAAATTTTCTCACAAATACTCTTCCAAGGTAACGCGCAAAAAATCCAGAACATCCTGTAACTTATTTACTAACTTAATCATTGTTTTGCTCCCTGAGTTAGATAAAAAGGGCCAGATAAAAAATTATTTTTAAGTCGCATTACTAGTGTAAAACTTACATAATAATCAAATTCAGCTGCTAATGCCGTATTTTGTTGTACAAGCAAGAATGTTTTATTGAGTGAAGCAGACTAAATAACAACGCAATAAGGGGATCAGAAAGACATGAACTTAAAATCTAAAGGAATTATCTGTGGTGCAATCCTATTCGCTTTATTTTATGCGGCCAACTCATCTACTGCCGCTAGTAAAAAAGCTAATACTACTGCTGACCGCATTGTTGTTGCAAATGTGGGCTTTAAGACACCTGAGTCCATAGAATATTATCCTGCCGAGGATGTCTACCTGGTGAGCAATATAAATGGTGATGCCTTAACTGCCGATGGCAATGGTTTTATATCCAAAATCAAACCAGATGGTAGCGTCGTTGAACTCAAATGGCTGAATGGAAAAAAGCAGAATGTGCTCTTAAATGCACCAAAAGGCCTTGCTATTCAAGGTAATATCTTATATGTAGCCGATATAGATCAGGTGCATATTTTCGAACTTCCCAGTGGTAAACAGAGAAAATCGGTCACCATCAAAAACAGCACTTTTCTCAATGGTATTACGCCAGGAATCGGTGATGTTGTTTATGTGACAGACAGTGGCTTAAAAGCAGGAAATAACGCTTATGCCTACTCGGGTACTGATGCTATTTACAAAGTCAGTGCTAACGGTAAATATAAGTTGATTGTCAAAGATAAAAATATGGGCCATCCAAATGGTATTATCGCAGATGGCAAAGAACTCACTGTAGTCACTTTCGTTTCCGGGGAATTATTTCGTATTGATGCACAGGGTAAACGGCATGATTTACCCAAGCCCCCTAAAGGAGATCTGGATGGCCTGCTTAAACTGGATGATAGTCGACTTATCATGTCTAGCTGGGCTGGGTCTGCTTTGTATGTGCTAAACAAGGATAATACTTATAGTATTCTAGCCGACTCTCTTGATGCGCCCGCCGATCTGGGATTCGACCCTAAACGTCAGCGTATATTGATTCCATTATTTAAGAAAAACCAGCTTATTTTTCTACCACTGTAAGCTTTATACTGATGATACGAATGCAAAAAAACCTGCCCAATATTGCTGTATTACTGGCAGCTTATAATGGTTCAAGCTATCTTGAGGATCAGCTAGAAAGTATCTGGCGCCAATCAGGTGTAGAGCTGAGCATTTATATCAGCATTGATTTATCTTCAGATGCTAGCTATCAATTATGTTGCGCTTTTGCTGAGCGACACCCTCAGGTAAGGATTTTAGATTACGGGCAAAAATTTGGCGGTGCAGCGGCTAATTTTTATCGTTTAATCAGAGAAGTTGATTTTTCAGCATTTGATTATGTTGCCCTTGCTGATCAAGATGATATTTGGCTGGATGATAAACTTTTCAGTGCCTGCGAAAAACTTAAGCAAGGTAATTATGCTGCCTATTCGGGTAATGTTCTCGCATTCTGGCCGGATGGCAGGGAAACAATCATTAATAAAGCCCTACCACAACGAAAATCTGATTATTTATTTGAGGCAGCCGGTCCTGGCTGTACTTATGTACTAAGTTCTGAACCGATGTTAGAGTTTAAAAATTTACTTATTTCGCATAGCCAACAGGTCCAGCAAGTCGGCTTACATGACTGGTTTATTTATGCATTCTTTAGAGCCAGGGGCTTAGCCTGGTTTATTGACCCCGAGTATAAATTACTCTATCGCCAGCACGCTAATAATCAGGTGGGAATCCATAAAGGCTGGCAGGCGAGTGCCAAACGGTTACAGCTGTTACGCAATGGCTGGTATAAACAACAGGTGGTTTGCATCGCAGATTTAATTGACGAAGATCATCTTAATGTGCGTTCAAGAATGGCTATCCTGAAAAATATACGTCATTTAAGACGGCGGTTTCGTGACAGATGCATACTTTTTTGTATTGCTTTAATAGGGCTCTATTAATCATGGAAAAAGTTTTGGTAACCGGAGCGACAGGATTTATTGGCAAGGCATTGGTACAGACTTTAGTTGCACAACAATTCAATGTTGTTGCAGGGGTACGCCAGATAGATGAGTCTCAATCAGACACACAAATTGAGCTGGGTGATTTATGCGCTGCAACAGATTTCTCTGCTGTATTGCAAGATATTGATGTAGTCATCCATCTGGCGGCGCGTGCGCATATCATGCATAACAGGGCATCAGATCCGCTGGCAGCGTTTCGTAAAGTTAACACTGCCGGAACTTTAAATCTTGCAATACAGGCAGCAGAAGCTGGCGTAAAGCGATTTATCTTTATTAGCTCCATAAAGGTTAATGGTGGACTGACGACTAGCAACGCACCATTTCAAGTAGAACTTATCGCACCTCCTGTAGATCCCTATGCCTTATCTAAATACGAAGCTGAGCAGGGTTTAATGTCCCTGACGCATAGTACCTCGATGCAAGTAGTTATTATTCGCCCGCCTTTAGTTTATGGCCCAGGTGTAAAAGCAAATTTTGCAAAAATGATAAACTGGCTGGCCACGGGAATTCCTTTACCATTCGGTGCTATACACAATAAGCGTTCATTGATTGCATTAGACAATTTACTGAGCTTTATTATGCTTTGTATCACTCACCCAAAAGCTACCAATGAGGTATTTCTGATTGCTGATGGGGAAGATGTATCGACAACACAACTGCTACAAAAAACTGCTCATGCATTGCATAAAAAGAGCGTATTAGTACCGGTTCCGGTTAGCTGGATGCGAATTGTTGCTGCATTATGCGGGAAGCAAGAGGTGGCAAATCGCTTATTTACTTCATTACAGGTCGATAGTTCAAAAGCGACGGCTTTATTGGGCTGGGAACCTGTGATTAGCATGGATAAGCAATTACAAAAAATGACCGATTCTTATTCCAGCTAGGCTGCGCTGCTTAAATAATCACAATCTTATTCAGATCAAACCCCGAGACTTCTTTATACCCTGCATAGCCCCGTGTATTGGATAGAATACGCGACTCTTCAATACGGAAATCACCTATACTATGCGTATGTCCATGAAACCATGCAGAGATATCATGGCCATAAAAAAGTGACGTCAAGTCATTACAGTATGCAAGCCTTTTAATTGCATTGGGCGAATCATTCCAGCTCCAGCTCGTAGGCGCATGGTGCGTGACCACCACGGTTTTTCCTTTAAAAGGCCTGGCTAGGGCTTTTGCCAACCATGCTTTGGAATGTTTATGAAATGCCGTGAATTGTTGCACATTAAATTCCCCGTCTGCAAAGCGAATTTTTCTAAAATCATTCAAGTTTCTGCTCAGGTTTTCAGCCGCTTCCTCTCCTTCAACAAACAAGTCAGTCCATAGAGAGCAACCTAGAAAGCGAACACCGTTAAATTTAAAACTATTATTTTCCAGAAAATGAATATTGGTATTAGCACACTTTTCTTTTAGCATACGCAATGTGTCATGGTATTCATGATTATAAAATTCATGATTCCCGGCAACATAAATCACCGGTTTATTTAATCCAAGTAACCACTCTATGGCCTGATCATATACCCCTATATCGCCCGCTGCGATAACAATATCGGCATTATTATCAGGTAAAGCCAATGATCCAAATTCTAGATGTATATCTGAGAAATAGTTAATTTTCATAAGAATTATCCTGCATTATTCAATTTTGTATTATTTACAGGAACGCGCACGGAAGTCAGTTGCTTAAATTATTTCGTGCACGTTCCTGCTCTTCCTTGCGCTAAACTTGCAAAAATATGGTTATCAATAACTGGTAAATAGTGCAAATATTAATATAATCCAGCAATTTTACCTACAATTATCAAGGAAAACCATGTGAACTAAACAGCAATCTGTTTTTTTAAGCAGGGTTCATATATACTTTAGAAATACGCACGTAATATGTTGAGCATCTAGCGCAGAATTTTTATTCGTATTCAAGACGTAGAAATAGGAGCATAGCTAGCTACGTAACTATTTATGCAACACAGAAGACGGATAAAAAAACAAGTCAGTTGCTTAAATTATTTCGTGCACGTTCCTTAGTGTAATTGTAATTACGAAAACAAACCATATACCATGTCAATTAGTCCCAGAAAAAACACTCATCAAGTCCTAGTCGGAAATGTTAAGGTTGGTGGTGCTGCGCCAATAGTTGTTCAATCCATGACCAATACCGATACTGCTAATATAGATGCAACAGTAAAACAGGTGATGGAACTTGCCAATGCGGGTTCTGAGCTGGTACGTATTACCGTAAATAATGAAGAGGCCGCAGAGGCAGTTCCAGAAATACGTAGACAGCTGGACGCTAACGGTTTTTCAGTTCCGCTGGTGGGTGACTTTCATTTTAACGGACATAAACTACTCGAGAAATACCCAGAATGTGCAAAAGCACTGGGTAAATATAGAATAAACCCTGGAAATGTTGGTAAAGGCGCCAAAAGAGACACCCAATTTCAGCAAATGATCGAATGTGCTGTCAAGTATGATAAACCTGTGCGTATCGGCGTTAATGGCGGTAGCTTGGATCAATCAGTACTGACACGACTGCTGGATGAAAATAGACAAAAAGCTGTGCCTGAAGAACTCCCTGCTGTCACTCGTGAAGCGATTATTATTTCCGCTCTGGAAAGTGCCGCTGCTGCAGAATCGTACGGTTTATCTAAAAATAAAATTATCCTTTCTTGTAAAATCAGTAATGTTCAAGAACTCATCAGTATCTATCAAGACCTTTCCAACCGCTGTGAATATGCATTACATTTGGGATTAACTGAAGCAGGGATAGGCTCAAAAGGCATCGTCGCCTCATCAGCAGCGTTGTCCGTTTTAATGCAAAAAGGCATAGGCGATACTATTCGCATTTCCTTAACGCCAGAGCCGGGCGCAGCACGGACCAAAGAAGTCATCGTTGGTCAGGAAATCTTGCAAACCATGGGCTTTCGTTCATTTACGCCGATGGTTATTGCCTGTCCAGGCTGTGGTCGTACCACCAGTGATTATTTCCAGAAATTAGCCATGGATATTCAAAACTATTTACGCGAACAAATGCCAACCTGGCGTGATCAATATAAAGGGGTTGAAGAAATGGAAGTCGCTGTTATGGGCTGTGTGGTTAATGGTCCTGGTGAAAGCAAAAATGCTAATATTGGTATTAGTCTACCGGGCACCGGTGAAACCCCTGTTGCACCTGTTTATGAAGATGGCGAAAAAACCGTCACCTTAAAAGGCGATAGAATCGCTGAAGAATTCCAGGCCATTGTAGAAAAATATATAGAACGTACCTATAGCGCATAAACCTAAAACCCAAACCATGCGTTGTTAAATACTTTCTAAATTAACAACGCATTTAAACGTTTTTTTACAGCCCGAAAAAAGTACACCCCATCGCTCAAATATATTATTGACTAAACGGTTCTAAGCTAATGAGTACAACTGAAAAATCTATCAGCTCTTCAATGCACCAACTGGAACAACAACTTGCGGATAAAAATCCAGCATTATTACAGGCATTTAGGCTTTATCATGAACTGGATCAGGTTGCATATGATCTTGGGCTTATCGGAATAGATGACTCTTTAGCGAATAAAACCTCATGGTCGCCCATTATTACTGTTATTGGTGATCCATTCTCCGGGCGCAATGAATTTATCAATCGTTACCTTGATACAGCCATACCAGCGATAGATGCGTTTGCTAACCATGCACAATTTACGCTTCTAATTCACCGTCCCGACGATACTCCGATGTCTTTACCAGGCACAGCCGTTGATGGTGACCCTCGGTTTCCTTTTTACCATATCAGTGATCGTCTGGAGCAAATAGAAAAAGGCGAAAGCCGGCATATCAATTCCTATCTGGAACTTACGACTAATAATAGCAGTAAGTTAAAAGACAAAACCATAGTGCTAGCGCCTGGGTTTTCGCCCAATGTTAAAGATAAAGGCGTCGCCCTCCTACGAGAGCATGCAGCTACCCTTTCTGATCTTGTGTTTGTGTTCTTAGATGCCAGCAAACCCAATCTTGAAGATTTCCGCACGACACTTGCGCCTTTTCTGGAAATGACCAGCCAAAGCCATAATCCTGGGAAGTTTATCTATGTCATAAACCAGACACAGGACTCAGTTAACCCAGTAGATCTTAATTCCTGGAAACAACAATTAACCAACCTGGGACTACAATCAGGTCAGTTTTTTGTATTAAAACAGAGCACTACAACCAATAATCAACTAGCTATCGAACAAAAGCTGGCAAATATTGATGTAGAAAGTGCCTATCGTATCTTGCATACATTAGAGCAGCATATTAATGAGTTCGACTCGGTAATCATCCATGAAGTAAAAAAAGCAATCGTACTATGGAAAGACCGCTCGCATTTTACTGTCATAGTAGTACTCAGTTTTATCGCTATGACATTGGTCGCAGGTGAAATTCAATTTGGACTGGTCGCTGTCCTACTGGACCCTTTTGTGGCATCAATTTTTTTATTTTTGTTAATTGTTACCATGATTCCATTGCATATTTATAGTAGTAAAATCCATGCTAAATTTATCAGTAAAAAGCTAGAAGAACGTCAAGTTGAATTAGGTTTAATGGAAAATATGTCTGCTTTATTTCAAAGGAGCTTAACTTTCTGGCACATTCTTCTCCCTTATGAGCAACCTGTTGGCTGGAATAAAGATGTTCAGGAAACATTAGATATGATAAAAACCCGTGCCAAAGGTCTGGTGCGATCACTTAATAATACGTTTAATTCCAGCGTTTCGACTAACGACAAAGAAGAAACTTTTTTAAATCTGTAAGGGACTTTATAATTAAAAAGCATGAGATTGACATTATTTACAGCAAAATAATTAGTAAGTCTCTATTAGGCATGTTATTTGTATTGTCACTAGTGAATGGACTGGCATTAGCCTCAGCTTTGCCAAAATCACCCCGATCATCTCACCCTGAGGGTGTGCCACTCATTATGTTTTCCACAGATGTAGCTAATGGCCTTATTAGTACGCATGGAGCGCAAGGTTCTAGCCCTGTTTCATTTTCGGCAACGGCTACTTATCAGCGCGATACTGCAGTTGCACCACAAGACGTTGATGATGGCTTTACGCTGGCGATGGCTCTTAATCTTGATGCTCAGGGACTGGTCGAAGTAGATTCCATCATTCCTACTTATGGCAATGCACCGCTACCTGAAGAGATGGCCGTTGCCTTATTTCTAACCCGGATTATGAAACAGCGCCCTGATATTCCAGTTATTCCCGGTGCAATGGCGCAGGCAAGCCAGACCTTACATGGCACATCTCAATGGTTTTCAGGTGCAAACGTGCAGATTGAAGGAGCCAATGGCTCTTTTGCAATTTCTTGCCGAAATTCGGGTGTGGAAATGATGTACCGTCGCTTAATTAATAGCCACAAACCGATAACAATTTTAGCCATCGGCCCATTAACTGATGTTGCATGTCTGTTGACTACCTCTCCAGAAATTAAAGACAAGATCGCTGAAATTATCATATTAGCTTCCCGCCTTGAAGGCAAATCAGTCAGTGTTAATGGTAAAATTGTTAATGATTTCAACTTTCGCATGGATCCTATCGCAGGTGCTCTATTATTGGGTTCTGAAGCTGCAAGAGAAATCCCCATTCGCCTGATAACATTCAGTTTATCAGGGCAGACTTCCCAGTCAGGTGATTTGATTGAATTTAATTCAAGCACATTAAAAGGCCCTACACCTGCAACACCTGAGTCACAATTTAGTCTAAATTTACTCCTGCAATCTTCGGTTCCGCGCATGCAATTCTGGGAGAGTATTTTTGGCACACCGCAAGGACCGTTTGATCAATACACTCTCACTGCAGCAGTATGGCCGGAGCTGTTTAACTGCCAACCAGCGCTAGCTTATATTCAGCAGTGCCCTACTCCCGCTTGGAGCCCTCTATACCCGACTGACTCGGAAGGAAATCCCACACAAAAACCTTATAACGCGCCAGATAATCGCTGCATGGATCACGGCACTGAAAATGGCGCAAGTCTTTCTGTAATAGCCGCTGAATTAGTTGTCAGCTTAAACCTGAACAATCCGGGACCTTTAATTCGAGGAATTACAGGTATTGATGGCAATATTCCGAATTTAAATCAGCGCGCACTTCCTGTCACTGCCTGCACCGACTTTGCAAGTCCTGCCGCAAGACAGTTGTTTCAGGAATTACTGTATAAATATACCTGGTAGAAAAACTTACAGCACAGCATAATTATTTGCTGAATTCAGATTTCAAAATATTGATCATATAGAATCGGATAACTCTGGCGCGCAGGCTTAAGTCTGCTCCCCTAAATCATGGGTCGTAAAAATTCATATCAACTGATGCTGTATCTGGCGCGTCGCTTAAATCTGTAGCTTATTTTGCAAATCTAGCGCGTATTGTTGCAAGTTTTTAAGTAATTGCTGATCCACTCCCTCTTGTTGCTTTAATTGATCGATTTGTTGCTGATAATTATTAAAATCAAGAAAACCATCTTTGTTGCTATCGCTCAAGCGAGTTATACAAAATTTCTTCCAGTGCTTATTCTCTTGATTGTTTAAAGTTTCGGGGTAATTTCTTGCGCGATATCTAAACAGCATTTCAGCTAATCTCGAATCCCCCCCCTTAAATGTGAAATCAGCAAGTTGTTCAGGTTGTAATGCACGAATCTGATTCATATTTTGCTTATCCTGTGCAGAAAAAAATCCACCGCTATAAATCATTAGATCCGGTTCTGGCTCTGACTCAGCAGGATAACTATGCTCACCAAATACTTTATTCAGCCTGGCTTGTAAGCCATCTGACTGCTGAATTAAATCCTTATGCCTATGACATAGCTCTATATCAATATGTAGACGCTCTGCATCAATGGCACGTAGTACTTTTTGCGGTGCCACAATAGGACATTTATTGATATGAATTGTCTTTAAAGGAATGCGTTCTATACCCTCTGGCAAATCTGCCTTAGGAGTAAAAATCCGATACTGAATTTCTTCTGCGGACAAATTAAGCATCGTTTCTGGATCCACTGATAAATCATAAACGATGACTCCATTACTATTTGTCGGGTGCTGACAGATAGGTAAAACCAGAGATAAATACTGCTTATCAGCCCCATACATTCCAGAAACATGCACAACCGGAGTATAGGTTCCTAGTTGTAATAATTGTGTAATCGGGTGTTTACCTTTGTTTTGCAGAAAAAACTGAAATAGTTTGGGTTGTGCCTGTTTAATTAATTTCGCTAATGCAATTGTAGCGTAGACATCAGACAGCGCATCATGAGCAGATGCATGTTCGATTCCATTTTCAGCAGTCAGTTTTTCCAGGCGAAAACTAATTTTACCTTCAGCATCGACCGGCCATTTAATGCCTTCAGGGCGAAGTGCATGCACGGTACGGATCAAATCAATTAAGTCCCAGCGAGAATTACCATTCTGCCATTCTCTAGCATAAGGGTCGTAAAAATTACGATATAACAGGTTGCGCGTTACTTCATCATCAAAGCGTAAATTGTTATAACCTAAGGTACAGGTATTCTGCAGAGCCATTTCCTTATGAATCCGGGCAATAAATTCTGCTTCACAAATTCCTTTTTCTTTTGCCAGTTGGGGCGTAATGCCAGTAACAAGACAGGCTTCTGGCTGAGGTAATGAATCATCAGCAGGCTGACAATAAATAACTAGAGGCTCACCGAGAATATTAAAATCAAAATCAGTCCTAACTCCTGCAAATTGAACGGCTCTATCACGCTGAGGATCGACACCAAAGGTTTCATAATCATGCCAGTAGAAGCTATTTTCAGTCATAGGCTTAGTTTAACTACCTGTAAGAGTTACATAAAACTCTATTATGTAACAGATATTTGCAGCATAGAAGAAAAAAATCTGCTTTAGCGGCGCTAGTTAATTTTTTATGATGGCGCGGTCCTTCTGAGTAGGTTTAGTGTTTCCCACTTAATACCCTTCTCCGAGTATATGCAGGAAATCTTTAATACTTTCAATATCATTACGTTATGCTGCCTGTTCAGTGCCGCCACGTGAAAGTTGTTATATCGTTTTAAAGTAGGGATTTGCCACAGCCCTTAAATAATTTATCGTCTAACCTGACTGTCACATTAAAATAAAATAATTCACCACTCACAGAATCCTGACAAGGGGTACCGGTGATAATGACCAATAAAGCATGCTCTTTATTATTAACTTTAAACACAGTTTGAACTGCCGATGAATCTATTTCTGGCTCAGGGCTGTCGAACATATAGCGACTGATTTTGTGGTTATAATCGGCAAAGATAATATTTTCGCCCTTAACTATTTCCAAAATCCAGCTAGGCTGATTACCCAGCGCTCTGAAATCCACACCATTAAATTTTGCGTGTACCCAGACTGCTTTTGCAGGATTGTTATAACAGTTTTCATGCATAACCGAATCAATCTCAAGCCGGGCTATATCATCTTTTACCCATAGAGTGGTTTCTCCGGTATTAAATTTTGCTCCGGGGATTGAGAAAGCATGAGCTAATGTTATGTTTTTTACAGGAAGAAATAATTGGGCTTGATTATCTCCTATGTTAACCGTAAAAGTATATTCATCAGAGCATTCATAAACATAGGTTTGCGCCGGCCCCACACCTACCTGCCCTATATGCAGGTAGTTACTTGATCCCACGAAACCCGCGCATGAGGCTAAAAAGAGTGATAAAAACCAGACAACAGGAAGGTAAAATTTAACAGACTTCATAGCTGATCCTCTATAGATAAGAACAATACTGGGTTTGGTCTAAGTTTATAGAATAACTTACGTATCAGCAGCTACGCAGGTCATTTCACTAAAAATTAGGCATCTGGAAGAATAGCGTTCGCAAGATAAAATAATTCCTATTTATCCTAATCCCTACATTTTTCGGCGCGCATAAAACAGTGAAACAGTCACTAGAATAATCAGTGTCATCAAGGAAATTTCCAGTACCAGAAAGCTGCCGATTTTAAAATAAGCAAAGTCAGGATGCACAAAGCGGACTAACCAGCCTGCAGCCTCGTCTGCTATCGCAGAGATGTAAACCATAGAACTGACCCATACTTTAATGGGTACAGATAAATTGGTCATGATCATTAAATGAGTCAGCGTTAATACCAAAAGTCCCATAGAGAAAACATGGAAATGTGAGACTTCTAACATGCTTTGATAGCTTTTAGGCTGAGTAAAGTCTTGCTCGGAACCGAGATAATAGCTGATGACCGATCCCGGCGTAAGATCCATTTTATGAAAGTACATTAAGCCATTGCTAATCCAGAGCAGCAGAATATAACCTAAAAACATTAATATCAATGAATTTAATAATAGTTGGCGATTTTGCTCGCCGGTGACAAAAAAGCGCATTATAGTTTCCCAGCCATGCTGACCTGATACACAGCCAGCACTTTGCGCACACTGTCTATTGCAGCTCGACTACTCAATGTGGCACCGGAAATACCTTGTACTTTTGCTCTAAAGCTAATCTCGTCCAAAGGTAGTTGATACATTTGTGCATACCAGCGCTTTGTAGGCTCATATTCAGGTGGCTCATGAAATGCTAGGGTTTGCACCTGGGTTAACTGGCCTTGTGCATCTAGAACAATCAATACAGTTTCAGGTTTGGTACGTACCTTATGCGATTCTATCGCAGCATAGCCCAATTTTTCACCTGCTTTTTTCCCCACATAAAAGGTAAATAACGCAGAATCCAGTTTAACGCGTGCCAGTTGCTGAATTTTCTCAACTTCGTCGTCTTTAAGAAATAAAGACAAGTTGTTAACTTCTGCACCCTCACCAAAAGCAAGTTCCATGGCCTCTTGTTTACTGTAATAAATTTTGGCATAGGCTGAAGTTGTCATTAAACATGACAGAAGAATCCAAAGACCTAGGTGGCGAAAGGGTACACGTATCATAAAAACTCTGCAAACCTTGAGCATTATGCCCATTAAAAATCATGTGGATATGTAGAGCGGTCTTTAATCCGCTATGCTCTATAAAACTAAAGTCTGCCCTACGCCATGTATAAATAGCTTGTATAGAAACTATTTAGTTAGCTATCTAAGGCACCTGGAAACAAAAATCCTGCTCAAATATTAGACGGTTATTAATTTCCAAGTGCCCAACTATACATGGGAGAGAAAGAAAATGTTTCTAGAAAATAAAGCCGAAACCAATATTAACTTCATCAGGTACAGTACCTTCTTTAGCATTTCTATTACGGTAATCTAATTTAATGACCACTTCGGGTATCGGCTTATAGTTGAAACCGACCTGAAATATATCCTGATCATAGAATAAATCATCCGAATACCCAGTGGGTGCAGTGGCAATCGTATCATATTTCTCATAGCGAAAAAAAGGCGCCAGATATTGAGAAGTATTTGTTAGGAAAAGTGGTAATATATCATAAGCGACTTCAGCATAGACACCATAGTTTGAGCTACCAATCGTTTCGCCTTTTAAAGCACTTAAAGTTGCTGCATCTGCGATATGCCCCCAGGACCCTAAAACCCGCGTCTCAAAACCATAATACTTCCATTCCATATGCGCTTCATACAGCTGGGTGAAAACATTGGCATCTACCTGGTCCTGTCCCGAGTTACCCAGGTAACTTGAGGCACCAAATATTAATCCAGGAACCGCCATTGGCGCGTAATCCAGACGTCCTACGAAAGCCCAATCTTCTCCGAAGGCTTTGGAACCTTTCTGTCTTCCGCCACGTATACCCGCGGAACTAAATCCTTCCGCATTTAAACCCGTCATAGCATACATTGTGTAATCAAGCTCAGGCGTAACTTGTCCAAACAAACCACCACCGATATTACGCCAGGTACTTGGGATAATACGTCGCTCGACTTCCGGGCGATTATTACCAAAGTAAAAAGGAGGTTCATGCACTAGGTTGATAAATCCCATCGGTGTCAGCATTAAACCTGTACGAACATTTAACATAGGATCAATTAAAAAATCCAGGGCCATCATTTCTACAGACACCGAACCGCTCTTGGAAGTTGAAGAGTGCTCAAATTCAAGCTCACTATTCAAAATAATTGAGTCATTGAACTTATAACCGAAATAAAGCACGAAACGCTCAAGATCAGCATTATCATTTTTGGATCCTTTATCAGCCACTAATGCCTGATAATTCACCTCACCATAACCCCCAATCGACAAGCCCTGATCAACCTGATAAACCTTTGATGCGGCTGGCCCCAAGCCATAGCTACTTTTTAATTGTTTCTTTTCAGGCAAAACCAGGGCAGTACGCATAGATTCAACAGCCTCGGTCAAAACATTTGTCTTGTGCTGTAACTCAGCAACCTCGGCATCAGTTTTCTGTTGTGATTCCGCTATTTCAGTTTCTGTTTGCGGCTCTGCCTTACCCTCCTCTTTTGCTTTAGATGGAGGAACTGCTTGTGACTCTTCCAGCATCTTCTGCATCGCATCGAGTTGCTTTTGCTGCGCTTCGATAATTTTCCACATTTCGTCCATCGCCTGCGGTCTATCTGCTGCAATGGCAAAGTTGCTAAGCAACAATAAAATTGCAGCTAAGCCGAATGATTGTTTAATAATGTTCACTGCCTAATCCTATAAATACATAAAAGTGTGCTAAGTATATCTATAGATAAAGGTAAATGCAAATCATTCTCAATTACGCTTGTATTTTTCTATGCTTCCTAAACTCCTCTTTGCTATCTTCTATTTCCCAAGTATGAAATCAATGTGAGGACGTGCCTATGAATTGCAAAAGCTTGTCTTCAGATTAGAAACGAACACAACATAACGTAAACAACTAAATTCGGAAGCGGGGTCTTTAGCCCCGCATGTTAAAAAGGGCGCTGAAGACCCCGCTTCCAAGTTTCTCAAGTTATTTCATGCACATTCTAATAAACTAAACCGGGCCTCGGGTAGAGTCGTGTTTTATTAAGAACTGGGTAATTCGGAGGCACGAACGCTATTAATATGAATAGAGAATTAACGCAATACAGGCAAACTAGATTTCACATCCTGATTTTGCGCTCTATGTCGCAACATATGATCCATTAATACAATAGCCATCATTGCTTCGGCAATCGGTGTAGCGCGGATTCCTACACAAGGATCATGCCGCCCTTTGGTTACCACCACAATTGCTTCACCTTGCTGGTTAATACTGCGTCCGGGCAGGTGTAAACTAGATGTAGGTTTTAAGGCGATACTGGCAACAATTTTCTGACCACTGGAAATACCCCCCAGAACCCCACCAGCATGATTACTTAAAAAACCCTCCGGTGTCATTTCGTCTCTAAACATTGTTCCTTTGGAATTCACGCAGGCAAAGCCATCGCCAATTTCCACTCCTTTTACGGCATTAATACTCATTAAGGCATGCGCCAGATCCGCATCCAGGCGATCAAAAATTGGCTCTCCGAGTCCCGGCGGGACATTTGTCGCCATCACATTGACTCTCGCGCCTATGGATTCGCCCTCTTTACGCAGAGCATCCATATAGCTTACTAATTCAGCTTCTTTGCTGCTATCTGGGCAAAAGAATTCACTGTTGTCCATCACAGACCAGTCGATTTTTTCAATTTTGATTGGACCAAGCTGCGCTAGATAACCGCGTATTTCTATACCATATTGCTGCTGCAAATATTTCTTGGCAATAGCGCCCGCTGCAACACGCATCGCTGTTTCTCTGGCAGAGGAGCGACCACCGCCTCGATAATCACGGAAACCATATTTATGATCATAAACATAATCGGCATGGCCGGGGCGATAGGTTTCAGCAATATTAGTATAGTCTTTTGAGCGTTGATCGGTATTTTTAATCAATAGGCCAATCGGTGTTCCGGTCGTCTTTCCCTCAAACACGCCTGATAGGATTTCAACTTGATCAGCTTCCCGGCGCTGGGTTGTATGTCTTGAAGTACCAGGCTTGCGCCTATCCAGGTCACCTTGCAAATCTGCCTCGCTGATTTCTAGCCCAGGCGGACAACCATCGACGGTTGCACCCAATGCAATTCCGTGACTTTCACCAAAAGTTGTCACTGTAAATAATTTTCCTATACTGTTTCCTGACATACTTAGCCTAATGCCTCTTTAAATAATTCGTTAAATGCAAACACCTGTTCTGCGGTTAATAAAAACACACCATCGCCACCGTGCTCAAAATCTAGCCAATAAAATGGCGCATCCGGAAACTGCGTTTGTAAGGTTTGCGCACTGCTACCTACTTCTATAATCAGAACGCCTTGATCATTAATATGATCAGCAGCATCCACTAAAATTTTAATCACCAGATCCAGCCCACTTTCTCCGCCGGTAAAACCCATTTCTGGCTCAGCGTGAAATTCGTCCGGTAGTTGCTCCCATTCGGCAATGGCAACATAGGGCGGATTAGACACAATTAAATCATATTTTTTTGCCGGCAATGCCTTAAACAAATCTGAATGATAAAGAGTTAGTTGCTCTTCTACTTCATGTTTAGCAACATTAATTTTTGCTACCTCTAATGCGTCTTCTGATAAATCCACCGCATCAACATGTGCGTCTGGAAAGGCATAGGCACAAGCAATCGCAATACACGCACTACCCGTACATAAATCTAGGATTTGCAAAACCTGATCAGCATCCACCCAGGGTGAAAATTGTTCGCGTATTAATTCCGCGATAGGAGACCTGGGAACGAGGACCCGCTCATCAACGTAGAAATCCAGCCCTGCAAAAACAGCTTCATGCATTAAATAAGCCGAGGGAATACGTGTATTGATACGCCGATTAATTAAATCAACAAGCTTATGCCTTTCATCTTCTGTTAAACGCGCACTAAAATAACTCTCGGATAAGTTATAAGGCAGATGTAAGGTATGCAAAACCAAAGCGGCGGCATCATCCAGAGGCGTTGCCGTGCCATGCCCATGAAATAATTTTGCTTCGCTAAAGCGACTTGCTGCCCAGCGTATATAATCTCTGACTGTTACCAGCGTCTGAATCGTTTCTAACGATGTTTGTTGCATAACAATGAATAATGTAAATAAAGTTGTGTATGTAATTTTAAACTAATTCTGTATTTTTCGGCATAACATTCATCAGGTTCTTTCAAGAAGAGCCAAAAAATCTGGATGCTCTCCTGCGACCTAGGAAAATTTCTGTAATAATGCATTCCAATACGCCCCAAAAAAATGATTGAAAATCAGCACCTTTTACATCATTGCATTACTGCAAAACTAATTTGAAACAAACTCTTTCTTGCTGCATTATGTTCTCTATGTAACACGTAACCCCATTAATTATTAACGCATGATAAACACAAGCTATTGAAAACGAAGCTTTACAATATTGCTAATATTCGCCCTACTCACCTCTTCCGAGGCACTATTACTTTTGTCTCTCGTGCTTCAGTATACGTAGTTGAAATGGTTTAATAAAACAGGTCACGTCAAAAGACAGATTTACAATGTCCATTAGAGGTGAATATGAGTAAGCAAACAAAGCCAAAAAGACCTGCCTATAATCTTGAATTCAAACAAGATGCAGCCAAATTAGTGATTGAGAAAGGATATACCCATCAACAAGCCGTAGACAACTTAGGTGTATCCTTAAGTGAGATTGGGCATTGGGTTAGAGCAGAATTAGGACCCACAGTCGAAATAAAATCAATGCCTAACTTCTCTAGTCAGACCGAATGAGTCCGGCTCCGTAAGAAGGTTGAGCAATTACCTATGGAGCGCGGAGTATTAAAAAAGGCAGCGGTCTTCTTTGCGAAAAAAGTCGAGTAAAGTATGTTTTTATTCGAGAACAACAGAAGACCTACCCTGTTACGCTATTATGTCGAGTTATGAGAGTCAATACCCGTGCTTTTTATGCGTGGGATCGGCCACCTGACATGACAGATAAAGCCAGGAAAAGAAAACGGGGAGTCGCTATTTTTGCGAAAGCTTGTTTTGAGCATCCCAGCCCAAGCAAGCGGCAAAAACTTAACGCGACCACTAATGCCTTCGGCGCCTCAGACGTCCTGCGTACGTGCCACTTCGCCACTACCATCGTAAACTCGGCGCCGGCTTCGTAACACTCCCTACGCTAACGCTCCGATTCCGACAAAACAACGGCCCTACGCCTTCTGGGGACTACCAGCCCTCGCGTTCGCTCTCCATGGCTGGCAGCGGGCGCTTGCTATCAAAGTAGGTTATATTTTTGAGGGCAACAGAAAAGTTTATGAGTCACGTCGCATCTCTAAAGAATTAAAAACCAGGTGTTAATGCGGAACGCTATAAAGCCAGACAAGCAATGGCACGGCTAGGCCTGGAAGCACGCCACCCTAAGAAATTCAAAGTGACAACAGAAGTGTTCATACTCATTTCATTTCACCAAATTTGCCGAATCGTGTAGTGAGGCAACAGAGCCTAATAAGGTCTGGACAACCGATATAAACAATGGGAAAGTTGCTCTACAAAGGGTGTATTAATGCTCATCCCGCATTTAGTGAAAGCACCTAAAGAGTGTATTGATTATGTTATCTTACATGAGCTATATCGTATTCCTGAACACCATCACAGTGAGAAGTTCTGGCGATTGTTCACTCAGGTTAAGGTTATGCCGCACTGGAAAGAAGTTAAGGTCAGGATTAATGCTATGGCTCAGTTGCATTTGAATGAGTGATAATAAGAGAATCGGCACGTGAAGATTTAAAATACCCGAAAGTTTGATCTAGGATTAACAAGTAATATTATTATTCCAACTTCATAATTTTTAACGCCACAAACAGCTGGCGATATTTATCACCCAAAACAGCATCCCGGCAAACCAGTAAGTTACGGCGTTTATTATCAATCTCGGTATGCAGAACAATTATAAAGGATGTAAGCACACTCGACTTTAAAATCCGCATAGAAGAATAATGATCACCCTCGATCAATTCCCAGGAAAATTCGGCGGAATATTTAAGACTAAGTGTATAAAACCCGCGCCTATATCGTTGTAGATAAAGATACAAACTACTTACGGGTAACAATAATATCAGTACAATCAGCGCAAAAGTTAATGGGAGCATTAGGCAAGTAATAATTGCAATGCTATGCACAACGATTATAAAGCTTAATAAATAAGGTGACTGATTAACATCAATCCACAAAGGTGGTTCGGATTTTTTCGACAAGCTGTTTTAACCCTTCACTTTCCGGCACCCTATCCGCAAAAAAATAAGCAATCAAGAAGTTATCTTCCAGGGCTAATAACTCGCCAAATAAAGACTGCTCTGCCCTGCTCGAAGTAGCATAGTCTGTGTCTAAAAAAGCACATAGCACTGCATCAAGCTCCTTGGTACCACGCCGACACTGCCAGCGCAGCCGCTTAATATCCTGAATCAAGTCTTTAACCTCCTTCCCTGACCAATAACATTTTCTTAATTTCAGCAATCGCTTTGGCTGGATTCAAGCCTTTCGGACAAGTATCTGTGCAATTCATAATGGTATGACAACGATAGAGCTTAAACGGATCCTGTAGATCATCCAGTCGCTCACCAGTATGTTCATCACGACTATCACTTAACCAGCGATGTGCCTGTAATAAGACCGCTGGCCCCAAATATTTCTCACTGTTCCACCAATAACTCGGACAACTAGCCGAACAACAGGCGCACAACACACATTCATAGAGCCCATCTAACTGCTTTCTCTTTTCTACACTCTGCAAGCGTTCTCTATCAGCAGGCGGTGGCGTCTGCGTTGCTATCCACGGTTTGATAGACGCATATTGCGCATAGAAATGGGTCATATCGGCAACCAGGTCCTTAACGACATCCATATGTGGTAAAGGAAAAATTTTGATCGTGCCCTTATAATCAGCGATGGCTTTAATACAGACCAGGATATTTTTACCATTGACATTCATAGAGCAGGAACCACACACGCCTTCACGGCAAGATCGTCTGAATGCCAGGCTACTATCAATTTCGTCCTTAATTTTGAGAATAATATCCAGTACCATTTCACCACATTGATCCAGGTCAATGTCATAACTGTCTATACGTGGATTCTCATCGGTTTCTGGATCCCAGCGATACACTTCTACACGTTTCACCCGTGTTGCACCGTTGGCAACGGCAAAATGTTTGCCTTGTTTTACTACTGAATTTTTGGGCAGCGTAAATTCAACCATTAGTAAACCCTCTTTTTCGGTGGGATAACCTCAACTTCATCGGTTAAGGTATACATATGCACTGGTCGATAATCAATTTTGACTTTATTATCCTCGATCCATAGCAAGGAATGCTTTAGCCAGTTTTCATCGTCCCGTTCCGGAAAATCATCGCGCGCATGCCCTCCTCGACTTTCCGTTCGGTTAGCTGCCGCGGCCATGGTAACCATGGACAAATCCAGCAGATTTTCCAGCTCCAGGATTTCGACTAAATCAGTATTCCAGATTAAAGAATGATCCGTGGTTTGCACATCAGCAAAAGAAGCTCGTATCTCTGCAATTTTTTGCACTCCCTCAGCTAACACATCTGCCGACCTGAATACTGCCGCATGCTGTTGCATGGTTTTTTGCATATCCAAGCGTATCTCAGCAGTTTTCAGGCTGCCTTCTGCAAAACGTAATCGATCAAAGCGCTCCAAAGATTTATCATAAACCCCCTCAGCTAATGGTTTATGTCGGCTTCCAGGTTTGATTAATTCAGCGCAACGTATGGCAGCCGCACGTCCAAATACGACTAAATCCAGTAATGAATTTGAGCCTAGTCGATTAGCCCCATGTACCGATACGCAAGCCGTTTCACCAATGGCCATTAAACCAGGTATTACTGTATCAGGATTACCGTCTTTTAAGGTAACCACTTCAGCCTTGTAATTGGTTGGAATTCCGCCCATATTGTAATGTACGGTCGGAATAACCGGTATGGGCTCTTTAGTGACATCAACACCGGCAAATACCCGCGCCAATTCTGATATCCCGGGCAATCTTTCATTAATTATTTCTGGATCCAGATGTTCAACATGCAAATAAGCATGATCCTTATGCTCACCTATCCCCCTGCCTGCATTGACTTCCAGGGTGATCGCTCTACTAACGACATCGCGCGAGGCAAGATCTTTAGCATGCGGCGCATATTCTTCCATAAACCGTGTCCCTTCAGAGTTGGTTAAATAACCACCCTCACCACGCACCCCTTCGGAAATTAGGCAACCCGCGCCATAAATTCCGGTCGGGTGAAATTGAATAAACTCCATATCCTGTAAAGGCAGCCCCGCACGTAACACCATGGCACTACCATCCCCCGTCACCGTATGTGCAGAGGTACAGGAAAAAAAGCAACGCCCGTAACCACCCGTCGCCAGAATGGTAGTATGCCCTTTAAAAACATGCAAGGAACCATCATCCAGACACCACGCCAAAACACCGCGACATACCCCCTCTTCCATGATTAAGTCGATCACGATATATTCTACAAAGAACTCTGCTTCATGCTTTAAAGACTGCTGATAAAGGGTATGTAAAATGGCATGGCCCGTCACATCAGCTGCGGCACAGGTTCTTTGCGCAGTACCTTCACCATAATGCGTAGTCATACCGCCAAAAGCCCGTTGATAGATCTTTCCATCCTGGTTGCGCGAGAATGGCACACCATAATGCTCCAGTTCCAGTACCGCTGGTATGGCTTCGCGGCACATATATTCGATGGCATCCTGATCACCTAACCAGTCCGAGCCTTTAACCGTATCGTACATATGCCAACGCCAGTCATCCTCGCCATTATTACCCAACGCGGCACTAATTCCTCCTTGCGCCGCAACCGTATGGCTGCGCGTAGGAAAAACCTTACTGATACAGGCTGTCTTCAGACCCTTTTCCGCCATGCCAAATGTCGCCCGTAATCCAGCACCACCTGCACCGACGACAATAACATCATATTCGTGTTCAATAATCTTGTATTTATCTTTCATCAGTCATTATCCTGCTAAAACCGCAATGCGTATGGTAAATACTAGCGATGCGATAGCCATTGCTGTAAAAGTCAATTTAATCACCCAGACCATAACAATTTTTAGCCCGTCAGGATTAACGTAATCTTCAATAACCACCTGCAAACCTAGTGCAGAATGATAAAAACCCGTAAACGCCCAAGCAAGCAACAAAGTAAAATTAAGCGGGCTTATAAGCCACTCTCTAATCTCGGCATAAGAGGCATGAAGTAGCTGGTCTATAAATAGTATTAACCAGAAAGATAAGGGGACTAAAGCAACTGCTGTCACTCTTTGCATCCACCAGTGTTTAGTACCCGTTTTTGCAGAACCCAGGCCACGCGCTTTAGCCAAAGGAGTTTGATATTCCATGTTAACTCCCTAACTGGACGAATAAGAAACTAATAAAAGTCAGTGCAAGCGAGACAAACAGCTCTAATAAAATATAATAATTCATTAAAGGTTTTTCATAGCCCTCACCAGCATCCCAGAATAAATGCCGAACTCCGTGGCACAGATGAAAAAATAAGGCATAGACCATCAACCATAATGCGATACCCATCAAGGGTTGTTGCAGTAAAGACTGCATAGCTTGAAAACTACTGGCTCCACATTGAATAACTGCCAGACTGATCACAAACAGCATCAAACCCGCACTCAATAAAACCCCGGTCATTCTATGGGTAATGGATACCACTGCAGTCAAAGGCAATCGATAGACCTGCAAATGAGGTGAAAGCGGTCTTTTTCTCTGTTCCATAGCACCAACACTCGAATTAGAATTGAGCCCTAATAATACAGACTCAATAGTGATTATTCCAATTTGATTTTATCTCTGCTAAATAAATATGCATTTAGGCTGCTAAGGTCTCACCCTTCTTTATAGAAACCTAAGAGCAGCCCTATTTCACCCTGCTTGCTTAATTGCCCAGGCCACATCCGCAGCCTGCCGGTTTTCTTTAACATCATGTACACGGAACATTTGTACGCCTTGCTGTACACCTAATGCAGTCGTTGCGACCGTGGCACTGACTAGCTTATGGGGTTCGGTTACATCACACAAGCTACCCATAAACCGCTTTCGGCTAGTACCCAGTAGAACAGGGTAACCGGTGGCAACAAACTTATCTAAATTAGCCAGTAAATCAAGATTGTCCTGTTTACGCTTGCCAAACCCTATTCCCGGATCGATGGCAATCTGATGCTTTGCTATTCCGGCTGCCAAGGCCGCAGCGACCCGCTCTTGCAAGGCGATTAAAACCTCACTAACGACATCCTGATAATAAGGTGCATCCTGCATAGTCTCCGGCTGACCTTTTATATGCATGAGGATAATGGGCACATCCCGCTCTGCCGCTACAGATAATATTTCAGTATCATGCACACCTGCGGAAATATCATTGATTATCGTCGCGCCTGCATCCAAGGCTGTCCTGGCTACGGCACTTAGAGTTGTGTCTATGCTGATGGGTATACTATTCGATATTTCAGCGCGTATTGCTTTAATCACCGGGGTCACGCGGGCTATTTGTTCCTCTATAGATACCGATTCAGCACCTGGCCTCGTAGACTCGCCGCCTATGTCGATTATGTCCACGCCTTCGGCAACCATGCGGCGGACTTGTACCAGTGCGCTGTCAATCCCGGTAAATTTTCCACCATCGGAAAAACTATCGGGTGTGACATTTAGTATGCCCATAATTATGGGGTGAGTTAACAGTTTAAACATTTGAGGTTGCTCCAAAACAGGCCTTTTCAATATAGGATACTTCTTTACAAATATAGCTAACTTTCAGCAAGAAATCTGCCAAGAAAATATGGCAGCGTATATAATAGTAAAATTAACCCACGCTCTCCATCTTGATATACTTCGCGCGATTACAAATGCGGTTGTTTATCGAGCTATTTTTTGAGAGCAAGCCCCTGAAACAGGCGCATAAAAGGCTACGTAACTGTTTATGCAATGCAGCTATCGCCAAATAATCAGCCGATAGGAGTCCGCTTCTGTGACTCCGGAGTATAATATTATTTTAAAAAACATATGACTTCACCCCGAATCGCATGGGCTGTTACTGGCTCGGGACATTATATTGGAGAGTGCATAGAGTATATGCTCACTTTAGATAATGTCGATTTATATCTGAGTCAGGCTGGCGAAGAAGTGTTAAAAATGTACCATATTGATATTAACGAGATACGCGATAAAGTACGCATTTTTCGTGATAAAGCCGCTTCTGCCCCACCCGTTGGGCTATTTTATAAAGGCTATTATCATACCTTGGTTCTAGCACCAACCACATCAAACACCATCGCTAAATGCGTACTAGGCATTGCTGACTCTCTGGTAACTAATCTTTATTCTCAGGCAGGCAAATGTCGTGTGCCTAACATTGTTTACCCTTGCGATATCGCTCCGGAAATGAAAACCACGGCTCCCGGTGGTGAAGTGATGGTTTACCCGCGCAAGATTGACCTGGAAGCCACTGATAAAATACGCACGTTTGAATATACCACCGTGGTAGAAAGTGTAGATGAACTTAAACTAGCCATGCAACAACGCTTAGATAGCTTATCATGAGTGAGCATATTCTTTTTTTAACAGGCAAGCTGGCGGAAAAGCAATTGCATCAGATTCTGGAAAAAATGCAGCCAGAATTTACTTATACGGTACACCAGATAGGCGTTAAAGTTGCGGCATTAATGACGGCTAATATGATTACCCGCCGCCTAAAAGATACCTTTAATGCCGACCGGATTATCCTGCCAGGACGTTGCCGTGGTGATATAGAAGCACTGGCTAACACCCTGTCCATTCCTGTTGAACGCGGACCTGATGAATTAAAAGATTTACCTCTTTATTTCGGCCAGCAGGCCTTACATATCGATTTAAGTCGCTATGATGTGAAAATTTTCGCAGAAATTGTCGATGCACCTAATCTATCTATCGAAGAAGTCGTAGCACGAGCTTACTATTATCAGGATAACGGTGCCAATATTATTGATATAGGCTGTTTGCCTGATACACCCTTTGAGCATATGGAAGCTATCATCCGGGCACTCAAGCAAGAAGGCTTTCAGGTCAGTATTGATTCTTTAGAGACTGACGATCTGTTACGTGGTGCAAAAGCGGGTGCAAATTATATGCTTAGCTTGCACGAAAGCACGCTATGGGTCGCTGATGAAGTCGATGCTATTCCGATTATAATCCCGGAAAAACATACGGACATTAGCAGCCTGGACAAAATGATCGCCATATTGCAGGCTAAGAACAAGGCATTTATTGTCGATCCGATTCTTGACCCATTACATTTTGGCTTTACCGAATCGATCGTGCGTTATCATACTGTACGGCAAAAACACCCGGATATAGAAATAATGATGGGAGTGGGTAATATAACCGAACTGACCCACGCAGATACGGGCGGTATGAATGCTCTCTTATTAGGTATATGTTCGGAACTGGATATTAAACATATACTCGCCACCGAAGTTAGCCAGCATGCCAACCGGGCGATTAAAGAGGCCGATGTGGCGCGGCGTATTATGTACGCAGCCAAGGAAAATAATACCCTGCCCAAACACATCGACTCAAGCTTAATGGCATTGCATGAAACTTCACCGTTTCCGTATCAACTTGCTGAAATTAAAGAATTTTCCGAGCAAGTCAAAGACCCGAGTTTTCGCATTCAAATAAGTACCGAAGGCGTGCATATCTATAATCGGGATGGACTACATAGCGCTATCGACCCTTTTGATCTATACCCAAAACTACAGGTCGAAGACGATGCAGGGCATGCTTTTTATTTAGGCGTTGAACTGGCACGCGCCGAAACCGCCTGGCAACTGGGCAAGCGCTTTAATCAGGATCAGGCGTTAGATTGGGGCTGTGCAGCAAAAACCAAAGAACAAACTATCGATTTACACACGTTTAAACCGGCGGGTACAACATTTAAAAAATCATGATCCAAGAAACCATCGTAACCACACAAAATAAAGCTGGAAAAACGCATATAGCCCCCATGGGCATCCATGTCACGGGCGATGAATTTATTATTCTCCCCTTTCGGCCATCAGTAACTTTAGAGAATATTCTGGAGACACAAACTGCAGTCATTAATTACACTGATGATGTGAGAGTTTTTGCCGGTTGTGTTACGGGAAGAAAGCAGTGGCCTTTAAAGAAAGCAAAAAAAATCGAGGGCAACTTTCTCGAAAATACACTCACGCATTGTGAAGTCAAATTAACTCATCTCGATGATGACCCGATGCGTCCTAAATTATTCTGCCGTGCTGTACATCAAGTCAATCATTCAGCCTTTAAAGGTTTTAACCGTGCTCAATTTTCTATTCTGGAAGCTGCCATTTTATTAAGCCGTATTGACCGTTTATCCCCGGCTAAAATAAATACCGAGCTGGAATATTTACATATTGGCTTCAATAAAACAGCGGGAGCTAAAGAGCGAGAAGCATGGGGCTGGGTTACCCAGGCAATCGAACAAAAACTAAGAGAGATGCAAAGACTATGAGTCGCATGCTGGCAAGTGTCAATAGCCTGGAAGAAGCGCTAATTGCATTACAGGTTAATGTCGATATTATTGACCTTAAACAACCTGCATCAGGTGCTTTGGGGGCTTTAAAAACCCAGCAGGTACAAACGATAGTCAATCAACTACAGCAGAGCAAGCCAGTGAGCGCAACAATTGGCGACCTGCCCATGCAGGCAGATGTAATTTATGATGCTGTTAAAAACATGGCTAATACTGGTGTGGATTATATAAAAATCGGCTTCTTTCCCGACCAAGACTGGCATAAAGTGATTGCAAAACTGGCGACTCTGACTGATGGGAAATTAAAATTAATCGCGGTGTTATTCGCCGACCAACATCCCGATTTAGATTACATAAGTCAGTTTGCCAAAGCGGGTTTCAACGGCATTATGTTGGACACCATGAATAAGACTGAGGGCTCACTTACTCAGGTCATGCCGCAGGAAAGACTAGAGTATTTTGTCCAAACAGCCAGGCACTATGATTTGCTCTGTGGCCTTGCCGGGTCTTTACGCACCACAGACATTCCACAACTACTCTTGCTAGATGCCGATTACCTGGGTTTTAGAGGCGCATTATGCGACCAGTTGCAACGTACTTCCAAACTTGATCCAGCCGCCATATTAAAAGTGAAAACCGCTGTTGCAGCAGCATAATAAAGTGCCACAAGGCAGCCTAGAAGTGTGCTAATTGTTATTAGTATATTTTTACCATGAATAGCATGAAGGACTTAAAGGTTTATTATGATAATTTCTGAACTTTGCTTGTATAAACATCATGCGTTATTTAATCAATGTCTAGATCACTTTCCTTTACTATATTCAAACCCTTCATTGTAAATCAGTCAGACACAGAATAATCACCAATCATAATGAATATGACGTGACCACAACCACCCACAGGTAACTTTAAGAATATGACCAAAAAAATTTCACTGACCAATAAAATCTTGATTGCTATGGGGCTGGGGCTTGTTATAGGTAGCCTAATCAATATATTCGCACAAGAACAAGCGATTATTCAGGACTATTTCGTTGCTGGCATTTTTTATGTCATAGGCACTGCCTTTATTAATGCATTGAAAATGCTGGTCGTTCCGCTAGTTACTTTCTCGTTAATATGTGGTGTGTGTGGTATCGGTGATGTGGGTGTGCTTGGGCGCATAGGGGTTAAATCCTTTCTCTTATATATAATGACTACCGGTATCGCCATAACTCTCGCCTTAGTCGTCGCAATTACGATTGCGCCGGGTAAAGACTTTACCCGTCAGCAACAAACCACAGAGTTTGTTGCCAAGCCTTCTCCGCCGCTTACTGACGTCTTTATCAATATAATTCCAAGCAACCCTATTGAAGCATTTGCAGAGGGTAATATGTTACAAATTATCTTCTTTGTCATCCTCTTTGCCATTGCCATGTTAATGACAGGTGATATAGGGCGGCAACTTGCTGATACTGCTGAGAAATTAAATGAAGTCATGATGCAAGTGGTAACTTTGGTGATGGACTTTGCACCTATCGGTGTTTTTTGCTTAATGGCCAAAACATTTTCCGAGCAGGGCTTTGCTTTAATTGTACCGATGATAGGCTATTTTTCAGTGGTTATTCTCTGCTTATTACTCCATGCGATTGGCACATTTTCCTTACTTGTCAGCGTTTTTGCCAAACTTAACCCACTGACGTTTTTTAAAAAAATGCGCCCCGCGCATATTTTCGCCTTTAGTACAGCAAGTTCCAATGCCACTATTCCCATTACACTACAAGCTCTAGAAAAACGGATCGGTGTTAATAATACTACGGCTGCCTTTACCGTCCCATTTGGCGCTACCATAAATATGGACGGCACAGCGATTATGCAGGGCGTTGCCACTGTCTTTATCGCTAACGTCTATCAGATAGATCTGGGTGTGACTCAATATATTACTATAGTAGGCATGTCTATTTTAGCGTCTATCGGCACTGCGGGAGTGCCAGGAGTCGGCCTTATTATGCTCGCCATGGTATTTAATCAGGTTGGGCTACCTGTAGAGGGTATCGGCTTGATATTAGGCGTAGACCGCTTACTGGACATGATGCGTACTGTTGTTAATATCACAGGTGATGCGACTGTCACCTGCATCGTTGCACGAGGTGAGGGTACCCTTGATGATGCCATTTTTAATAATCCTGAAGCAGGTACTATTCCTGAACTTCATTTACCGCATAAAACAGCATAAAAGCAGTGCAAGTTACTGAGTGCGGTCTATGCCTTTACTAAAACTTATATTTAATGTATTCCTAAATGGACAATATTTTTCCAGGTATCCGAAATATAAGCCCTAATTTTTCTACGCTTATTACTACTTCAGTTCAAATTTAGCACTATCTCACCGACCGAAGGATAAAAAAATAATTAAGACAAATAAAAATCATACTTCTTTATTATCAGTAAGATAGATTTTATTTCTGTCTATTAAATTCCTCATTGAATAATTGTTTTGACACGACACAATTAAACATGATAAAAATAGACCGTCGATTTAGAGTATCTTGCTCCGACATACGCAAGGCAAATAGAAAATTGTATATGCCTTACCTGTGCAAAGCGCAGTATTTTTATAAAAATAATAACGAGGAAAGTCGAATGGCTGAAGAAAAAGATAATTCAAAACTGTATATCGGTGGCATCATTTTAATAGCTATCATTGGTGTAATGCTTCTAAAACAAGATGAGATGAAGCATCTAAAAATGGGAGCTTCAACTGAGTCTACTCAAGCGGCATATGAATCAGCTAATGCAAAAAGATTAGCTACTCAAAATATCTTTGTTGAGTGATACTTGTAAGTCAATCTGATCTAGATTGAAAGTATAAAAAAAGGGATAATTTATTATCCCTTTTTTATGTCAACTACTTTTGTTTGCATAGCAAAGTCATTAGCTTAAATCCCATCTTCACTCCTAAATTACAAGCCCTACTTTATTAATCGGACTTTATCTGTCATTAAACTTAACCTCCGCTATATCCTTAGCTAAAACCTGGCGAATCTTTAACAACGTAAATAATTGCTGCAAGCCCATCTGATTTATTTTTTCTTCAGACCCATAGCGTAATGTAAATAACTTATTTTGCCTACCCTGAGGATATGTTGCTTTTATTTCAGCTATGCTTTGCTTGATGTCTATTCTAGCCTCCTGTATCTCTCGTTCTTTATTCTTAGCTCCATAATATTTTTGCGCTACCTCCTCCTTGTCTACACGCCTATTTATCGATTCACGCATAGCCGCCAGGCGCTTACTCTTTCCAAGAGTAATCAGCGACGCTGTTCCCTGTACAACAGTTTTTTGGGTGTTTTTCATAGTTTCAAACTTTAAAATCATTAGCTTGCCATTTTTTCAAGGCCTCTAAATATAATTCGCCTTCTACTGCACGCACTCTAGCACCCAGACTGGCAACTGTGTCCTCTACTAAAACAGGCACAGTTTTTTGCACTAAGACCGGCCCTGCATCATATACTGCGTTAATGACTTGTACCGATGCTCCACTCTCGCGATCTCCATGCGCTAGTACCTCCGCATGAACAAAATCGCCATACATTTTATGACCGCCATGTTTAGGTAATAAGGAAGGGTGAATATTTAAAATTTTATTGTTAAATGCAGCTAGCGTCTCTTTGCCAATTTTTTTCATATAGCCAGATAGCACGACTATATCCGTACTTACTGCAAGTAAAGCCTGTTTAATCGCTGCATCCTCATTATCCGGATGAGTCTCACCGCTAATGTGTAGCCGCTCAATGTTATTTTCCAGACACCATAAATTAATCGCTGTCGTCTTATTATTGGTAATTAAAATACCTATTTCAAAGCCCGCTAACCGACCTGTTTGAATTGCAGAAATAATATGCCTGGCAGAACTGCCACCATGCGAAGCTAAAAAGCTTATTTTCATTGGACACTCATTTTAATCATTAAATGACTTGTCAGGGTAGAGCGGACTTTAGTCCCCTAATTTTACTCTCCCTGCCAAACTAGCGGACTAAAGTCCGCCCTACTTAATTCTTCTAATACCGCCCATGCTGCTAGTTTATCCTGGTAATGCATTGCAGCGTATGTAGGACTAGTTGACGGTAATTTTGCATAGCTAATTGACCTATATTCAGCCAATAAATCCTGGTAAACATATTTTTTATACAAGCTTTCTGCCGTACCCCCATTAAAAAATACATATTTGATTTGGGGAAACGCAGTAAATAAAGCGATAAAGTCATTTGGCTCTATAGAGTGTTTCTCTATAGCAGAATCCAGACTGCCTTGTCTGGCACATGATTTTAACACATCCCAGACCGCAATACCCTGAGCTTCCAGCAGATGCTCACCTTGTTGATACGTTATTATTTTATCTTGATTAAACAAAGCCGCCATAATGCGCCAAAATGCATTACGAGGATGCGCATAGTATTGTTGCTTTTCTAACGAAACCACACTCGGCATACTGCCAAGAATTAAAATCTGCGCCTTATTATTCCCTAATAAATTAAAACCTGTAGCCTGTTTCATAAACCTGAAAAATCGGTTGAGTGTAGAATTATAGTGCAAGTTATTGGTTTCAAGGTGCTTTAAAAAAATATTAGCTTCACCCATAGGTTAAGCGGCTATTTTTTAACATATTTTAAATCAATAGCTTGGACTATAAACCATGAGCAACTGATTCTTCTAGGATAAAACACCCAGCCCCTCTAAATTGGCACGATAACATATTAATAGTCGATATATTCAGCTTTTTTTGCGATAATGCAAGCTTGCTTTAAAGCAGCAATATCCTTGATACATAGGCTACTCAAAGCCTCCAGAATGACTCAGGGATTTACACAATATCCAACACATATTAGCGTACTCACTCAAATCTAATTCATACAATCTAAATAAATCTAAACTATGTGGTTTAAAAATCTTGCTATTTACCGTTTAACCGAAGCCTTTACATTAACACCCACAGAACTAGAAGAAAAACTGCACAGTTTACGCTTTAAGCCTTGTTCACCCACTGAAGTATTCAGTTATGGCTGGACTTCCCCGCTAGGCCGTAATTCAGAGCAGCTTATACATCAGGCAAATGGCTTTATGATGCTGTGCGCTACAAAAGAAGAAAAGGTACTACCGACTAGCGTTATTAACGAAATGACGGCAGACAAAATCAGCGAAAAAGAAGACCAGGAAGCTCGAAAATTGACCAAAAAAGAGCGCTCTGAACTGAAAGACCAGATTATTTTTGAACTACTACCACGCGCATTTTCTTTCTCTAAAAGAACCTTTGCCTATATAGACCCTAAAGGCGGCTGGTTAATTGTCGATGCAGCGTCTGCTAAAAAAGCCGAAGAACTAATCAGCTTCCTACGAAAAAACCTGGTTTCCCTACCGCTAGTCCCAGTCAGCACTAAAGAAAAACCAGTCACCACGATGACTCAATGGCTAGTACAAAACTCAGCACCAACCGATGTCTTGGTTGAAGATGAATGTGAATTACGCGCCCCAGAAGAATCCGGCGGTATTATCCGCTGTAAACGCCAAGACCTTGCCGCACCAGAAATCAAAAACCATTTAGATACGGGCAAGCAAGTGATTAAACTGGCTATTAGCTGGTCTGATCGGCTATCCTTTATTGTTGATGAAAACCTATCCATTAAGCGCCTGAAATTTTTAGACCTAATTCAGGATCAGGTTGCAGATACAGAAACGGGGTCTGCCGAAGAGCAATTTGATGTAGACTTTACTATCATGTCGCAAGAGTTAAGTTCCTTCCTGCCACGCATGTTAGAACTCTTTGGCGGCGAAAATATTAACGCATAAATTCATTCCGCCACAGCATACACGATGCTGTGGCTACTGTTTTTATATAAACGCAGAAAGAAAGGCACTATTAATGTTTATTCAGCACCTTAAAAAACGCTGTACAGCTAAAATAATAATTGCTGTACCTGTCTGTGTATTCATTTTAGCTAGTCACCAGGCGCAAGCCATTGCCTTTCTATTACCCGAAGATCCAAAGGATAGCCTGATTCGGGAATTTTCCGAAGGCGCAAATAAACAGACCATTGCCAGCAAAGATGAGGATTTATTAGATATTGCGCGCAGCTTTGATTTAGGGCAGAACGAAATTATCCGCTTAAACCCTGATGTTGACCGATGGCTCCCCGAGGAAGGCACAAAAGTTCAACTGCAAAGTGAGCGCCTATTGCCCGACGCACCTCGTTCAGGTCTAGTGTTAAACTTACCAGAATTCAGACTGTATTTCTTTCCTAAGCCTCAAAGTGGCAAGCCTTCTTCTGTAATCACCCACCCTATCAGTATTGGCCGGCAGGACTGGGAAACACCTTTAGGTAAGACTACGATTGTACAAAAAAAAGAAAACCCTACCTGGACCCCGCCAAAGTCTATAAAAAAAGAGCATGCCGCAAAAGGTGATCCTTTGCCTGATGTTGTTGCCGCTGGCCCCAATAATCCACTGGGATTATTTGCCATGCGTTTGGGGATTCCGGGGTATCTTATCCATAGCACCAACAAGCCCTATGGTGTAGGGCTGCGCGTCAGTCATGGCTGTATCCGCATGTATCCAGAAGATATTAGTACACTGTTCCCCGTCATAAAAGTCGGAGATCAGGTCATGATTGTTAATCAGGCAGTTAAAGTGGGCTGGGCTGGTAATAGCCTGTATATAGAAGTACATCCGCCACTTGAAAATCATCCATCAGATAATTTACTGGATATTGCGCTGGATTTAATTGAGCATGCTAATAATGATGTGCTACCTGTACTAGACGGTGCAGCATTAAGAAATGCCCTGACAGAGCAACAGGGTATGCCTATAAAAATCTATGAACGGTCCAGTTTGCAAGTAGATGAAACTAATAATACTAGTGCTATAAATTAATCTCTCTGCCATACTGCAAATTAATTAACGCCGCTAGTAGGGCTCGGCGTTAGCCTGCCAATTTATAATTTGTTAAACAATACGAAGCATTAGACATAAAAAAAGCCCGTTAACAATTACGTTAATGGGCTTTTTTATAAGCTTTGTTAGCTTATAAAACCAGCAATTATTTCATCATTGCTTTATTTAGCATACGATCTAATTTTTGATTTGTTTCAGCTGCAGAATCAGCTGCACGGTTTGCGGCAGCTGCTGCGGCACTTGCATCACTCGCTGCGCGATCAGCTTTAGCCGAGATCGATACAATCTGCGACTGAACGCGTGCATCATCTGCTTGTAATTTTTCAAGATCGCCAGTACTTGCACAACCCACAGCTAAACTAGTACCTAAAATTACAGCGGAAACTTTTAATAATTTAATCATTTTCATTATTCCTTAAAATAAAACTAAAACCTAACTATTACTGCACACAAACTAAAAAAGTACACTCGGAGCTTAGGCTGACAATAAACAATACTAGACATAAGTATTGTTTGAATTTTATCCTGTTTTAAAAACTTTGCCAAATTATTTTATTTGCACCCGCATCCCTTGATAAATCCACTTTGACAGTTTATCTATTTGCGGATTAGACACTGCCACACAACCCTGAGTCCAGTCAAAAATACCATGAACCTTTTTGTCTCCCTGACCTATGCCATGAATCCCGATATACCCACCTAATACGGTATTTTGCGGAGGTAGCGAATTACTCTCGTGCGCCTGCTTAATTTCCTGAAATTCCAGGACAGAAATTCGCTTATCAATTAAGGCCAATTCAGCATCATATACTGAAGGGTAGTTCAGTCCAAAAAACACCCTAAAGTTACTCTGATCGTTAATATAAGCAATCTTATAGTTTCCAAGAGGCGTAATATCATCGCCTGACCTTTGTTTATAGTTAGCCCCTTTCCGGCCTATGGAAATCTTATCAAAGCTTTCTAGAATATGCTTTCCCTGCTTGACCTGTATTATTTTTTTCTGCGTATCGACTAATAACCAAGTCGCATCTTCAGCCATACTTAAACAGGTAAAACAAAACAGAAATAAAAAAATGAAATATCTCATAAGTGACATTAGTGCTAAAATTCTAGGCTAAATTATCGTACAGAATTATTGATTATGCAGATACAAACAGTCCAAACTCAAGCTTATTCTGATCAAAAACCGGGTACATCCGGTTTAAGAAAAAAAGTTAAAGTATTCCAACAACCGAATTACCTAGCCAATTTTGTTCAGGCTATTTTTTCATCATTGGAAGCGAATGACAATAAAACCCTGGTCATCGGTGGCGACGGGCGCTATTTTAACCGCGAAGCAACGCAGATTATCATTAAAATTGCCGCTGCAAATGGCTTTACTGATTTTATTATCGGGCAAGGAGGACTGTTATCCACACCTGCTGCCTCACACCTGATCAGAAAATACCAGGCACTAGGCGGTTTAATTCTTTCTGCAAGTCATAACCCCGGCGGCCCTGATGAAGATTTTGGTATTAAATATAATATCAGCAATGGCGGACCCGCACCTGAAAACTATACCGATGCTTTTTACGATTATAGTAAAAGCATAACTAACTATAAAATTGCAGATATTCCTGATGTTAATCTTGATACCGTCGGCGAACAAACAATAAATCAACTTAACATCCGCATTTTTGATCCTGTCGATGATTATGTTGAGTTAATGGCTTCTTTGTTTGATTTTAATTTTCTTAGACGAGTCATCAGTTCAGGTAAATTAAGCCTGCGTTTCGATGCCATGCACGCTATCACAGGCCCTTATGCCACACGTATATTAGAAGATATATTAGGGGCTCCTGCTGGATCAGTTATCAATGCTACGCCTCTAGAAGATTTTGGTGGCCATCACCCCGACCCCAACTTGGCTCATGCAAAGGAACTCGCAGAACTCATGTTCAGTCCTGATGCACCGGATTTCGCCGCCGCCTCCGATGGTGATGGCGATAGAAATATGATCCTGGGTAATAATATCTTTGTTACCCCCAGCGATAGTCTGGCGATTATAGCCGCCAATGCACAATTGGCACCCGGCTATGCCTCTGGTATTAGTGGCGTCGCACGTTCCATGCCCACCAGCCAGGCTGTTGATCGTGTTGCTAAAGCCTTGAACCTGCCCTGCTTTGAAACACCTACCGGGTGGAAATTTTTCGGTAACTTATTAGATGCCGATAAAATCACGCTTTGTGGCGAGGAAAGTTTTGGTACCGGCTCCAATCATGTACGTGAAAAAGATGGCCTATGGGCAGTGTTATTCTGGCTAAATATTCTGGCTAGCAAAGCACAACCAGTTAGCCAGATAGTCACCGATCACTGGCAGAAATTTGGCCGCGACATCTATTGCCGCCATGATTACGAGGCCGTAGAAACAGAAATTTCTAACGGCATAATGGATCACCTACGCGCACAACTTACAACTCTTGCAGGGCAGTCATTTGGTTCTTACACAGTTCAATATGCCGACGAATTCAGCTATACAGACCCCGTTGATAACAGTGTCAGTAATCAGCAAGGCATCCGCATTGGTTTTACTGATGGATCACGCATTATTTTCCGTTTATCTGGCACAGGAACCGTAGGCGCGACGCTACGTATTTATCTGGAAAAATATGAAGCCGATGCATGTAAACATAATCAAGATCCACAAGAGGCATTGGCTGAGTTAATACAATTTGCTGAGCATTTTTGTGAGGTTAAAAAACGCACAGGCCGAGTTGAACCTACTGTGATTACTTAAACAAAGAAGTCTCATAGGAGCGGCCTTTAATCGCAATTAAAGGCCGCTCTTACTTTTGTTATAAATACCTACAGTATCAAACCGCGCAATAAATCCCGCTTGATATCTTCAATATTTTCCAGTCCTACCGACACGCGCACCAGACTATCCTTAATACCAGCCTGTAATCTTACTTCAGGCGCTAAACGTCCATGCGTGGTAGTCGACGGGTGAGTAATGGTGGATTTTACATCACCTAGATTTGCAGTAATCGACAGCATTTGTGTAGCATTAATCAATTTCCAGGCGAGTTCTTTTCCACCTTTCAATTCAAAACTGACTACAGCACCAAAGTGACTTTGTTGCTGTTTAGCCAGTTCATGCTGGGCATGCGACTCAAGACCAGGGTAATGTACTTTTTCCACAGCGGGTTGTTGTTCCAGCCACTTTGCCAGTTCCAAGGCACTATCGCAATGCGCCTTCATTCTAACTGCCAAGGTTTCCAGTCCCGACAGAAACACCCAGGCATTAAAGGCACTCATTGTCGCGCCACCGGTGCGTAAAAAGGGATAAATCAATTTTTCAATAATTTCGTCGCTGGCAATGACGGCACCACCTACGCAACGCCCCTGCCCGTCTAGATATTTAGTCGCTGAGTGAACTACGATATCGGCACCCAGCGATAACGGCTGTTGCATAATCGGTGTACAAAAAACATTATCCACCACCAACAGGCAATCTCTCTGGTGAGCAATATCTGCCAATGCACGAACATCTACCAGTTCCATTAACGGATTAGATGGCGTTTCGACAAATAAAAACTGAGTATTGGGCTGTATCGCCGCTGCCCAGCCATCCAGATTAGGCAATTCTACAAAGGTAGTCTCGACACCAAATTTAGCAAAGTAATTCTCGAACGTCAGTACCGTATTGCCAAATACGCTACGCGAACAGACGACATGATCACCCGCTTTAAGTAGGCTCATCCCCACTGCCATAATCGCCGCCATACCCGAAGCAAAGGCAAGACAGCGATCACCTTTCTCCATCAGCGCCAGGCGCTGCTGAAAGGTATCAACAGTTGGATTGGTAAAGCGTGAATAGATATTCCCTGGTTGCTCGCCAGTAAAGCGCAATGCTGCCTCTTCTGCACTGTTAAACACATAACTAGAAGTCATATGAATAGGCACACTATGCTCACCCTCATGACTGCGCCGATGTCCCGCTCTAATTGCCTGTGTTTCTACTGAATATTCGTGCCAATCTAAATCTGTCATGTGTCTATTTTAAATCCTTGAGTGCAATACTTGATCTGTAGGGCGTGGCTTTAGCCCGCAAATATCTTAAACATTCCAAAAAGCGGGCTAAAGCTACGTCCTACATTTATTTCTGAAAGTAGCAGAAAGTACCTTTATAATTAGTATTTGATTTTAACAAAGTATTGTCCTTAGCTTTAATATTAATAGCAAGTGAAGCGTTTATGAATTCAAATCTGGACCTTACTCTGGCCGCCGAAAAGCTTAGTCATTTCTTGATCGACAAGCATGCCCGGCTGGTCACTGCCGAATCCTGCACTGGGGGCTGGTTAGGACAATGCATTACCGATATTGCTGGTAGTTCACTCTGGTTTGATCGGGGCTTTATTACCTATAGCAATGCTGCTAAAACTGATATGCTGCAGGTACATACTGAAACGCTTGAACAATTTGGTGCAGTCAGTGCCGAAGTAGCAAGGCAAATGACTCAGGGTGCATTACACAATAGTCTGGCAGATTATGCCATTGCGATTACCGGAATTGCAGGCCCTGCAGGTGGAACGATAGAAAAACCAGTCGGCACTGTCTATATTGCCTGGCAAAAAAACACTCAACCCGCACATATATCATTACAACACTTTGCCGGGGATAGACAAGAAGTTCGCCGCCAGGCAGTTTACAAAGCCTTGCTTCTAATCCCTACCGAATAACTATGAAATAACACATCATAACCGTATAATGCATCACATAAATACTCATCCAGAAACGCACAACGTACGAAATAATAAACACAAGAAAAATGATAGATTTAATATTTGATGTATTACCCCAGATTCATGGTGGGGGTAATCATGGTGGATTTAGCCCGGTAAAAGGATTGGAAGCTTTTTTAACCTTTCTAGATTCACTTGCGACTAAAAGCCCGGCTGAAATATTTGCCGCTATTATGCCTGGCATTAGCGCAATGGATAATATCCATCCCTTGCTAGTGCACTTTCCTATCGCCTTGTTTAGCTTATTTTTTGTTGCCGACACTGTAGGTGGCTTATTCTCTAAGCTTACGTGGCGCAGGTTTGCCACTCCATTACTTTATTTAGGCACACTCTCAGCAATTGTTACCGTTTCAGCAGGATTTCAGGCGGCGTATTCTGCCCTGCATAATGATGCGACTCATGCAATTATGCTACGCCATCAGGCTTTTGGCATCAGTGTGACCGTGATAGCGCTAATTTTATCACTACGTCGCTTTTTTGCCACAGATAGCTTTCTCTATACCAAAACCTATGGTCACTTTTTTTTATCCGGGTTATTAGTTTTACTCCTGACTCTAGGCGCTGATTTAGGCGGTTTTATGGTCTATCATTACGGAGCCGCTGTTGCTCCTGTAATGGAAAAGAATAATGCTCCGAGGCAGAGCGAAGTCCAGCATGCACACAGTCATAATAGCTCTGCACCCCATGTACATAGCATTGAAATAAATGTTCCACCCGAAGCTGAGGAAAGTACGCCGCATACTCACAATCACGATGGTCATCCGCACAGCCACTAACTATTTTATAAATCTGCCCGCCAGGCTATTTCTTCTCTTCAAGGGAGTCGTGCAATATGGTATTCTACTCGGCTTCATTGCTTAATTTTGTATGCAGAAAATAAAACGGACACGGGTCAAAATTTGCGGCTTTACTTCGGCTGAGCAGGCAGTTTATGCAGCTTATGCGGGTACTGATGCCATCGGCCTGGTTTTTTATGCAGCGAGCCCCCGACATGTTAGCATCGCTAAAGCCCAGGAAATAGTTGCTGCATTACCTGCATTTACTACAGTGGTTGCGCTTTTTGTTGATGCCACTAAAGAGCAGATTAAAGAGGTCATTGCACAAGTTGCAATTGACGTTTTACAATTTCATGGCGACGAGTCGGGGGATGAGTGTCGTATGTATGCCAAGCCCTATATTAAAGCAATCAGAATGCATTCTGAAGTTAATATCGACGCATTAACAACTGAATTTCACGATGCCCAGGGCTTATTGCTTGATGCCTATCATGCCAAGGCAAAAGGCGGTACCGGTGAACAGTTTAACTGGGATTTAATCCCAGAGCACTGTAATTTACCCATTATTCTTGCCGGTGGATTAGGCTCACATAATGCACGCGATGCAATCGCACAAGTACAACCCTATGCTTTAGACGTGAGTAGCGGTGTGGAAGCGGCAAAAGGTATAAAAGATAATAATAAAATAGCAGCATTTTTAACTGAGGTTTACCTAAGTGACAGAAACAACTAATTCATACAATATGCCGGATGAACGGGGACATTTTGGTCCTTATGGTGGTTTATTTATCGCAGAGACATTAATTCCTGCGGTAGAAGAACTCGAGGCGGCCTACAAAAAATACATGGTCGATGCTGAGTTCCTGGCCGAACTGGATAAAGACCTTCAACATTATGTTGGGCGGCCTTCGCCGCTATATCATGCCGAACGTTGGAGTCGTGAATTAGGTGGTGCACAAATCTATCTTAAACGTGAAGATTTGAATCACACTGGTGCGCATAAAATCAATAATACCATTGGCCAAATTTTATTGGCTAAGCGTATGGGTAAAACGCGCATTATAGCTGAAACTGGCGCTGGTCAACATGGTGTTGCTACGGCCACTGTTTGCGCGCGCTTAGGTTTAGAGTGCGTGGTTTATATGGGCGCTGTCGATGTAGCTAGGCAAATACAAAATGTCTACCGCATGGAATTGCTGGGCGCAAGAGTCGTTTCTGTCACCTCAGGTTCGAAAACACTAAAAGATGCCCTAAACGAAGCGATTCGTGACTGGGTAACTAATGTTGATAATACGTTTTATATTATTGGTACGGCTGCAGGCCCTGCTCCCTATCCCGCGATGGTTAGAGACTTTCAATCCATTATTGGCCGTGAAGCAAAGCAGCAATGTCTTACTCAAGCTGGAAAATTACCGGATGTATTAATCGCCTGTATCGGTGGCGGCTCCAACGCGATTGGCTTATTTCACCCTTTTATTGATGATGCTGATGTCAAAATGATCGGCGTAGAAGCAGCGGGCGATGGCATTGAATCCGGCCGTCATTCAGCGCCTTTATGTGCCGGCCGCCCCGGAGTTTTACACGGTAACCGCACTTATTTAATGGCAGATGATGACGGTGAAATCATTGCAACACATTCCATTTCTGCGGGTTTAGATTACCCGGGAGTAGGCCCTGAGCACTCGTGGTTAAAAGATATAGGCCGCGCACAATATGTCAGCATCACTGACAAAGAAGCTTTAGAAGGTTTTTATGCTTTAACTCGCATGGAAGGTATTATTCCTGCATTGGAATCAAGTCATGCACTGGCTTACGCGATGAAATTAGCACCGACAATGCAATCAGATGAGATTTTAATTGTGAATTTATCCGGTCGGGGCGACAAAGATATGCAGACCATTGCAAATCATGAAGGAGTTCAAATATGAGCCGTTTAGCGACTAAATTTGCCGAATTTAAACAGTCGGGACACAAGGCACTTATTCCTTTTATTACTGCCGGGGATCCTAACCCTGAATTCACTGTTCCCATGATGCATGCTATGGTTGAAGCAGGTGCGGATATTATCGAATTAGGCGTACCTTTTTCTGACCCTATGGCTGATGGCCCAGTTATTCAGCGTGCTAGTGAGCGTGCTTTAGAGCATAAAATGAGCTTACGCCGTACTCTGGAAATTGTTAGCGAATTCAGGACCAATAATCAAACCACTCCAGTTGTTTTAATGGGCTATGCAAACCCTGTCGAAGCGATGGGTTATGAATCTTTTGCGCTGGCAGCTAAAAATGCAGGCGTTGATGGCGTTTTAACTGTTGATTTACCCCCTGAAGAAGCAGAAGAATGTGCTGCTTTGTTAAACTCGTATAATATTGACCAGATCTTTTTACTAGCCCCGAATAGCAGCACTAACAGAATTAAAAAAATGGATTCAGTCGGTAGCGGCTTTCTGTATTATGTCTCTGTAAAAGGTATTACTGGTGCGGGTAATCTAGACACATCAGACGTACAAAGAAAATTAATTGATATTCGCGCAAACACGCAGTTACCAGTAGGCATTGGATTTGGAATCAAAGATGCGGAAACTGCTAAAATTATTGCCGGGCTTGGTGATGCTGTCGTTGTCGGCAGTGCATTAATTAGTAAAATTGAGGCAAATTTAACTGCCCCTGAAGTTGCTAAACAAGATATCATTGAATTATTAAAATCCATGCGTTTTGCCATGGATAATCAAGATTAAGGAAGGAACAACCAATGAGTTGGTTTGAAAAATTAGTCCCCTCTACCATTATTCAAAAAGAACCTGACAGCAAAAAAACACCTGTCCCCGAAGGTTTATGGAATAAATGCTCTAGTTGTAATGCAATTTTGTACAATAGCGAGCTAGAAAAAAACTTTAGTGTCTGCCCTAAATGCGACCATCATATGCGTATTGGTGCAAGGCGACGTATAGACCTGTTTCTTGATAAGGAAGGTCGCGAAGAAATAGCTGCCAACCTAAAGCCACTTGACCCTCTCAAGTTCAAAGACAGCAAAAAGTATAAAGACCGGATTTCCCAGGCGCAAAAAAAGACCAAGGAAAATGATGCGCTGGTGGTTATGAGTGGCACCCTGAAAGGTAAGGATATCGTCGTCGCTGCTTTTGATTTCGGTTTTATGGGTGGTTCCATGGGCTCTGTGGTCGGTGAAAAATTTGTGCGGGGAATTAATAAAAGCCTGGAAACCGGAGCGCCCTTTATCGTCTTTACTGCCAGCGGTGGCGCACGTATGCAGGAGTCTTTATTCTCCCTTTTTCAGATGTCCAAAACCAGTGCAGCACTGACTAAACTCTCTGCTGCTGGCTTACCCTACATCTCTTTTATGACTGATCCGACCATGGGTGGTGTATCGGCTAGTTTCGCGATGCTAGGCGATATTAATGCAGCCGAGCCGAAAGCGCTGATCGGTTTTGCCGGGCCACGAGTTATTGAGCAAACCGTACGCGAAAAATTGCCTGAAGGTTTTCAGCGCAGTGAATTTTTACTAGAACACGGCGCTATAGATATGATTATCGACCGCCGTGAAATGCGTCAGGAAATTAGCTCGGTTTTAGCAATTCTTACCGCAAATTCTTCACACTGACCCAGTTCTATTTTCTATATCATACAATCAAGGGTTCAGGCATAACGATGCGAGCTGGATATAATCAGTACTTCATGTACACGGCATAACACTCTGCTTGATAATCATTATTTATTATGCATTTTGAAACCCTGAAAGGCTGGCTGGACTGGCAAGAAAGTCTACATCCACAAAGTATTGATCTTGGTTTAGACCGAGTCACCCGAGTGTTTAATGCTCTCGCTCGCTCTGCGCATAAAAAACCAGTCACCATTACTGTTGCCGGAACCAATGGCAAAGGCTCGAGCATTGCTTTTCTGGAAGCTATTTACCTGGCTCAAGGCTTACGAGTGGGTGCTTATACTTCGCCCCATATTATCAATTATAACGAGCGCATTAAAATCAATGGTATCGCCGTTAGTGATGAAATTATCTGCGCTGCATTTGAACGCATAGAAGCGGTCAGAAATAATATTTCATTAAGCTATTTTGAATTTGGTACCCTGGCTGCCTTAGATATTTTTTCCCGCTCAGGCCTGGATATACAGTTATTAGAAGTAGGTCTCGGCGGCCGCCTTGATGCGGTTAATATGATTGATCCCGATGCCGTGATTGTCACCAGTATTTCCATAGACCATACCACCTGGCTGGGTGAGACCAGAGAAGCCATTGCTTATGAAAAAGCAGGGGTTTTTCGTGCCAATACTGCTGCCATTACCGGCGATCTGGACCCACCCAAAGCCTTACAAGAATGTGCTACGAAAATAAACATCCCACTATTACGCCTGGGTCATGAATTTACTTATCACAAAAACGCAACCGAATGGGACTGGCGATATGGCGATAACCACTTAGATAATTTACCAGCACCTCAGCTAAAAGGCGAACATCAGTATAGAAATGCATCTTCGGTTCTAACCGCTATAGCTAATTTACAGCCTAAAATCACCGTGAGCGAGCAAGCCATCAAACAAGGACTGAGCAGTGTTAAACTGTCAGGGCGCTTTCAGTTAATTAAATCGGAGTCCCTAAGTAAATCAGAACCTCCAGTTTTATTAGATGTCAGCCATAATCCACAAGCAGCTCAGGCGTTAATTGATCATTTGCAGGCTGATTTTAAAAATACACCTGTACATGCCATTTTCACGATGATGAATGATAAAGATCTAAGTGGCGTAATTAGTCTAATGCAGCCGTTTATTAAACACTGGTACATTTCACCGTTAGACAACCCAAGAACCAGTACAGAAATCGAATTGAAAAATGCTTTCCAGCACTGCCGGATTAATGATGTCAGCCTTGGCTTTAAAGACTTTCTGAGCAGCTATTCCGCCGCCAAAGTCAAGGCGCAATCTGATCAAGGTATCATTTTAATATTTGGATCATTTTTTCTGGTATCCGAATATTTAACCCTCTTTAGCAACCCACAAGGACAATAGTATGAACGAGATATTAAAGCAAAGAATTGTAGGGGCGATTGTTATCACCGCCCTCGCGGCGATCTTCGTGCCCATGTTATTTGATGACCAGGTACCTGGTGTGGATAACTTTACTAATGAGCTATCACTACCACAAGAACCTAAAGAAGACATGCAACTGCTTTTAGATAACATTCCAAAAACATCCGCACAAGTATTATCTAAACCCGTACCCGTGCAAGTTGATTTACAAGCCGAGTCGATCAAGCAGTCAGTAAAAGGCACGAATCTTAAAAGCTGGACTATTCAAGTGGGTAGTTTTAGCAAGGAAGCAAATGCGTTAGAATTTCGGGATAAATTACGCAAGAGTAAATTTACTGCCTATGTAGACTCGGTAACGACCGGCCAGGGAACTTTATATCGCCTGCATGTTGGTCCTGAACTAGACGAAAAAAGAGCGCAACAAACCCAGCAGAACCTGGAAACACAATACAAAGTAAAAACTCTTCTGGTTTCTGAATAGAGCGAATAATGGAATTGATCTGGATAGACTATGCCATTATCGGCTTAATCAGTATTTCACTTATCACCGGCCTTTTCCGAGGCTTGATTCGCGAAGCATTTGCTCTGGTTACCTGGGGAGTCGCAAGCTGGGTAGGCTTTAGTTTTTGCCTCCCCTTTGCCGCTTTTTTTAAAACCAGCATCAGCGATACCAATGCTAGAATTGCCCTGGCTTTTGTACTACTTTTTATAATAACCTTAATTGTCGGCGCAATTATCAATAAACTACTCGGCGCGCTGATTAAAAACACCGGTTTAACAGGAACCGATCGTTTAGCAGGGCTTGTTTTTGGCATAGCTCGAGGCGGCGTCATCATTATTCTATTAGTCATGCTAGCTGGTTTGACGCCTGCACCTGAAAGTTCATGGTGGCAGAAATCTCAGCTACTGCCGCACTTTCAAACATTAGCAGTCTGGTTAAAAGCGCATATACCTGAGGGTATTGCCGACTCTTTAAATTTTCAATAAACTCTAAAAACGCAGGAAATAACATGTGCGGTATTGCAGGGATTGTCTCCCACCAAAATGTAAATCAGGATCTGTATGATGCGCTCACTGTGTTACAGCACAGAGGACAAGATGCAGCAGGCATTGTAACATGTGAAAACGGACGTTTACATTTACGCAAAGACAACGGTTTAACCCGTGATGTCTTTACCACCGAGCAGATGGTCAAACTAAAAGGCCATATGGGCATTGCCCACGCACGCTATCCAACGGCAGGGTGCTCTAGCTCATCCGAAGCGCAGCCATTTTATGTCAACTCGCCTTTTGGCATCACTCTCGCGCATAACGGCAACCTGACCAATGCCGAGCAATTAAAGAAAGAACTCTTTATTCAAGATCAGCGTCATCTGAATACTAATTCAGATTCCGAAGTCTTGCTCAATATCTTTGCCCATGAATTACAGCAACTGGGTAAACTAGACCTCAATAAAAATGATATATTCAAGGCTGTCGAAGGAGTACACCGGCGTTGTAAAGGCGCTTACGCCGTCGTAGTTATGATTCCTAATATCGGGGTAATAGGCTTCCGGGACCCACATGGCATACGCCCTATTGTGTTTGGCGAACGCAAAACAGAACAGGGTTCTGAATTTATAATCGCCTCGGAAAGTGTTGCACTTGATGTATTGGGATTTGAGTTGATCAGGGATATCGAACCCGGAGAAGCCGTGTATATTGAAGAATCAGGCATACTACACACACAGCAATGCTCTGAAACTACTGACCATTGTCCGTGTATTTTTGAATACGTCTACTTTGCCCGCCCCGATTCAATCATTGACAACATCTCTGTGTACAAAGCGCGCTTGCGTATGGGCGACAAACTAGCTGAGAAAATTCTAAGAGACTGGCCAGATCATGATATCGACGTGGTCATCCCCATACCCGACACCAGCCGCACCTCTGCCCTGCAAATGGCACACACGTTAGACGTCAAATTTCGTGAAGGGTTTATAAAAAATCGCTATATAGGCCGCACTTTTATTATGCCTGGCCAGCAAAGGCGCAAGAAATCAGTACGGCAGAAACTAAATGCTATCGGCCTCGAATTTGAAGGCAAAAATGTTCTACTAGTTGATGATTCTATAGTACGCGGCACAACCTCAGAACAAATCATTCAAATGGCGCGTGATAAAGGCGCAAAAAAAGTTTATTTTGCCTCTGCAGCTCCAGCAGTACGTTATCCTAATGTCTACGGTATCGATATGCCGGCAGCGCATGAATTGATTGCGCACAATCGTACCGAAGACGAAATCGGTAGCGCCATAGGCGCAGATAAGATGATCTATCAAGACCTGGAAGACTTAATTGATGCTGTACAAAAAGGTAATACCAATATTAAGCATTTTGATACTTCCTGCTTTGACCATCAGTATGTTACAGGCGATATAGATGATGCTTATTTACAAAGTATTGAAGCCCAGCGTAATGACATAGCCCAGACAGGCAGAAATATAGAAACGGCCAACATCGACATACATAATTCAAAATAATGGCTCTACGTGAACCGTAGTGGGTAATGCGATAGTACAAAGATGAATAGTGCCACTTTATTTAGCATGGCCCTTGATCTACAAGCTCCTTGGCACGTGGAAGATATTTCATTTATTTCTGACGAATCTCAATCAAAAGTATCAGGTTTCATGATGTTATACCATGATTTCTTAAAAGGTCAGCCTGAAACATATCAGGTGATTTTTTTAAATATTTCGGGGGTTATTCTATCGCTGAAAATCCTGGAAACGGAGTTTAAGCGAAGTGAAATTTTTAGTTCCTGATAGCGATAGGGTCGGGTGTTTTCTCGAAGCGTCTTTTTGCGTAGAGAAAATACAAGACATCGCGTCAAGCAATTTTAGGCCACTAAATAAAAACCCCTCTAGGGTTTTTATTTAGTGGTCGCAGGGCGAATCAGGGCATCGTAGATTTTAATCAGTCCCGTTAAGCTTTTGCCGCATTGTGGGCTTGGATGCCCAAAATGAGCTTTCGCAAAAGTAGGGGTTCCCCGCACCACCATTGAACCGCTTCAAAGAACGCTCTAACCTTTAATTCTCTCTGTAAGCTACCATGGGCTGTAAAAGATCAAAAAATCGTCTAAATTAGCCTTTAATTCAATGATATTACTATACGTTGTACCTTTTGCATATTCGCACCCATCATGAACACCCATTAGCAAGCATCGTGAACACTCATTATTATCGAATGTGAACACCTAACCGCATCGGATCGTGAACACTTTTCTGGTTCTATGCGCATGGGTGTTCATGATCGTAAGAATACGCACCTTTGATAGCCTTATCATTAATCGTTCCATTCACTCACTCTACCGTTCCATTTGTTTTAGGGGTGTATGACGCAGTGAATCGATGGCCTATTTTTTCTTTATTACAGGCACCCTCAAACTACTATGCTTATAGAATTATAGATCTTCAGGACTCTTTTTCTAGATTCTTCATCAATCAAACTATCACCTGCATAACCCTCAAGAATTCCATTGATTTCTTTTAAATGAGGTATCAAAAGCTCTTTGTCTTTTGCTTTAAGATCATAGTGATTTATCGTTCTTAGTAATGCTATTGAAGCACTGTTTAAGCTTTTATTTTGCCTTGGAGTCGGATTGTCGTGGGAAGTTGCTAGCCCTAATTTCTGGATGACTTCTTGTACCACATCACCTTCGTATTTAAATGCTGACACGTTGTTTTTACCAAACAGTACTTGGCATTCGGTGATGAAACCTTGATAGTTTAAATGCTGAGAAAACCATTCGATATCTAACATTTCAGAAAAGGATAAGTTTTTGCCATAACAGGGGTTATTTTTAATTTGTGGGTTGCGAATACATTGTTTGTAATAGCTTTCAATAAACACGAGGGGGTCACGAAACCATACCCAGATTTCAATATCGAAGAGCTTACTCAGCTCACATAAAAACTCTTTTGATTCGTCAGGAAAGTCCCACCAGTAATTATAAATACCTTCAGATGACAGGATGATGGTATGGGTGTCTTTTTTAACTTGCGAGATTATATTCTTAAAGTTTTCTAAGAAGTTTTCCAAGTGTGTTGTGACTAAATTTTTCTCAAACCATTGGTGTTTTGGTGCGGTGGGATTTTGTAATCTTTCAAGGTTATGCGGGTAAAGAATACCTTTTCCTCTGAGCTTCCGTTGCTTTTTATCAAGGTAGGTTTGTAAGCTCGTCGTGCCAGTTTTTGGTGTGCCCGCATGGATAATTAGCTTTAGTGGCTGTGCCTTTAGTTGCTCTAGTGATTGCTCAAATGGTTTTAATAGCTCAGCCAGTTCGTTGGCAAAATGAATGCTTGGTTTTTCCATAGCAGTAAATAAAAAACCTCTTAAAAGTATGGGGATGTGAAAGCAAAGGGTGACTTTATTCTAATCTGAGCTTTATTAAAGATTGTTTCTACTGGAATCTCAACATCTTCATTTACTCCATATACCAATCAATTGGTTACAGTGTTTTTTCAAGATAGAAAAACCAAAAGAATCATATAGGGTCCGCCTCGTATTACAAGTAAAATTTTGATCGTTAACACCTTCTTTTAACTGGGTGATTGACTCATACCTATTCAGGTAGATCCACTCACATTTGGCACTTCGCCAAAAGCGTTCGATGCAGAAATTATCCGTTGCTCTTCCTTTGCCATCCATTGAGATTGTCATCTCTTTATTTTTTAGGCGGTATGTCTGAATGTCACTGTAATATTAACTCCCTTGGTCGGCATTCCCAACCTGTTTCTCCTTGTTAATTTCAAACCCTCGCAGCTTGTAGCTGCATTTCTGGTGCGATTTAATCGCAACGATGGTATTGGGGCTTGCTTTACAGCTAGAACGGTGTGTAACTTCATTTCTTGACGATAGCTTGCCACTGTATTCAGGCTTACCTGGATGTTTTCTTCTAATAGCTGTTGATGTACTTTAGCGGCGCCATAAATTGGGATTTCTTCGAAGAGTTGTGTTATCTGTAGTTGTTTAGTTCGGTCCCTTTTTTTGTAGTAAAAGCGACTTCTGTTGAGCCCTAAGAATACGCACATAAGGTGTTTTGGTATACGCTATATATTTCAAAGGGAAAGTTTTTATGTGGAAAATGGAAAGTAAAAAAAATAAAATCAGGGATTTACAAAGTTATGTCAGGTTTAATCAGGCGGTGAAAATTTGGCGTAAGCCTTGCAGATCTTTAATTTCTATTAATTTCCGTTGCACATTGAGAAAGCCAATATTTTGAAACTGCGCCAGTGTTCTACTGACTGTTTCCAGAGTTAACCCTAAATGCTCTCCAAGTTCCTGACGAGTTAAACATATATTAAATTGTACGGCAGAATAGCCTCGACTTTTCAAACGATCAGATAAATTAATTAGGAATTTTGCCACTTTTTCTTCTGCAGAACTTTTGCTAGCCATGACCTGGCTCTGGGATTCATTGATAGCCTCACTAGAATGTTTTAATAGTTCCCGTGCAATACCAGGAATCTTGGCACATAAACCCTCAAGCTTGCCTACTGGCAACACACAATAGCATAAGTTCTCCAGAGCTATTGCCGAACAGTTATATTTATTCTGAAACAGTCCGTCAAAGCCGATCAATTCACCGGGCAAAAGCACATTAAGAATATGTTCATTACCTGCCCCATCATTAGAAACTAATTTTGCAGAACCCGATTTAATCGCCGCGACCATGTTAAATTCATCTCCTTGACGGTAAATATAATCACCTTTTTGCAGAGAGATATTGCTTTTAACTTCTATACTCAAGTTCTCGACTTCTTGTTGAGATAAGCCTCGAGGAAGACAAATTTCATCTAATGAACAGTTTGTACAACTGACGTTAAAGTCCTTTACCATCTGATCCATATGTACTCCGGTACTAATAAAATTGCTACACTTCGCGCGATAATTACGCTGTTATGGCATATCGGCCAAAAAATGGTCGCCAGAATGCATCGACTACTTAATTCTCATTTTATTGATCTGGATCAATAAATAAAATTTCAAACGCTTTAATATACATCCCGAAGCTAAACAAAGCACTCAGCTTCAAGTTGCAGGGCTATTCAGGAAAAGAAAGCTCCTTAGGATCTTTTCCAGAATAACTCCGTAAATACTGCAATAACCAGTTTTTAACACCAAAGTTCACTATATGAACAACAATGAGGATTAACAAATGAAATTATTAAAAAAAATTAGCGCAATGGTACTTTTAATTACCAGCATTTCGGTTTTAGTTGGCTGTGGAACAGGTGCCGACAGTGCAGGCATGGGCGCAACATCTTCAGCCAAGACTGCTTCACTTCTATAGTAGTCTAATCCTAATAATAACCCTCGTCCATACTGAGGGTTATTATTCTCGATTATAAGGAATAATTTTATTTTATCCCTTTCCCCCAAATAGCTTTCCAGTTCATTCAACAAGCCAGCCTCAACCTCATCTCCTCAAGTAAAGTCACCTATATCAGCTCTGTTTTAATACTTTTATCAAACGCTACAAATTGTCTCTAAGCAATTAGGCTATGCTCAGCACCATGTTAATTAGTTATTTCTAATGCAACGGCAACAGAGAACAATTTTACCCGAATTCTTTTATTTTAAAATCGAATAAACTTAAGTATAATTAATTGCTTTTTGCTAACGAATGAGCATATTATCGCTACGACGTCGGCTTATCTGCATAAAAAGGACATACATGACTGCATTAGTGGGCATTATCATGGGCTCAACCTCTGACTGGGAAACCATGCGCTTTGCATCTGAAAAACTGGAACAACTAGGCATACCGTTTGAAGTCGAGGTTGTCTCCGCTCACCGCACACCTGACAAACTTTTTGACTATGCTGAATCAGCAGAAGGCAAAGGGCTGGAAGTGATTATTGCCGGTGCAGGTGGCGCAGCTCATTTACCGGGTATGACCGCGGCAAAAACAGCGATTCCTGTCTTAGGCGTACCTATTCAATCTAAGGCATTAAGTGGCATGGACTCTTTATTATCCATCGCACAAATGCCCGCCGGCATTCCCGTGGGCACACTCGCCATAGGCAAAGCTGGCGCAACTAATGCCGCTTTATTAGCCGCTGCAATCATTGCCAATAAGCATACTGAATACAAGCCCCCCCTTAATGCCTTCCGCCAACAGCAGACAGAAACCGTGCTCGCTAACTCAGACCCCCGGGAGCTTGCTTAATGGTTATTGGTATTTTAGGTGCTGGTCAACTGGCAAGAATGCTTGCCCTCGCTGGTAAACCTTTAGGGCTTAAATTTATATTCCTAGACCCTACCCCTGCTTCCTGTGCGGCAGATTTAGGCAAGCACCTGATCGGTGACTATACTGATAAAGCGTTATTGACGCAGTTAGCAGAAGAATCAGACATTATTACTTATGAGTTTGAAAATGTTCCGGTTGAGATCATTGACTTCTTAAATGCCAATACGCCTGTTTACCCCCCTGCAAAAGCTTTATTCATTGGCCAGGACAGAATCACCGAGAAAACTTTCTTGCAGGACTTAGGCATTGCTACCGCCTCATTTTCCGCTGTTTCCAGCTTAGAAGAACTGCAACAGGCAATGCCGGATATAGGTTACCCTGCTATCCTTAAAACTCGTCGCCTAGGCTATGACGGCAAAGGACAGGTTGTACTCAGTAGTGATCAGGATCTAGCTGAGGCATGGCAGGCCGTCAAAAGTGCCCCTTGCGTCGTAGAAGGTTTTGTACCCTTTGACCGGGAAATCTCAATTATTGCCAGTCGCAGCGTCTCGGGGGAAATTGTCTACTACCCATTATCAGAAAACGAGCACCACAAAGGTATTTTACGTCTCGCTAAAAATACCCAGAATGACCCATTACAGGCGCAAGCTGAGAACTATATCAACACTATCCTGACGGCACTTGATTATGTTGGTACGATAGCGCTGGAATTATTTGCGGTCGACAACAACATCATTGCCAATGAATTTGCCCCCAGAGTACATAATTCAGGACACTGGACCATTGAAGGCTCGGAAACCAGCCAATTTGAAAACCACCTCAGAGCCATTATGGATATGCCTTTAGGTTCAACCCACTCGCTGGGTTACGCCGCCATGCAAAACTTTATCGGCAATGTTCCTGCTAGTAACCAGCTACTTTCATTATCTCAAGTGCATTTGCATTTATATGATAAAGCCGCTCGAAAAGGGCGTAAACTGGCCCACGCAACGATCAGAACAGATACTTTAAAAAACTTTACCGACTTAATTGACTCACTCACCGAACTTGCCAAGCAAAGTGATGACTCGTAAAAATCACCTTTCTTTAAACTTAACGCATTATTCTTATGAAAAACACTGAAAACCCTGTCGTTTCTATACACTATACATTAACCAATAAAGCCGGCGAAAAACTCGACAGCTCAATCGGCGCGGAACCTTTAAGTTACCTACACGGCGCAGGTAATATCATTCCTGGCCTTGAAAGCGCACTTAGCGAATCATCGGTCGGTGATAAATTAACTGTGACTATTGAAGCCGCCGATGCTTATGGCGAACGTAATGAACAACAAATCCAGACTGTTGGAAAAGAAATGTTTCAGGGCATTGACACCATAGAAGTAGGTATGCAGTTTCAGGCCGACTCTAGCAATGGTCCCGCTGTTGTTACCATTACCGAAATAGAAGAGGATAACATCACTATTGATGGCAATCACCCTCTTGCCGGTGAGCAACTAACATTTGATGTAGAAGTCATGGACATTCGCCCCGCGACCGAAACAGAAATGGAGCATGGTCATATTCATGGTGCAGGTTGTAACCACGAGTAAAACACCCTTCGTAGGTTAGGTTAGATTTTTTAGCGAAGCAAAAAAACGTAACCCGCCAAGTTACTGGTAGTATCAACCATGCCTATCCGGTTGCCTCCCAAAATACTGGGTCGGGATCGCATCCATTCATACTGGGCCCCTCAGAGCACGCTATAGACATAGCTCGACGGGATGCTTCAGGAAGCACTCGAATAGGCATGGTATCAACATATGCCGGGTTACTTATCTACGCTACGCTAGATAAGCTAACTCAGCCTACAAACTCTAATGTTTCCAACTAGACAAATGGATCAATTACAATCCGGTATCCGCATCACTGTACGCGCTGTTATTATTCAGGATAACAAAGTCCTATTAATCAAAAAAGACAGCCCGCAAGAAGGTGTACGCTACACCCTACCTGGCGGTGCATTAGAACCTGGAGAAACCTTGCATCAAGCGGTGATTCGCGAATGCCTAGAAGAAATCAATAGCGCAGTCGAAGCCTTTGACGTGCTACATATCGCCGATTTTTTTATCCCCAAGCTAGATCCAAAACCTTACACCCGCCACCAACTCGAAGTATTAATTCAATGCCAGACCCCTGTAGACTATATTCCCAGCTCAGGCCCCGATCCAGATAAGCATCAGGTAGGGGTAGAATGGTTACCCGTAGAAAAATTAGCTGAACAGACTATTTCACCCAACTTCTTTGCTGAATTGCTGATTAACTTGCATAGCCAAGAACATACCGTTTATCTGGGCTCAGTTACATAGCTATTGATTAAAACACCACAAAGCCATTTTACAGTGATTCAAATCAGGTAGAAGAAACCATGTCCACCCGGCTGCCCCCAATGTACTGGGCCGGAGGGGGCACATCCATTCATACTGCACCCCTCAGAGTGCGCTATAGTCATGGCCCGGCGGGATAGTATTGTGCTCGCGAGGATGCCTTGGGAAGCAACAGGATAGGCATGAAAGAAACTTTATCCACGCCCTCTAAGTACATTTCTGTTACACCGGGTTCGTTACCTACGCTTCGTTAGATAACATAACCTACATTATTCCTAGGCTTTCCCACATTTCATCTACTTTTTTCACGACATCATCGGACATAGAAATAACACGCCCCCATTCCCGAGTCGTTTCTCCAGGCCATTTATTGGTTGCATCAAAGCCCACTTTAGATCCCAGACCGGATACCGGTGAGGCAAAATCCAGATAATCTATCGGCGTGTTTTCCAATATCGTTAAGTCACGAGCGGGATCCATTCGTGTGGTAATAGCCCAAATCACTTCCTGCCAGTTATGGACATCAATATCATCATCGACAACAATCACAAACTTGGTATACATAAACTGCCGTAGATAAGACCAGGTTCCAAGCATAACGCGCTTGGCATGACCCGCATATTGTTTTTTCATACTAATCACTGCCATACGATAGGAACAACCTTCGGGCGGCAGATAAAAATCGGTGATTTCAGGAAACTGCTTTTGCAGGATCGGTACGAATACTTCGTTTAAAGCAACGCCTAATACCGCAGGCTCATCGGGCGGCTTGCCTGTATAGGTGCTGTGATAAATCGGTGCCTGCCGCTGAGTTATGCGCTCGATGGTAAAAACCGGAAACTCATCGACTTCGTTATAGTAACCGGTATGATCGCCAAACGGCCCTTCGGGCGCTGTTTCTCCTGGATATAGAAATCCCTCCAGCACAATTTCTGCACTGGCTGGGACTTGCAAGTCATTGGTTTGCGATTTGGCTACTTCGGTTTTACTGCCACGCAATAAGCCTGCAAAGGCATATTCAGACAGCGTATCGGGCACCGGGGTAACAGCAGCCAGGATAGTTGCTGGATCTGCACCCAATGCAACTGAGATAGGAAACGGTTCACCCGGGTGTGCTTCCTGCCATTCCCGATAATCTAAAGCTCCTCCCCGGTGCGCCAGCCAGCGCATAATCACTTTGTTTTTAGCAATCACTTGCAGGCGATAAATACCCAGATTTTGTCGTTCTTTATAGGGTCCTTTGGTAATTACTAAAGGCCAGGTAATCAAAGGTCCGGCATCATTAGGCCAGCAGGTTTGTATCGGGTACTGACCCAGATCAATTTCATCGCCAATCCTGATTAGCTCCTGGCAAGGTGGGTTTTTCACCAGCTTAGGCGCCATATTCAGCACATTTTTAAAGACTGGAATTTTATCCATCGCATCTTTCATGCCTTTAGGAGGTTCTGGCTCTTTTAATTGCGAAAGCAATTCACCCACCCCGCGTAATGCAGTAACCGAGTTTTCACCCATCCCCATCGCCACGCGGTCGGGCGTACCAAATAAATTAGCCAGTACCGGAATATTATGCCCTTTAGGGTTTTCAAATAATAAGGCAGGACCACCTTGCTTTAAGGTCCGGTCACAGATTTCGGTCATTTCAAGTACCGGATCCACTTCCTGGGGAATCCGCCTTAGTTCACCTTTTTTTTCCAGTTGAGCAATGAAATCTCTTAAGTCTTTATATTTCATGCGGCTATTCCACTATGTCTAAGCAAGGCATCAATTTTCGGCTCACGTCCTCTGAATTTAACAAATAACTCCATCGCGTCGCTGCTACCACCGGTTTCCAGAATATGCGTCAGAAAATTTTCCCCAGTCTGCTGGTCAAATATGCCGTTCTCTTCAAATAAAGAATAGGCATCACTAGATAACACTTCTGCCCATTTATAACTGTAATAGCCTGCCGCATAACCACCGGAAAAAATATGCGCAAAGCTATGTGCAAAGCGGTTAAAGTCCGGAGGAATCATAACTGACACTTGCTCTCGTATCGCGTTTAACTTGTCATAAATTTTCGCGCCTAGTTCAGGTGAGTAATCCTGATGCATTTTAAAGTCAAACAGACTGAATTCAAGCTGTCTAACCATAATCATGCCGGCCTGAAAGTTTTTCGCCGCCAGCATTTTATTAAACAATTCTTCGGGTAAAGCAGCTCCTGTCTTGTAATGCCCTGAGATTAAAGCCAGGCTCTCCCTCTCCCAGCACCAATTCTCCATAAACTGACTCGGCAGTTCCACCGCATCCCATTCGACACCATTAATCCCTGATACGCCTAAATAATCAACTTTAGTCAGCATATGCTGTAAGCCATGACCAAACTCATGAAATAAGGTCAGTACTTCGTCATGGCTTAGTAGCGCCGGATCATTACCTGCCGGTGGGGTAAAGTTACAGGTTAAATAAGCGACCGGAATTTGAATGACATCGCCTGTTTTTTTCCGACCCACACAATCATCCATCCAAGCACCGCCTCTTTTATGAGGGCGCGCATATAAATCAATATAGAATTTACCGCGTAACTCCCCAGCCTTATCTTTAATCTGAAAAAAGCGTACATCTTTATGCCAGGCATCAATATTATCAAGCTCAGAGATATTCAAGCCATAGAGTTTTTCGACCACATTAAACAATCCCTGCAAAACCTTTGGCGCAGGAAAATATTGTTTTACTTCCTCTTGCGATAAATCATAGGCATGCTGCCGCATTTTCTCTGAGTAATAACCGGCATCCCAGGTGTGTAGATTGGTTACAGCGTATTGCTGCTGAACAAATTCAGCGAGTTCTGCCAGATCTTTACGCGCCTGAGGCAAAGACTTCTCTGCTAATTCCTCTAAAAAGTCAGTGACCTCGCTGGTGGAATCGGCCATTTTTGTCGCCAGCGACAGTTCAGCATAATTATTAAACCCTAACAGCTGCGCCTTTTCGTGGCGCAAAGCAATAGTCTGTTCCATAATCTCAGTGTTGTCCCAGTCACTATTACTACCTAATTCAGAGGCCCGCGTGGAAAAAGCCTTATACATATCCGCACGCAACTGCCTATCATCAGCATAAGTCATCACTGCGATATAGGACGGGAATTGTAGCGTTAACATCCAGCCTTTTTTTCCTTCCTGCTCTGCCGTTTGTCTTGCTTGTTGTAAAGCAGATTCAGGCAAGCCTGCCAGATCGCTCTTTTTTTTGATCAATTTTTGCCAGGCATTGGTAGCATCTAATAGGTTTTCTTCATACTTGCTGGCAAGCCGTGATAGTTCCAGGCTAATTTCCTTATAGCGTGCTTTCTTTTCAGCATCCAGATCGACACCCGACAAACGAAAGCTACGCAAAGCATTCTGAATAATTTTTTTCTGCGCAGTGTCTAATAGCGCATAGTCATCACTGGCTGCAATTGCCTGATAAGCTTTAAACAGCCCTTTATGCTGCCCCATCTCGGTAGAATAGGCACTTAATTTAGGTAAACAAGCATTATAGGCATCGCGTAATAAGTCATTATTAACCACTGAATTCATATGACTGACAGGCGACCAGGCTTTATTGATTCTATCCTCGACTTCATCGAGAGGTGCAATAAGGTTTTCCCAGCTATAGCTATCATGCTCAGCTAATAATTGCTCTACGCTAGACTGGGCATCACCCAGTAACTGTTCAATTGCTGGCTCTATATGTTCGGGTTTAATTTGTGAAAATTGCGGAAGTTCTGAGTTTTCTAGTAAGGGGTTATTCATTTTTTTGGTACGATAATTTCTATAAAGTGTTAGGGTTTAATTCAAGTTTAGGAGAGTACTGCTGCCATTGACTCACATAAAAATCAAAATGCCATTTATACTGTATGCTTTTAAGTTTAGCCAAGAAAATCATTATCTATTACTTAACAACACTGAGTGAGTAGAATTATAATACAGTTAGCCTACAATATACTTAAATGCACCCATGATAAGCTTATTACGGATACAAACGGATACTCTTAAATTTAACACGACAGCTACCGAAACGGACTTCCTGATTCCTTTTAAATTATCCGAAGAATCATTTACTCACTGGCTATCCACCCTGGACAGTAACTCAGCCGCTGAAAAAACTCATCAGGTATTATTGGCGATACAGGCAATCAATCAGGAAGACAAGTTAACTAAGAAACAAAAATCACTGCTACTGGAATGCATTTATAAATCCATGCTGGATTTTTTAACGCCACTGAACACGATTATTTTAAATAGTTCGCTTCCTCTTGCCAAACACGAACAACAGAATACGCAAAATATTGTATCTATCTATGCAGAACTAGCTAATGGATTCGAAAGCTGCCTTCCTAAAATAAGCGATTTAAGCAGTGCCCAGAGCATGTTTTATGGCTTGCAGTCCTTGATTAATGCCTACCTTCATATTGCTGAAATCTATCAACAAGTCTACCCTGGCTTCTGGAAACAAAGCTATAAGTTCTACGGTCTGGCATCCAAGCTAAAAATACAGGACTTAAATATTGAACAGCATGGCTATCACAGCAATACTATTAATAAGGCATTCAAACATCTAATAGCACTTTACCACTGCGATTTAGAGCACTTTCGTCCACGCGATATATTTATTGTTTCTGCATGTGTAGAAATGCATACTTCGGTAATGTTGCTGGGCAGAAAAATTCCGATAGAAAAAACATCCCGATATTCTAGCCTCGATTTAACCCTGGATAAACCACCCAGCGTTATAACCAACCTTAAACAAACCGAAAAAAATGCAATACGTTTTTTTTCTGCTTATAGTGCTGCTATAGAAATTAACAAAAATGCACCGAATGAAGCACCAGGTTCTGGCGTTATCAAATCAATAAACCGCGAAAACATTTTACAGGCCGCGAAAACTCTAAGCCTATCGCAACAGCGTAAATTTACCCGCTTTAATGAAGAAAATGAATACCCTGGTATTATTGGCTTTAGTCATCTTATTGAACAATTACACAATGCCAGTCCCCTGAGACCCAGTACCACAAACAAAAAAGCCATTGATCAAAGAGACCCCCGAATAGCAGGAGGTTGGGCAGTTCCCAATATCGAATTAGTAACGGAAGGGTATGAATCGATAGATGCCTTGAAACAAAACCAACTACCTAGTGGTCTGTTACGAGAAGAACAAAGCAAGGCCGAACTTGCGATCAAAAGTTCTCTGCGTAAAAACATCTGGACAAAGTCCGAAAGTAAAGCAAAGCACATTCCTACTATTAACCCGGATAAGCTTTATGTTGTCGACAGTAGTATCAAAGGCTACAGGATTATTTTTGATACAAACGCCAACCAGTCTACAATACAAATTGGCGATATTATTGGTATCAATAATAACAATACCATGGAAATTGGCATGATTTGCAGGTTAACGCAGCTAACGGAACATAAGTTGCAATTAGGTATCAAATTATTAGCGCTGGAATCTGAACTTTGCTATATTTCCCTACCTAATCATGACTCTGTTTATACATGGGCAATCTTCTTACCTGGCATAAAGGCGCTTAATTCACCAGACAGCCTAATTTTTAATGATAGCAAGTTTCGTTCGGGTGAATTTATTAACCTTCACCGGGCAAATATTGAGCCCGTTTCCTGTCGCTTAAACAAACTGTTACATCTAACCTCTGCCGCAATGCATATTGAACTTTTTAATGCCAAGGCTATGCAATAGTAGCCTTCGCTATAATATTTTTTCTACAGCAGACGCCAATAGTTCTAGAAAACCTGTTTCCAGGCTAATTGAGCCCTGATGCATTGAAGTATCCCATAATCTATCAGAGCGATCTACTGGTGTTTTTCTGGTTTTAAGTGCTTTGTTCTTTTGCTCCTGTGCATGTAATAACTGCCCACCTGCCTTTTTCCATTCCAGCAAATGCGTCACTTCCCCACTATCTAACCAAAAGCCATGTAAGCGGCAACTGTCCACGATAACACCACTCTTTTGCGCAAAATTAGTGCGCCGCATAAACTCCAGACAAACAGGACATTTAACATACTTAACAATCTGTTTGCTGCGATACCGATCCGCATTAATATTATCCAGGTGCGTCAGGTTAATTGACTGCACATCACTTACCGAATGGTTGAGTAAAATCTCCAGTTCTCCCAGGTCAAAAAACAAGCCAAAGCAATCTGCACAGCGGTCAATAGCAAGCCGTTCATCTAGCTGCAACTGGATCGTTTGTAGGGGCTTTACACAATGTGGGCACAAACGACCAGAAGTCTTTGTATGCTCTAAAACATCATGCTTGGCCTGTAAGTCTACATCATTACGCACACCACAATATTGACATCGGTTAGTGTTTGCCAGCAAGGGGGCTGAGCAACTCTGACATCGAGCCATTACAAGCTATCCAGAATTTCTTTTTTCTTGGCACTATATTCATCTTTTGAAATTAACTCTGCCTGGTACATTTTTTTTAATTGCACTAGCTTTTGCATAGGATCAGAAAATTCAACGCCAGAGTCTGTACTCGGATTTTTTTTATCCGTAGAAAAGTTAGCGCCCATGGTTTGCGACATCATCTGCCCCATGCCCATACCAGCCCCTAGGCCCATACCTAAACCTGCACCACCCCCTTCATTTCTTGCAGCTTCACGCATTGCCTCTAATTGCTGTATGCTCGCATAATCTAGTCCTACTGCTTCGGCTGCCTGTGCTTCAGCACTTAAGTTAGCAATTCTGTTGATGCGCTTTAAAGTACCTTCATCAAAATCGGTTCCTTCGATACGAAAATCGGTAATAACAAAGCCCATTTTCAAAAACTCTTGCTGTAATTGGGCATTCATTCCCGCTGCAATTTCTTCACGATGCGCATCAATCTCAGCGTAAGAATATCTACTTTCTGCTAGAAAGTCTGTCAAAGGATGAAGCAGGCGACTGGACATCACCTGGCGGAAATCCTCTATATAAAAATCATTTTCTGTACCTACGACATTGACAAAAAATGCTTTAGGATCATCGATACGATAACTATAATTACCATACGCAAGCAAAGAAACCGGAAAATTGTATTTTGGATCATCGTACTTAATCGGCGAATTTGTACCCCATTTTTGATCCAGGATTTTTGTGCGTCGATAAAAGTAAATATGTGCCTTATGCTCACTGTCAAAAAACTGCATAAATTTGGTTACAGTCGTCCAGAAAGGGGTATTATCCGTTTCTAGATTGATCAACCTGGACTCATTGAGTATCGCTTTTATCTTACCCTCGTAGACAAAAACACACCCTTGCCCTGGACCTACAATTAATTTAGATGCATTCTTTAGCTCGTCGCCATTACCCTGCCATTGTTGAAATAAAGCGCCCTCAGCAGGCTCTTCCCATTGAACAACTGAACGTAATTGTCGCCTTATACCATCAAACAATGCCATAAACATTCCTTACATTTTGATATTTTTAACTAAACTTATAGCTGAATAATACCCGAAAAAAAAGTATCATAATAGATAATATTTGCAGTCAACAGGAAGTTCCCATGCCCCTTCGAACGTTTAAAAACATTTCTCCCCAACTAGGTAAAGCGACGTACATTGATTCAAGTGCGGTTATTATTGGTGATGTGACCTTAGCAGACCATGTATCTGTCTGGCCTACAGCTGTCATACGCGGGGATGTCAGTAGTATCTCCATTGGCGCAGCGACTAATATTCAGGATGGCTCTATCTTGCATGTCTCTCATGCAGGAAAACATGCTCCTGCTGAAGCACCCTTAAAAATTGGTAAAGGAGTAACAATAGGACATCGGGCAGTCGTACATGCCTGTACAGTCGGTGATTATTGCCTGATCGGTATTGGCGCAATTATCATGGATAATGCGGTTTTGGAAGATTATGTAATGCTCGGTGCTGGGGCATTAGTGCCGCCAGGAAAAGTATTACAAAGTGGATATCTTTATATCGGCTCTCCTGCTAAAAAGACGCGCGCTTTAAGCGACTCAGAAAGGGAGTTTCTGGAATATTCATCTGCTCATTATGTGCAGTTAAAGAATGAATATCTAGAACCATAAAAGCAGGATTAAGGTGGATAATCGCCTTACCCACCTCTAAAAGCCTTATCTTTCTAGCAAGGCTAACTTATCAGGCTTGCCATTCCAGTCTTCTGCTTCGGCTGGCGGCTCTTGCACATCAGTAATAACTGGCCATGTTTGAGACAATTCAGCATTAATTTCGATAAACTCCTCTTGACCTTCTGGTAATTCATCTTCTGCAAAAATAGCTTCTGCAGGGCACTCAGGCTCACACAGAGTACAATCAATACATTCATCTGGATCGATAACCAGAAAGTTAGGGCCTTCATGAAAACAATCAACAGGACAAACGTCAACGCAATCAGTAAATTTACATTTGATGCAGTTTTCGGTAACGACAAAAGTCATACTAAAATACCTTTTATATATTATTAAAAATCATGTGTTTAAGTGAGATATAACACACTTCCTTCCATGCCATCCAAATATATCATTCGAAAGTGGATTAGCTAGATATTTTATCAGAAAGAATTGAGAAAATGCACGTTATTAAAGCTGTTCTTTTGAAAAATTTAAAATGCCTGCTACAGAGCAAGCTTTACGCCCATGGCAAACAGTAGTATAGCAATTGAAATTCTTAGCCAATTGTCTGGAATATACCTACCAACTAAGCTACCGAGATAAATGGCAGGGATGCCTCCTGCCAATAATCCAAATAACAGATCATAGTCTACCGAGCCAAAATGCAAATGCCCCATTCCTGCAATCGCCGTTAAAGGAACAGCGTGTGCGATATCTGTACCGACGATAGCTACCGGTTTTTTACGCGGATAAAGTAAGAATAAAATAGCAGATCCAATTGCCCCGGCTCCCACCGAGGAAATAGTTACCAGTATCCCCAAAGCAACGCCCGAAAATACCGTGATATGGGGACGGTATGTTTTAAGCAGGTTCACCAGGGTTGAATTACCATGACGGTGACTAACATAAGTAAGTAGTCGACCTTTAATTAAGATAATAATCGAAGTCAGCACCAGCATAATACTCAAAGTGAGCATCATCAAGCGGTCAGAATTAAACCCGGCTGTTTTCACCTGCTCCAGTAAAGCAACTGTAATCAGAGAACTAGGCACACTGCCCATAGCCAATAAGCCTACCACGTGCCAGTCTACTGTTTTATTTCTATGATGAAAAAAAACCCCACTACATTTTGTCAGCGCTGCATATAATAAGTCGGTACCTACGGCTATTGCCGGGGCAATACCAAATCCGAGTACCAATATTGGGGTCATTAATGAGCCTCCACCAACACCCGTTAAGCCAATCACAAAGCCAACCAGACTCCCCGCAGCAATATGTATTAATTCAAAAGATAAGAAAAAGGAGATGACCCGTTCTAATATTTCCATTTCTTACCCTACTTATTAGCTAACCAGTGCTGGCTAAAAAAGCCCGCGTAGATAGCTACAACCATAATAATACCTTCTACTGAAAACAAACCTAAACTTGCCACAGCCGGCCCTGGGCAATACCCTGTCATTCCCCAGCCTATGCCAAACAGTCCTGCACCTATTAATAAGGGTCTATTGATAATAGTCTGCCTAGACACATGAAAGCCCGAGTCCAATACCGGAGCCGAACGTTTTAAAATAAAACGAAAACTCAGCATAGTCACGACTAAAGCGCCTATCATGACAAAAGCCAGACTAGGATCCCAGTTTCCGGTCACATCCAGAAAACTCAATACCTTATTAGGATCGATCATTTGTGACAAAGCCAGACCCACGCCAAAAATAATTCCCGATAACAGTGCCACTAGATTGATTTTCATTAAGCAGCCCCTAATAGCTGCTTAAGTATAAAAACCGTTAACATACCACTAAGCATAAAAGTAATGGTTGCAGTAATCGACCTAATAGAAAAGTTAGCCACACCACAGATACCATGTCCACTAGTACAACCGCTGCCCATTCTGGTACCAAAGCCCACTAGAAAACCACCGAAAATAATAAGCAAGACCGGATAGCCCTGGCGTAATTGTAGACTGCCATTTGTGAAATACTGAAAAATAAATGCGCCGAGAATTAGCCCGCAAAGAAATAAGCCACGCCAGATTTTTTCCTTTTTAGGTGCGCTAAACAAACCGTTCATCATGCCGCTGATCCCTGCCATGCGACCATTGTATAAAAGCAGCAAACTGACACTCAAACCAATTAATCCACCACCTGCCAAAGCAGAATAAGGTGTAAAATTTTCCACAGACTTACCTATTGAGATTACAAAAAAATTGCGTCATTATAAGGGTTCTGCTAGCCTGCTAGCAAACAATGTACCGGTTTCTTGTGAAAACTTTTCCTTAAATAATTAACGGACTCCATTATGTTTGAAGTTGCTGAGCTAGGACACAAGGTCACTAAAGCTGACTACAATGAAAAAGTACCCACCTTACGCACACAATTATTAACTGCCCAGCAACAACTAAGCACACTTAATTTTTCTGTTATTATTTTGATTTCAGGTGTTGATGGCGGTGGTAAAGGCGAGGTTATTAATCTTTTGAATGAATGGTTAGATCCCCGTTTCATGCGCACTAATGCCTATGATTCATCTAGCGATGAAGAAAAAGAGCGCCCTAAATTCTGGCGCTTTTGGCGTACTATGCCCGCAAAAGGCACTATAGGCATCTATGTCGGCTCCTGGTATAGCAACCCTATTGCTCAGCGTGTACACAAAGACACTAAAGAGGCTGATTTACAGTTGCAACTGACGCAAATAAAGCAATTAGAGCAAGAACTCGCAGATGACGGCACATTAATTATAAAATGCTGGCTACACTTAAAAAAAGACCCACAAAAAAAACGCCTAAAGCTGCTCGAAAATAATCCCGAGACAGCCTGGCAAGTCACCAATCGCGATAAAAAACACCTTAAAATGTACGATGATTTTGCCCGGGTTGCTGAAACTGTCTTAAAAGAAACCAGTAGCACACAAAATCCCTGGCGCATTATTGATGGCAGCGATATCCGCTACAGCAGCCTTACTGTTGGCCAGCGTGTACTGGACAAAATTAAAGCACATATTGCAGCGCATGAGTTAAAGCAAAGTATGCCAGTACCCACTCGGTCAGCGCCAATCATTCATGGCAATCAACCCAAAATTCTAGATTCTCTAGACCTGAGCCTGGAACTTGATAAAAAAGACTACAATGAGAAATTAAACTTTTACCAAGGTAAACTCAACAAGTTGGCAAGATATGCGCATCAGAAAAAAACATCCCGCGTACTGGTTTTTGAAGGCTGGGATGCAGGAGGCAAAGGAGGCGCCATTAGGCGGCTCACCCGTGCACTTGACTCCAGAAACTATCAGGTTATCCCTATCGCCGCCCCGACCGATGAAGAACAAGTACAGCATTATTTATGGCGCTTCTGGCGCCATATGTCGCGCGCAGGCCGCATCACTATTTATGATCGTAGTTGGTATGGGCGTGTGTTAGTCGAGCGAGTTGAAGGATTTGCCAGCGAGCAAGAGTGGACTCGCGCTTACTCAGAAATCACCAATTTTGAAAAATCCCTCACTGATCACGGTATCGTGTTATTAAAATTCTGGCTGCATATCGACCCGGACGAACAATTACGCCGTTTTAAAGGGCGTGAGAAAATCAGTTACAAACAACATAAAATTACTGAAGAAGACTATCGTAATCGGGACAAATGGGCTGAGTATTCGCTAGCTGTCAATGATATGGTTGCACATACTAACTCACAGAAGACCTCCTGGACCTTGGTTGAAGCGAATAACAAACGCTATGCTCGTATTAAAGTCATTAAAACCTACTGTGAGGCGCTAGAAAAAGCGCTGGATTGAATATGTTTGATGCGCAACTTAACTGGCAGACTCTTGACAAGCCGCAACCCCAGCTAAGTTATTATTACCAGACACCGGCTGGAATACTTGCAATCCAGCTGCAGGGTGAATTAGTATCCACAGTCCAGTGGATCATTAACCCACCCTTAGATGCTAAATACTCAGGACTGCCCACTGCCCTCGAACAACAAATAAACAACTACTGGCTAACAGGAAAAATGACAATACGCACTGGTCTTTTAAAACAAGGAACTGAATTCCAGCGGAACGTCTGGTGCGCCCTTTATCAAATACCACCCGGTATGACAAAAACCTATGGTGAATTAGCCAAAGAGTTAAACACTGGCCCTAGAGCCCTGGCTAATGCCTGCCGCAAAAACCCGTTTCCATTGCTTATTCCTTGTCATCGGATACTTGCCAAAACGGGTCTCGGCGGCTATGCAGGTGCTAGTTCAGGTAAATTGATTAATATCAAAGCAGCACTATTAAAACACGAAAAAATAGATACTCATGCCGTCTAAGCAGCTAATCGACACATTTATTGATGCCTTGTGGGTAGAAAATGGCTTAAGTCAAAACACCCTCAGTGCGTATGCCAGTGACTTGCGCATTTTCCACAAAAGCTTGGCAAAAAAACCGATACATCAGGCTAACAATAGCGACATCGCATTATTTCTAAGCCAGCGCTATGAGCAAGGCATTAGCGCTCGTTCATCGGCGCGAATTTTATCTAGCCTACGGCGTTTTTACACCTATTTATTACGCGAAAACCATATCGATATTGATCCTACCGCTCTCATTGATACGCCTCGTATAGGTCGCGCCCTACCTCATTCGTTATCCGAGCATGATGTAGAATTGCTGCTTAATGCACCAGAACTCACGTCCGTATTAGGTGCCCGCGACAAAGCCATGCTAGAAATGCTCTATGCTACGGGCTTGAGGGTATCAGAGCTGGTCGCATTAACCACCAGCCAGATTAATCTACGCCAGGGGGTCTTACGGGTCACCGGCAAAGGCAACAAAGAACGCTTGACGCCTATCGGTGAACAAGCCATGGAAAGCCTAGAAAACTATATGCAACACAGCCGTAAAGCTTTGCTATCTGAACGCCCCTGCAGTGCTGTTTTTGTCACTAACAGAGCAGCAGGGATGACTCGCCAGACTTTTTGGCATATTATCAAACGTTATGCAAAAAAAGCAGCGATCAGTAAATCACTGTCTCCACATACACTGCGCCACGCATTTGCCACACATTTATTAAATCATGGCGCTGACTTACGCGTAGTGCAACTCTTGCTAGGCCACAGTGATTTATCTACCACCCAGATTTATACACATATCGCCAATGAGCGACTAAAAGAACTGCATTCCCAATATCATCCCCGAGGCTAAACGACACATGACACAGAACATCCACCCTAGCGCTTATATCGCAGACCCAGCTAGTATAGGCAAAAATGTCTCTATCGGCCCATTTGCCGTTATCGAAGAACATACGCAGATCGCTGATAACTGCGAGATTGGCGCGCATGCCGTTATCCGTCCCTATACTAAAATGGGGGCAGGAAATAAAGTCCACGCACATGTGGTATTAGGAGATTTGCCGCAAGACACAAGTTTTAAAGAAACAACTGTTTCCTGGTTAGAGATCGGTGACAACAATACCTTTAGAGAAGGCTTTACAGCACATAGAGCGTCCGTAGAAAATGGCGTCACCCGCATTGGTTCAAATTGCTTTTTTATGAATAACAGCCATGTCGCCCATGATTGCCAGATTGGCAATCACACCATTTTTGCCAATAATGTCGCCATCGGTGGCTTTGTGCAAATTGATGATCGCGTGTTTATGGGCGGTACTGTGGTTGCTCACCAGTTTTGCCGCATTGGATCCTATGCAATTGTTCAGGGTACCACCGGGCTAAATAAGGATGTTCTTCCTTTCTGCCTGATTGCAGGTTACCCGGCAAGACACTATCGTCTCAACACGATAGGGCTAAAACGCGCAGGAATTACCGGCGATCGGTATAAAGTTATTTCCAGCGCTTTTAAATTGCTAAGGCAAAATGAAAGTATTGAGCATCTGCAAGATACTGAAGAAATTAAATACCTGAAACAATGGCTCGCTGTGAAATCCAATCGTGGCGTGCATGGATTTATGACGTTAGAGCGGAAGTAGACGTGAAGCATATTATTCTGCTTTACATTTTCTCTCCCTAATTCTTTCAATTGTACTTAAGCTAGCTTATTTTCTATGGGTTATTTTTTATAATGCAAGTACTTAAAAACACTTGCCCATTGCATTTACCCCAATCCATACTCTGCCCTTGCAATCTGTACCTCATAGGCATAACATCACTTTAACACTACAGATCAAATTTCATCTACTAAAGGATCTATCAAGCTACTTTTCATTTATTCCGGCTCAATATTTTTACAAGAACATATAAAACAAGGAATTAATTATGACTACCATAACTGACCCCGTTATCGACCAATGGTATAAAGATGTAGAAAATAAGCTATTGTTTAAAGTCGTCGCCATTGAAGAGAGTGATGACACGATAGACGTGCAATATAATAATGGTGATATTGGCGAATTTGATAAAGAAAGCTGGTATAACTCGACATTTGACTTTATTGAAGACCCTGAAGACTGGAGTGCCCCCTTTGATGACTTAGAGCCTGATGACCTGGGTTACTCTAATTCAGATACACGCCGTAGTGACATGGATGACACACCATTAAAAGACTTTCTAGACTAGCACAACGCTCTACTGGAAAGTTAAAAATCGGTTAAAAAACACATTAAATCAGAAGCTTAAAAACGCCGTCGCTCAACAAAAGCACACGGCACTGCACCAGGAAAAAATCTGCATGAAAATGAGTTCTCAGGAATTCCTGCAATGGAAATCTAAAAGCATCACTCTGTTAGCCATGTCTGGCGCAGGAAAAACAACACTGGCAAATAAATTACCCAGAGAAAAATGGTTCCATTATTCAGGTGATTACCGCATCGGCACCAAATATTTAGACGAGCCTATACTGGATAATATCAAACAACAGGCAATGGAAGTCCCTTTTTTAAAAGACTTATTACTTTCTGACTCTATCTATATTTGCAATAACGTCTCGGTGGATAATCTCGCGCCTGTTTCCAGCTTTTTAGGAAAAATAGGTGATAGCAAACTAGGCGGCCTGACACTAAGTCAATTCAAACGCAGACAGGCGTTACACCATAAAGCTGAAATAGCGGCGATGTATGATGTCAGTGAATTTATTCATAAGGCAGAAAGTCTTTATGGCTATAAACATTTCATCAACGATGCCGGGGGAAGCGTGTGTGAATTAGATGACCCAGCGATATTGGAACATCTTGCTAAACATACGCTGATTATTTATATAAAAACCTCGCCTGAATTCAATGAGACTATTATAAATCGAGCCAAAACATCACCTAAACCCCTATATTATAGAGAGGCGTTTTTAGACCAGCATCTAGCGGAATTCATGCGCGAAAAAAACTATACTGATATTGACACACTTCCGCCAGATGAATTTGTCAGTTGGGTTTTTCCCAAGTTATTTAAATCTCGCCTGCCGCGCTATCAAGCGATTGCTGATACATATGGCTATACTCTCAACGCCTGCGATGTTGCCAATGTTAAAGACGACACTGATTTCATTCAGCTTATCGCTGCAGCCATAGACCAGCAAACACCTTAAAAATGCCATGCCATTAGTTGCCCATACACAATTACCCACATTTCAGCGTCTGCACGAAGAAGGCGAGGATATTCTTAATCCTGACCGTGCCTCCCACCAACATATACGTGAGTTACATATAGGTTTTCTGAATATTATGCCGGATGCCGCACTGGAAGCGACTGAAAGGCAGTTTTTCCGGCTGATAGGTGCCTGTAATCAAATTGCCCAGTTTCACGTACACCCCTTTACAATTGAAGGCTTGCCACGCAATCAGACCGCCCAAGAACATATAAATCAGTACTATGAAACCTTTTCGCAACTCAAAGTTGATGGTCTGGATGCGTTAATTATCAGTGGCGCTAACGTTACCCACGAGCACCTACAGGATGAAGACTTCTGGCTACCCTTAACGGAAGTATTTGAGTGGGCTAAAAAAAATGTCACCTCCATCCTATGCTCTTGCCTTGCGACACACGCCTTAATTCAATTTTTCTATGGCATAGAACGCACTCGGCTACCAGCAAAGCGCTGGGGAGTTTATGCACATAAAGTAATAGATCGCAAGCATCCTTTAATCGCGGAAATCAATACCCGCTTTGATGTTCCGCATTCTCGCTTTAATGAAGTATTTCAACAAGATTTGGAACAACAAGGTATTAAAATACTCGTTGCCAGTCCAGAAGCAGGCGTTCATCTTGCGGTGAGTCCCGATGGCTTTCGTATCGTCTATTTTCAAGGACACCCTGAATACGACGCCATTAGTCTGATGAAAGAATACAAACGTGAAGTCATGCGTTTTATTGATCAGGAAACCGAGCAATACCCTCCTTTTCCTGAGCATTATTTTAATACGGAAGTACAAGCAGTTTTCACTGCGTATGCCGAACAGGTACACAGTGCATTAAAGTACCAGCATGCAATACCGAATTTTCCAGAACAGGACATAGAAGATTTTTTAGACAATACTTGGCGCGATACCGCAAAAGCGGTATTTAATAACTGGTTAGGAAAAGTCTACCAGGTGACCAATCAAGATAGGAGACTCCCTTTTATGCAAGGCATTAACCCTGACAATCCGCTTGATTTATAAAGATAAAAAACACTTGCTTTGCAATGCATACGAAAATTTTACAATAAGCTATCGACTTAGCTGAAAGCAATGTACATACTGATAATGGCGAGCCATTTGGCGCGAGTGTCTGTCGGGATGAGAGAATTTTTGCCGCCTGCAATAATGACCCTACCGCGCATGCAGAAATAATGGCTATTCGTGCCGCATGTACTGAATTAAATACCGTTCAATGAACAGACTGCTTACTTTACAGTAGTCGCGAGCCTTGGCCTATTTGCCTCAGGGCTATTTACTGGGCAGGGCTAACAGGTTTACTTTGCCTGCAATCGCTACGATGCAGCTCAAGCAGGCGTTGATGATAGTTTTATATATGAGCAAAGGAAAATCCCCATGCAACAACTACAATTAAAGCAGTCACTGAATCCAGTTATTGCATGGCAAGCACAGGGAAATAAAATTCTTTATTGAGCTTCCTCAGCACTTTCTATGACAGCTTCTGGAACTTCTAGAACTTCTGTTGTTGCAGCCTTGTCTCGGATTTTAATCAGCCAGCCATCTTTAGCCATGCATTCCCGAGTATCATGGGCCCGGACATGAATACGCGCATATTTACCGGTTAATGAAGCCGGTAGCTTAGCTGAAACATCATAAAAACTATTTTTATCAACGATAATTAACTCTAATGGCACATTTTTAGCCGTCGCTTTAATTGTCGTTGGATCAGCATATCCGGAGACCGTGAAAGAAATCTCTGATTCAGGATCAGTCTCTGCTTTATGTTCAGGTGAAAAGGTTTTAAACCTTGGGTCTCTACAGGTTTTCTCGGTATTTCCCGGATCATAAGCAAAAGCAGAACCAACAAAGCCTATACCGGCTATTAAAAAAGCTAACGTTAAAGATTTTTTTATCACTATGATGTCCTCTTTATTCTAAACAAAAACAAGAATATTGTTACTCTGTTTTAGTAAAAAAATTCCTGCTCCCAGTAGTTAAAATTCTGTTCAAACATGCCAACGTACTTATTGGCATCAAAGCTCGAGAAGCATCTTAACACGCCAGCGACCTTTTTATCACTTCGGTTTTAACCATAAATGATAATTCCCACTAAATATTAACTAGCTAACAGACTGATATTAAATGTTTTGTATATTTTAAAATAACTAGAGCTCAGCACACGTCTTGAATATATATAAAATTAAACTAAACTTCTTAACAATACTAACTGCCGACACGGCTTTAGACACAATCTTTCTATGCATATAAAATACACACCAATATTAGCAGCACTTCTTTTAGCCAGCTCATTTAATGTCGGTGCTTTGAATATTGGTGGGAATATCGGCCCTATAGGAACAGATTCAGGACCAGCCAATAACTTTCCAAATGCCAATAACGACCATAACGTCGTAGTCATTGTTGAAAAACCTAGTGCTACAGGCGATGTGAGTGACAATGACCTTTACGGGACAATTGTGACCTTTAACCAGTCTGCCGGTAAATATGGGTATTTAGATGAGATAGGCAGTGGAGGCACTTACCACTATAAGCTCTATAGCTGGACTGATAATTTTAGTCTACCTGACAGCGGGAGCGATACGGATAGTTTTTCATATACCTTATCAAATGATACCGGCCTAACTTCAAACGCCCAGTTAATAATTCAAGTTAATGAAAACCTAGTCTTAGCTTATGGGCCAATAGCCAGAGATGATATCAATACGGTTATACCCAACGAAATTATTATAGTTAGTGGCGACCTCACGGCTAATGATAGCAATGGTAATTACATTCAACTAAGCAGCTCTCCCTCAAGTGATTATGGTGTGTTAGTCGTATCAGAAGATGGTAAATATAACTATACTCTCTATTCGACTTCTCCTAATGTAATTGATTTAAAAGCTGGTGAAGTCGTTACCGATATATTTAATTACCAATATTTTGCCGACAACGGCGAAAGCTCTACGGCTAACCTTACAGTAACCATTATTGGTAACCCCGTAGACTCTAATGGAGACACTATATTTGACCAGCCCTACAATATCGATGTGGAACCTAATAATCGTTCTGCGCAGGCAACACCACTTACTTCTGGTAAAATTATAAAGGGACATTTATATGACTCCGAAGACAAGGACTGGTTCTTTCTAAGCAGTGCAGGCGATGAGAAAATTACTCTTGAAGTTTGCCCTCCCGGAACCAGCTGTTTTAACAAAAAAAGCTGGGTACTTTATGTCTTTGACTCTGAGCGCCTAAAAGAATTAAACGATCAAGGCAGGGGAGAAAATGGAGTTTATACTTTTAAGCGCTGGATTGATGTGACAGCTTCCACTAACGACCCAAGTGGTGCAAGCATCATTAATGGTACTGCAGGCACGTCTAACCATATGTATCTAGCCTATTCCCTAGATTATTTTAAAGGCGCTTTAATCGGCATTGTAAACCCCTGCTTTGGCACATTGAATACCGTTGATATCGGAGTACCTGCAGGTAAAACAGACTATCTGATTGCTATCTCATCGCCACTTCAAGGTGATGCTGGAGACAGCGATACTTGCGGTGTTGGTTCTGTCATTTTACAACAAGCTGGAGAACCTGCACCAGGTCATGAAGCCCCGACTACTAAAACAATAACAATAGATGATCCTAATAACCCTGGGAAGACAATAGAGGAGATAATTGAGGTTCCTGGAGAGCCAAAATCATATGCTACCACTGAGGAACATATTGTCTCTTTTCCTTACAGTGATGACCAGTATGCGATAAAAATCACAGGAACAGGGCTTATTAATCCTTTAAATTCAAAACAGGCAATCGCAAGATCCTCTATCTTTGATTCAAATACCCACACACTCCATATCCCTAGAGTGCGCATTAATGAAAATATTTATGCAGCGAATCTCCAGCAAGGCCTGGAGGATCGTAGCACTGAGAATGGTATAAATTTTATCTTAACCGATATTGAAGAACTAAGCATAGAAGACGTAGTCGAACCTTATCGCGCAACCTTCAACCCTAACCCTAAGGTTCTACAAGTTATGATTCCTCGTGTCACACATAAAATTTCCGGCATTGGTTATTCCGTGGTTCTGCAATATCATGTTCCCACTGAAGATACGACCGCCTGGTTTGATGTGATTAGTATAGAAGAGATTCAGTAAATACTAGCCGAGATAACACTAGTCAGCATAGATAAACCATCCTATTGGTAGATGTGGTCGTAATGGTTTAATAAACCTATAGGTCGGATAGATTATTTAATGTAGCGTAGATAAGATCATTCGGCACATGACACACTAACCTACCCTGCGCAACAACTCTCACCCGGGATGGTTAAAAAATCATATTTTTAGCGTAGAGTGCATTTTCCTGCATATACTACTCTCTCAGTGCCGGATAACATTTTTTTACTGCACCATAAAAAATCTAACCCGGCCTACGTTTAAATACACCTTGCCTTTCTCAAACCCTACCTCCTGTACGCCTTATTTTTTTCAAAACCCCCATAAAGCGAGCAATTGACAGAAAAATATAGATATACAGCCCCCGATCAGACCCATCTATGCTAAAATATTAAAATTTGTCTAACCTTATAAATTAATTTGGAGTTATGATTCGTGGTAACTGTTAATACTCGTCGTTCAGTCATGACCTTGTTTTCTTCCCCTACTTGCGCGCTGAGCCATTGCACCCGGCTTGCTTTGCACGAGAAAGGCGTCACTGCAGAAATTGAATATTTTGACCCTAGCGACCCACCAGAAAGCTTATTAGAGCTCAATCCTAACGGCACTACACCGACATTAGTCGAGCGCGAACTGGTCTTATATGATTCTCGCATCATAATGGAGTATCTGGATGAGCGCTTTCCTCACCCGCCCCTTCATCAAATGGATCCAGTTTCCCGGGCCAATGCACGCATGATTATCAAGCGTATAGATCAGGACTGGTATCACTTACTGGACGAGGTACTCAACTCAGGTGAGAAAAAGTCTGCCCGTGCGAAAAAAATGCTGAAAGAAAGCCTTATTGCTGCGGCTCCTTTGTTTGCAGCTAATGAGTTCTTTATGAGCGAAGACTTTTCTTTAATTGACTGCACGCTGGCACCTTTGCTATGGCGACTTCCTGATATAGGCATTAACTTATCAGAAAACGCACCCGTTATAGAGGCTTACGCCCAGCGCCTGTTTAAACGTGAAGCATTTGCTGCCAGCTTAAGCGAAGAAGAACAGGAAATGCTTAAAGTACCCGGCAAAAAATGACACCGTTAAAACCTTACCTGATTCGCTCTATCTATGAGTGGATTATTGATAATAATCTAACGCCTCATTTACTGGTTGATGCGACGCACCCACACGCCGCATTACCCAAGGACTATATCGAAGATAACAAAATTGTACTTAATATGCGCCCTGAAGCAATTCAAGGCCTGTCGCTTGAAAATACGACTGTTGAATTCAATGCCCGATTTAATGGGCAACCGATGCATATTATTGCTCCTATACCGGCAGTGATGGCAATCTACGCAAAAGAAAACGGCAAAGGGATGGTTTTTGACCAAGAGGAGGAAGAGGGCAGCACTCTCCCACCAGACACCCCTCCGACGAGAACTCATTTGCGAGTAGTAAAATAAACCCCATAAAAAAGCCTGAGTTTTTGCAAACTCAGGCTTTTTTATGACCTACATGTACTTAAGAAGGCTCGGAACAACTCAAGCATTCATCACGAAAATCCTAAACAGCATTTTTTTCACCAAAAATCGTTAAATACAATGAATATTCGACTCATTTTTAGGTAAATATAGCACTATTTGTGATTTCCATGCTAAGCACTTGAGTTATTCAGGGTCTGCTAAAAGCGTACTTTTATAGCAAACTGGAAGTTATGCAGAAAAATTTTCCGCTGCAAATTCCCAGTTGACTAACGCCCAAAAGGCTTCCAGATATTTAGGACGTGCATTACGGTAATCAATGTAATAGGCATGCTCCCAAACATCGCAAGTTAACAAAGGTGTTTGCCCTTCGGTTAATGGGCAACCAGCATTACTTGTACTGACTAGCTCCAGACTACCATCTGCGTTTTTTACTAACCACGCCCAGCCAGAACCAAAAGTTGTCACGGCGCATTTTGTAAAAGCTTCCTTAAACTCAGCAAATGAACCAAAAGTTACATTAATAGCATCGGCTAAAACACCTGCAGGTTCCCCACCACCATTAGGCGCCAAACTATTCCAGTAAAAAGTATGATTCCATACTTGAGCTGCATTATTAAAAATCCCACCAGATGAACGCATCACTAGACTTTCTAGAGATGCACCCTCAAATTCCGATCCCGGAACCAAATTATTTAAATTTGTTACATAGGTCTGATGATGCTTGCCGTAATGAAATCCTAAAGTTTCTTCTGAAATATGTGGCGCTAAAGCATCTTTTGCATAAGGCAAAGCAGGTAATTCATAAGCCATTGATTATTCTCCTAAATAATTATAATTAAGTGTCATCAACCATGGCTATAGAGTAGCATCTCTGCATAATGCCAAGACACCCTCTGATAGCTATTGTTGAATGGCAAAGAGTATAAGTTATTAATAGTGGAAATACCAAGTATTTTAGTAAGTATATACCTCTATCGCTAGCCGTGATTTATTGTGCGCTTTAGCGCGTCAACTTTTAGCAAAGAACCTTGGTTATTCTATTTTTTTTCTTTTTTATCGTAATCTATTTTATAGCCATCAGTACGAATTTTAGTATTACTGTAGACAGCTTTTTGAGAACCTTCCTCAGTGTCTTTATCTTTCCCGGAATCTTCATCACTTTCAGGTGCATCAATTGAAGTAATAAAAGCATCAAACCAGGGCTTGGTTTTAGCTATTTTCATATCTGCATCGTTTTTAATCTCATCTTCATCAGGGAGATTACCGTACTCCAAGGCAAGCTCTAATGCTTTTTTACAAGCGTCAAAGTCATTGTGTACAGCATGCAAACAGGCAAAGTTATAACTAGCAACGCCTTCTTGTATCTCGTTAGCGATGGTGAATTTTTCTTTTGCCAAAACATAGCTGGCTTCTTTATCCCCAGCATCCTGTAAAGCAGCCAACTCCATCAAAGCAACACCCCAGTCTAGAGCTGCGCCTAAATAGTCTGGTTTTGCCACCAGACAATAGGAGAACTTTTTTCCTGCTTCCTGATAAAGAGCAACGGCGGCAGCCCCTTGCTTTAATCGTGCCGAGTATAGCAACGCCATACCCCAGTTATAAAGAGCATCATTAAAGGCCCCATTACCTGACGGTATGCTTTGATAAATACCCATTGCTTCAGCAAATAATTTTTCAGCCTGAGCAACATCATCATTTGCTCTTGCTTTCTGTACTTTATTATTCGCTACCTTTACTTTTGATTTTCCCGTAATCGAACCAAATAAGCCCATGTTTTTCCTCTATACTTTAAATAATTATTATAATTTTCTCTGGCACTCAGCACCTAGGAACAAGAACTTACTAAACAACCAGATTACGATACCTAACTGCTTATAATAAATCGAACGGCATCCAAGCGCAATTTAGCACCCTTAATATATCCATGCGATGCAATAGTTATACCTTTTAATGCACTAATTTCTGCTGATTTTATCCCTGAATTTACCTTACTCAGAGCATCTAAACGCTTTATTTCCTTGGCTAGAACCTTAAGCATATCTGTATTAGCCTGATTAATGATTCCCTGCATAATAATTTCAGATTTTTGTTCGGCACTGGCAATCATGGCTTTAATATTTTTCTGTTCACTATTAATGAAATCAGTGATTTGCTCTATTTCTATTTTCTCATCCACTTCCTGCAACTCATCGTGTAAAAACTGCGCCGTTAAGTCTTGCTGCTGTTGATCAATCAAAATGCGTATCGGTGTTGCAGGCAAAAAACGACTTAGCTGCAAAGACAAAGGCGCGCTACATTCAACCAAAAAAAGACACTCCAGAAAGTACTGCCCTGCCTGCATATCATCATGCCTGATAACACTTAACGCCGCATTGCCTATATTTCCAGATAATATCAAATCCATTGCCGACACCAGCATAGGGTGCTCCCAGCTTAAATACTGCATATCTTCTCTGCTTAAAGCGACTACCCTGTCTATGGTTACCGTCACCCCATCTTCTGGCACACCCGGGAAATGGCTGACCCGCTGTAACTGCTCCGCTCGCAAAATAGCGCAAGCATCGGAATGATACTCAGACTCCACTCCAAAACATTCAAATACCTCTTCCAAATACTGCCATAAGGTCTCTGCATGTGAAATATCTTTAATTTCAAAAATAAGCTTCTCAGCTACATTTCGACGACATGAATTAAGCTCTAATAAAACATCTCGTGCCTCGTGCATTTGCGCTTCAATCTCTTGCATCAGCACACTGCCCGAAGTAACAAGTTCATCCAGACCTTGTTGCACAGGACTTAAACAAACCTCATCAAGTGCGTGTTTTTGCAATTGATACACCTCACTTGCCGCATTACTATTTATCTGAAATAGCTTTAAACCCTCAGCATACCAACGGCATAAGCTATGTTGCTTGCTGCCAACAATATAAGGCACATGAATTTCAATAATGTGTCGCTGGCCTATACGATCGAGCCGGCCAATTCTTTGCTGCAATAAATCAGGGTTCTCAGGTAAGTCCAATAAAATCAAATGATGTACAAACTGGAAATTTCGCCCCTCACTGCCAATTTCCGAGCAAAGCAAGATACGAACCTGAGCATCCTGATCAGCAAAATAAGCGGCCGATCGGTCACGCTCAATAATACTCATTCCTTCATGAAAAACTGCAGCTTTAAGTGCATATTTATCACGTAATTGTTTGTGCAGCTTAACCACTGTTTCAGCATGCTTGCAAATCAACAAAACCTGAACTAGACCCAACGCTCTTAAATGCGCTACCAGCCACTGCAAATAAGTCGCTTCATTAGTATCCGAGTCCTGCTTTAGCGGATAAGAGAAAAACTTTCTTTGCGGAAACCCCTGCACCACATGCCGGGAATTCCTAAATAAAACACGCCCTGTACCATGTCGGTCAACTAACTGTTCAATGACTTCCTGTCTTAAAGTCATGTCATCAAAATTTTGTAAAAAATCCGTTGTTAATTTGTGATCGAGTAAATTAGCTAATAATTCTCTATCTGCATTATCGAGATCAAGCTGGCTTACAATTTTGTCTGCTAACCGGGCAATAGGCTTAAATTCCCGCTGCTCAGCCAAAAACTGTTCAAAACTATAAAACCGGTCTGCATCGAGTAAGCTTAATTGAGAAAAATGCGTTTCCTTGCCTAACTGTTCAGGTGTTGCCGTTAACAATATCAAGCCAGGCGCGTGTTTTGCTAATTGCTCAACAAATAAGTATGCATCTCCTGGGGATTGTTCAGACCATTGCAGATGATGCGCCTCATCGACAACAACAATATCCCAATCAGCCTGGACAGCCTGGTCTTTCCTGTGAGGATTCAGGGTGAAAAAATCCAGACTACATAATACTAACTGCTCACTCAGAAATGGGTTTTCATCTTCGAGTGCCAGGCATCGAGACTCATCAAAAAGACTGAACTTTAAATTAAAGCGCCTTAACATTTCAACTAGCCACTGATGCAATAAGCTTTCAGGCACCACAACCAAGATGCGTTTCGACAAGCCTGAATGCAATCTATGATGCATAATCAAGCCTGCTTCAATTGTTTTCCCTAAGCCCACCTCATCAGCGAGCATCACTCGTACCGCATCTCGCTGAGCCACTTCATGCGCAATATACAGTTGATGAGGAATGAGTGCAGCCCGTGCACCCAATAAGCCTTTTACCGGAGATTTATGCAGGCGATGCAAGTGCCTCCAGGTCTGATAGCGCAATGCAAACCAGCGGCCTTCCTCTGCCTGTCCTAAAAACAGCTTATCCTGCGGAGTATTAAATTGAATATGATGGCTCAAATCCATTTCGTCTACCCACCCTTGCTCACCCTGTTGATTCAGAAATTGATAACGAACCACACCATTATGCTCTTCTATTTTCTGTATCAGTCCTTGCTGCCCGTCTTGCGTCTCGATTTCATCATCCACTGAAAACCTGACTCTGGTTAAGGGGGCATTATCTTGTGCATAAATCCTGCTCTCATCACAGGCTAAATATAAAATAGTCACTCGATTGACCGCTACTGTGGAAACAATCCCCAGCCCTAGCTCTGGTTCTGAAGCACTGATCCAACGCTGTCCAATTACAAACCCAACCATTAATATCCAGCCTTTTTAATTTTTATTAACAACTTATAAGCCATACGCATATTCAAGGTAGCATCCTATTACGCTAAACCCTTGTTTTAAAATTAATATCTAGCTAACTACAACTAACATGGCTGCCAGTTTTCAGCTGTATTATATCTGCTTTTTTAGTGCACCTGCGCAGAGAGAGAGTGGGCCCATAACGTCACATACCCACTGAACATAAAAGCTAGTCTTCTTAACCATTCTAGAAATAAAAAATTACGGCATAATAAACGAATCAATAACACACCCCTCCTTAGACAATAGCTAGCATTATTGCCTATGTATACTAAGTTTTTCGGTCTCTCAAAAAAACCTCTTTCGTTGATTCCTGACCTAAGCTTTCTTTACTTAAGCTCAAAACATAAAAAAACTTTAACTACTTTACAGTACGGGCTTGTTAGTCAGGCAGGTTTTACTGTTATTACAGGTGACATTGGCTCGGGAAACAGCCCTGATACGTAGCTTGCGTGACAAACTACGTGCCGACTGCGAGGTAGGTTTAATCACCAATACTCATAGCACATTCGGTAATTTATTAACCTGTGTTTTAGCTGGCTTTAAAATTGAATCGACTGCCAGCAACAAAGCTAAACGCTATCAAGCCTTTGTAGACTTTATTACACTAACAAACGAGTTGTCTTAATTGTTGATGAAGCGCAGAATATGGACATTCAGACTCTGAAAGAGTCTACACTTGCTTTCGAATATTAACGTCAATCGGAATATTATGCTCCAGCTAGTACTGGTAGGCCAGTCCGAGCTTGTAGACACACTAAACCAGCCTGAACTGGTACGGTTTTCGCAACCTATCTCCATCGAATATCATTTAAAACCTTTAAACTACAAGGAAACCAAACAGTACATTCATTACCGTTTAAAAGTTGTCGGCAGTGAAAATTTTATTATTCACCCCTCATCCTGTACTGCTTTGCATTATTACTTCGATGGCACCTCACGCTTAATCTACAATCTGGGCGACCTGGCACTGATTTTTGCTTTTGCAGCGGATAAAAAGAAAATCAACTAGAAGATTATTGTCTCCGTTGTCAGTGAATGGACAACCGGAAGCATTACGCGCTTTGAAGGCAAGGCCTGCCTAACCCCCAATATTATTGAGCGAACTGCAGAAGCAGAAAAACTTCGCCGCGCTTTAATTGAAGAAACGGGCGTGGATATATTCACGGATTTATAAACCCTGAGTCACTGAGCCACAGTGACTTAATAGCCGAATTTAGCCTAGACTAATATTCAGCACGCAAAAAAAAAGGTGCCCGAAGACACCTTTCTCAATTCATAAAAACAATATTTATGAAAGTTTTTCTTTAATACGTGCCGCTCTACCAGACAACTCACGTAAATAATATAACTTAGCTCTACGCACCGCACCTCGACGCTTAATCTGTATATCTCCAACGAGAGGGCTATGTGTTTGAAAAACACGCTCTACGCCAACACCGTGAGAAATCTTTCTGACAGTAAAAGCTGAGTTTAAGCCACGATTACGCTTAGCAATTACCACGCCTTCAAATGCCTGTAATCTCTCACGACTTCCTTCTTTTACTTTCACCTGAACAACAACTGTATCTCCAGGATTAAATGCTGGTATATCTGTTTTCTGCTGTTCCGCTTCTAATTGACTAATAATATTACTCATTGCTGCACCTTATTTATTCTTTAATTCAATTTTAAATTCTTCTAACAACGCCTGCTGCTGTGTTGTTAATTCTTTATCCAACAACAAATCTGGTCTTTTTTGCCAGGTTCGCCCCAATGATTGCTGCAACCGCCAGCGCTCAATTCCCTTATGATTACCACTCAACAAAATATCTGGAACTTGTTTACCTGCAATGATTTCTGGCCTAGTATAGTGTGGGTAATCGAGTAAGCCATGCATATGCGAGTCCTGCTGAGCAGACTCATCGTCCCCCAAAACACCCGGCAACAATCTACTGATTGCATCAATCACTACCAGAGCGGCTAACTCACCACCACTAATAACAAAATCACCCAGTGACCACTCTTCCGTACATTCATCCTCAATAAAGCGCTCATCAATCCCTTCATAACGCCCTGCAACTAAAATCAATTGCTGTAAAGTAGCATTTTCATTCAGAAGCTGCTGAGTCAGAGGTATTCCTTGAGGGCTTAAATAAACAACCTTAACACGCTCAGCATTAATTGAGCCCTTGGCATTATCAACAGCGTCTTTTAACGGCTGATACTTCATCACCATGCCTGGACCACCACCATAAGAGCGATCATCAACAGTTTTATGCCGGTCAGCAGTATAATCTCTAGGATTCCAGACTGATAAACCAACTCTTCCCTGTTTTATAGCACGCCCTGTAACGCCATTCAGCGCACTATTAAGTACCATATCTGGAAAAATCGTGACAACATCAAAGTGCATTAAAAATCAGCATCCCAGTCGACCAACATCTCACCAGCAGTTAAGTCTATATTAACAATAGTCTGTCCCTGCAAAAAAGGAATTAACCGCTCTCTTTCTCCAGCAACAACGACCACATCATTTGCACCTGTCTCTAGCATTTGCTCTACAGTTCCAAAGTCCGTGCCATCTATTGATTTAACCCGCAAACCGACAAGATCAGCCCAATAATATTCATTGACCCTGGCCTTAGGTAACTGATCTGCATGAATCAAGATTTCCCAGCCATTTAATTCAGCCGCTTTATCTCTATCATCTAGCCCTTGCAGATAGGCCACGACTGTTTTCCCATGCCGCCGACCATCAATGACTTCTACTAGCTTGCTTTCCTTGCCTTTTCTTAAAATCCAGGGCGAATAAGTCAGTATATTTTCACGTATTTCAGTATACGAATAGACTTTTATCCAGCCTTTAACTCCAAAGATACCGGAAACCTTTCCAACACTAACAATATCCTCAGTCAAACTTATGCTGCAGCTGCTTGTTTTTTAGCGTCTTTAATTAATTTTGCAACGCGCTCAGAAGGTTGTGCCCCTTTAGATTGCCAATGCACAATACGCTCACTATCAAGTCTTAATCTTTCTTCTGCACCTTTAGCTAAAGGATTAAAAAAACCTAAGCGCTCAATATAACGTCCATCACGACTGTTTCTGCTATCAGTCACAACGACATGATAAAAAGGACGATCTTTTTGCCCACCTCTGGCAAGACGAATAACTACCATCTAACTTCCCCAAAATTACATTTAACCAAATTTAATCCAACCATTCTACGCGTTTTAATCATTTTGTGAAGCAAATTTCTAAAAAACATAATAGTCGCTCTAATTTACATACGCATGCCGCGCATATTACCCTTAATTCCACGCACCATATTCGCCATATTTCCCTTTTTGAAGCGCTTCATCATTTTCTGCATCATCTTGAATTGCTTCAACACACGATTAACATCCTGCAACTCTTGCCCACAACCTGCAGCGATACGTTTTTTTCGATTACCTTTAATCAGATCAGGGTGACGTTTTTCCTGCCTGGTCATGGAGCGAATAACAGCAACCTGTCGCGACAACTCCTTGTCGTTTACTTTATCTTTCATCTCCTGGGGTACTTCATTCATCCCCGGCAACTTATCCATCATGGCACCCACACCACCCATATTTTGCATTTGTTCTAATTGCTCACCAAAATCAGCGAGATCAAAACCTTTCCCTTTTTGTAATTTTTTAGCCAGTCTATCGGCTTTTTCCTTGTCGACCTTTTGCTCAATACCTTCAATCAGGCCGAGCATATCTCCCATGCCCAAGATTCTTGAAGCCATCCGGTCCGGATAAAAAGGCTCCAGGGCGTCAGTTTTCTCACCGACCCCGACAAATTTAATCGGCTTCCCTGTAATATGCCGAATAGATAAGGCAGCACCACCCCGCGCATCACCATCGGTCTTGGTTAGTATCACACCAGTTAATGGCAAGGCCTCATCAAATGCCTTGGCAGTATTTGCAGCATCCTGCCCGGTCATGCTATCAACGACAAATAAAGTTTCTACCGGGTTAATCGCAGCATGCAGGGCTTTAATTTCCGCCATCATCTCATCATCGATATGCAGGCGACCTGCGGTATCAACGATTACGACATCCAGAAACTTCTTTTTTGCCTGTTCAATGGCATTAGTCGCAATCTCGGCAGCACTTTTGGTGACATCTGTGTCAAAAAAAGTCAGCGACAAATCATCAGCCAGTGTCTCTAACTGCTTAATCGCGGCTGGACGGTATATATCCGCACTAACCACCCCGACTGACTTCTTTTTAGTCTCTTGTAACCAACGACCTAGTTTAGCAACCGTTGTTGTTTTACCAGCCCCTTGCAGTCCAGCCATCAGAATGACAGCAGGCGGATTAGCTTTTAAATCCAGCTCCTCATTCTTCTCGCCCATCACGCTTTCAAGCTCGGCCTGAACAACTTTGATCAGAGCCTGACCCGGTGATAGACTGGCTTGCACTTCCTGCCCCAAAGCACGCTCTTTTACCTTATCGATAAACGCCGTAACAACGGGTAGCGCAACATCCGCCTCCAGCAACGCCATACGCACCTCACGCATAGCTTCTTTAATATTCTCTTCTGTCAGGCGCCCTTGGCCACGAAGATTCTTTAAGGTTTTACCTAAACGGTCAGTTAAATTATCAAACATAATCAGTACTAGATCTCACAAAAAGGCTGGCGACAATTTTTAAATTCTATATTTCGCATCGCAATAAAATCACTTCAACCATACATTATCCTAAATATTCTTAAGATGGTAAACAAATAAACGCTTTACTTGCCGCAATTCACAAGCATTCAACTTTATCAATTGACTGCAGGCAGCGCTATCACCCACCTCATCAACGCCCGAAGATAGCCGCACAATTCCTGAACTATCTGCCCACTATAGCTTATATGCAACAGAGTAACAGAGCGGCACCCACGCAATGCATCAACACGCTATTCTTTAATATTCAAGGCATGCAACTTACGATATAAATGCGTGCGCTCCACACCTACCGCCGCTGCTAGCTTGGCAACATTACCCTGATTCTTTTCAAAATGATATTCTAAATAGGCTTTTTCAAACTGCTCTCTCGCGTCTTTCAATGATAGCTTGAAAAAAACAGGGACAGTCTCTGGCTGTTCCATCTCCGCATTGCCCAACACGGCACCAAGTGCCGCTTTCACTTCAGCCAACTCAATATCATCTCCGGCACCTAAAATCATTAGTCTTTGCACCAGGTTTTTTAACTCGCGAACATTCCCAGGCCAGATATAATTGCGTAAAAAATTGAGCGCCGGCATAGTGAATTTCCTAAACGCCAATTTCTCATGCTGGACAAAAAAATCGATATAAAACTGTAGCAATGCCGGAATATCTTCGCTATGTTCACGTAACGGCAAGACCTCCATCGCGACCTCATTAAGCAAATAATACAGATCCTGCCGAAAGCGCCCTTCTTTTACTTCGCGCTCCAAAACCACCCGGGTCGTCACTATTACCCGCACATCCACATGCACTTGCTCCGTTCCGCCCACGCGTAAAAAAGAACTAGATTCCAGGGCACTTACGAATTTTAACTGTGTCTGGGCATCCATCCCGGCTATTTCAGCTAAAAATAACACCCCGCCATGCGCCCTTTCCAGCAAGCCCGGGAATACGCCCCCACCCTGCTCTTTACCAAAAAACTCCACTTCCGCATTTTCCGAGGCAATACTTCCCACAGCAACATCAATAAAAGGCCCGTTTTTACGCCCGCTGTGCTCATGCAAAAAACGCGCATAAAGCTCTTTCCCGGAGCCGCTCTCGCCAACAAACATAACTTTAGTTTCATGCTGTGCCAGGCGTTTTAATTGCTCTTTGATTCGTTCGGCAAAAGCACTACGCCCAACAGGCTCATGAACAATCGATAGCTGCTGCTTTAACCCGGCATTTTCACGCTGCAACATATGCGCATCAACCGCACGCTCAACAACCAGTAACAAACGCGCCAGTGACAATGGTTTTTCAAGAAATTCATAAGCCCCTAGCTTAGTTGCCTCAACCGCTGTTTCAATGGTGCCATGCCCCGACATCATAATCACGGGCGCAACAAACCCCTCTTCATCGCCCCATTCTTTCAATAGCGTAATACCGTCAGTATCCGGCATCCAGATATCCAGTAAAATCAAATCAGGTTGATGCCTCTGTTGCATCTGCCTTGCCTCTGCCGCATCCCCTGCCGTATAAACGACATACCCTTCATCCTGAAGAATTTCCTGAACTAATTGCCGAATATCTGGCTCATCGTCTACCACTAAAATATTTGCTTTATATCCACTCATTGTTGCGTCTCATCAAATACCGCTGGAAATTGCATAATAAAGCCAGCTCCCTGTTTATAACGACTATCCAGACGAATAGTCCCACCATGCTCTTCAATCACTTTCTTCACAATCGCCAAACCTAAACCCGTCCCTTTCTGTTTATTGGTCACATAAGGCTCAAAAATTTTTTTGGCCTGATTAATATCAATACCACACCCCGTATCATAAATGGCTAATTGCACCACCGTACTATTATTTTTTCTCACCGTTTGCAGCTTGATACTTATTTTCCCTTCGCCGTCCATAGCCTCCAGTGCATTTTTAAACATATTATGTAGCAGCTGACGAATACTCACAGCATCCGCTTTAAGTAACATTCTCTCTGCACCTAACTGAAATTCAAACTCCACTTTAGGGTCGGCTGCATACAACACCACAACCTCCTGAACCAGTGCGGGTAAATCAAGATTAGTCGTTTGATTTCTGGTCGGCTGTGCATATTCTGAAAAATCATCGACCATATGCTTCATAGCTTCTACTTGCTGAATAATAGTGCGTGTCGAGCGACTTAACATTTGCCTATCATCGCCATCTAGTTTATTCAAAAGCTTATGCTGCAAGCGCTCGGCAGACAATTGAATAGGCGTTAACGGATTTTTAATTTCGTGTGCCAAACGCCTTGCGACTTCAGACCAGGCCGCATTTTTTTGTGCCTGTATCAAATCCGTTATATCATCAAATACTAGCACCGCTCCAATATAACCCCCTTCAGCAGAAAATAAAGGGGTTCCCTGGCAGACTATCTCCTTGCGCCCATCAGGTCCGTCAACCACGATATTACGCTGCCATATATCAAATGATTTTTCTAGTAAAGGCTGAACCACCTTAACCAAAGCCATTAAATCGGGGTGACCTCTTGCCAGATGAGCTAAATCTCTGCCATAAAAGCGCATGACCTGCACATGCAGAATAATATTCGCCGCCTGATTTGCAGTGCGGATATTCAGACTGGAATCAAAGCTTAATACACCAGAAGTTAAGCTGGTTAACAAAGTCTCTAAATAAGCTCTCTGGCGCTCAATTTCCTGGGTGCTTTTTCGCGTTTCATCTTGCGCACGTGAAATCTGACGTACCATTTCGTTAAAAGACTCAACCAGAAACCCTAAATCATCCTGGCGCTTTGCGGGCAATAATTGCTCATAATATCCCGCAGCTACCGCTTGTGTACCACGGACTAAATCTCGTATCGGAGAAATAATCCCGCGCACACTGATAAATGCGGCAGAAACAGCCGCCAAAAAACTCATTAACAACACCAGAGATAAAACCAGAGAAAAACTGATCTTTAATGAATGCCGTAAGTAGGTCATTTCCTGAAACCTGACGTACGCAAATTCAACTGAATCTGTTAAATCACCAATACGCTCTGGTACGGGGTAAACGATCTGCAAATAATGTGTTTTTCGCGGTTCAATCGCGACGATGGCTTGCACTACTAAGCGATCATCTACCGAAGCCAGATTAACAAAATCCTCTCCTTGCTGTACCTGAAAAAATAAGGAACTTACTGGCAGGCTGGGTAAAATATCACTGCGAGTCAAACCGCTAAAGGCAATCACCTTGCCCTTTTTCGACAATAAAGTAACCTCACTGGCCGCTGCTATCTCACGCAACTGCTCTACTTCTAGAGCAATCTCCTGTAACGACTTATTACGTAATGATTCAGTCAAGCGCTGCGATTGTCTTAAGTTCCAGCGCACGCGTTGCTCTAAAGACGCTTGGCTTAATTCCAGAGCATCTTCCATCGCCGCATCCAGTTCCACATTAAACCAACTATCAATACTCTGATGCAAAAACTTCATGGAGAAATAGAATACTGTGCCTGCCGGAACCAGAGTCAAAACAATAAACAATAAAACAATATTTCTGGTTAACCTGGAGCCTGCTTCACGTTTTTTTAGCCGTCGCACCAAGGAAAAAATATTGTAGCTCACTAACACCAGCAAGCACACCGTGCCCACCGCATTACTCAAGACTAACCAGGTGTATAGGTCACCCAGCTGCGAGGTATCCTGCAGCGCCGAACTCATTAACTGTAGAGACAGGACAATAAAGCTCAGTAGAAACAGAATAGAAATGCTAAAAGGAATTTTTATTCGCACCATTGCCTCTCATTTGTCGACAGATTCCACTGCTCATCAAAGTAAGCAATAGGCCGTAGGGGTGCTGGCAGCATTTCCTTATCAAACGATATGTTTAACACACTAATAATACATTGATTTGCAACATAGCCTGTTAATGGCATCTCCTCAGTCTCAAAATGCTGCATATATCGTAATGCATCTTGCAGACTGGAAAAGCGCCTAAATGCTTTTTTATGCTCATCCTTTACGCGAAAATTATTCAGCAACGTATAGTAGGCCAGGCTATATCGATACGTGCGGGCACTCAAAGTTTTGTCCCAAAAGTCACGCTGCTGCTTAAGCACTATTGAGACATCCCAATATAAAGGTATCCCACTATACAAAGCATCTTCCGCACTAGGGCTCAACTGAAAATCCAGTTTAATGCTAAGCCTGGCTTTATTATCTTGCAATCGTAACTGTGCCTGCTTAATTTCGACATACTGCCTCCCTACATAGCAAGCAGGCCCCGCCCAAAGTAGCATGACCAGACCATACAAGGCCAGCGTTTTACTTTTTTTGCAAACGCGCATAATAAAAACCATCCATGAAATGGCTACCCGTTAATATCTGCCTGCCAAATGGCCGGTCAACTCCCCAGCCAGCTTCTATCGGTAATTCTTGCGCATCATCATGTTGTTGCAAAAAATGCTCAATCTGAGATTCATTTTCCTGCTTTAAAATTGAACAGGTTGCATAAAGCAATATTCCACCCGGGGCCAGCAACTTCCATACAGCCTGCAAAATTTCTTGCTGCAACGCTTTTAGCTGAGCAATGTCTTCAGAGCGGCGCAGTAACTTAATATCCGGATGCCGGCGCACAACCCCTAAAGCAGAACACGGCGCATCCAGTAAAATGCGCTCGAATACAGCACCATCCCACCAACTTTCAGGTTGTGTCGCATCAGCAGCCAACAAGCTAGCGTCGAGCCCCAATCGAGTTAAATTTTCATTTACTCTTGCCAGCCGCTTGTCATCAATATCTATTGCCAGCATGCTTTTAATTTCAGGCTGATATTCCAGAATATGCGCAGTCTTGCCACCCGGTGCAGCACAAACATCTAGCACACTGTCTCCAGGCTGTGCATCAAGAAGCTCTGCCGCCAATTGCGCCGCTGCATCTTGAACTGACACCCAGCCTGCAGCAAAGTTAGGCAACTTATCCACCATCACAGGCTCAGTTAAAATAATGCCCTGAGCCGAAAATTCAAGAGCATTGGCTGCTATTTCTTGCTCTGCCAGCAATTTTAGATAATCATCGCGTTGACAAAAGCGCTTATTGACACGCAAGCTCATCGGAGGTGCCTGATTGTTTTCCAGCAGAATTTGCTTGCCCTCACTTTCCCAATCTGCTTTAACCGCCTTAATCATCCAGTCAGGATGCGCATAAGCAACGTGCTTATCAGCCAGTGCCTCCAATTCATCCTGTTCACGTAAATACCGCCTCAACACGGCATTCAGCAATGACTTTGCCCACTGCTTTTTTTTCATCACCGCTACCGTCTCAGAAACCGCCGCATGATCTTTAACTCGCATATAATTCAGCTGATACAAACCCAGTAATGCTAAAGCTTTAATCTGAATATCTTTGTCCTTAATAGGCTTATTGACTAATTGGTTCAGAATAAATTCCAGCCGATAATATTGCCTAATTGTGCCATAGCATAAAGCCTGTATAAACGCTTTTTCCTGCATATCATCAACCTGACTCCATGCCTCTTCAAGTGCCGCTGTCAAGGACTTGCCTGTCAACACTTTTACGATAATATTTGCTGCTACTAAGCGAGAATTCAATTCATCTTTCCTTTACTATTGATGGACGTAACCTACACACTAACAAGCAGGGTAGAAAAGCTTCAGCCTGGTTCTTATAACAGCCATAGCTAAAGCGATTGCACTCCATTTTTGCTTGCCAAGAAATGCCATTTAACTCAGCTGCACCCCTGCAACATGATGCGCATTTAAAAAATCTGTTGCCTGCATACGTTTTTTTCCAGGCATCTGAATCTCCAGCAAACGCAAGACACCATCCCCTGTACCTACATCTATATGCTTCTCATCATTTAAAATCAAGCCGGGGGTAACACGATTACTGCCGTCTATCACTTCGGCACGCCATACACGCATAATCTTATCCTGCAATTTTGTCTGTGCCACCGGCCAAGCATTTAAGCCACGTATCTGTCTAGACAATTCAAGCGCGGATCCGGTCCAATCTAACACTGACTCACTTTTTTCCAGCTTATGTGCATAAGTGACTAATGCTTCATTCTGTTTTTCAGGCTGTAACTGATTAGCCTGCATCAACTCTAATGTTTTGCGCAAGCCCTCTGCCCCCATAACTTTCATGCGATCATGTAATTCACTCGCGGTTTCATGCTCACCAATGGTAGATGCTGTTTTATGCAACATATCGCCGGCATCCAGCTTCTTGACTACGCGCATAATGGTAACACCGGTTTCTTTATCACCAGCCATAATCGCGCGATTAATTGGCGCGGCCCCACGCCAGCGAGGTAACAAAGAACCGTGGATATTAATACAACCCAGCCTGGGAATATCTATGACTTCCTGAGATAAAATTAACCCATAAGCCACAACCACCATTAAATCAGCATTCAGGCTTTTTAATTGGACAATATCGGCTTCCTGCTTCAGGTTGCCTGGTTGAAACACAGGAATGTCTGCGTTTAATGCCAGGCTCTTAACCGGGCCAGCCTGTAATTTCCGCCCACGCCCAGCCGGCCTGTCTGGTTGAGTATAAACCGCAACCACCTCATGCTTAGAGTCGAGTAACATTTGTAATGCTGGAACTGCAAACTCAGGTGTTCCCGAAAAAATAATTCTCATCTGTTTATTTTTCTCTTTTATGTAACTTATTCATTTTCTTTTTAATTCTTTGACGCTTTAAAGGCGACAGGTAATCGACAAATAGTTTACCTAGCAAGTGATCCATTTCATGCTGTATACAGACTGATAATAACCCCCCCGTTTCTATTTCAAACAACTTCCCATCTTTATCTAATGCACTCACCTTAATCTCTTCAGCGCGTTGCACAGGCTCGAAAACACCCGGCACTGATAAACAGCCTTCATCAGACTCTTCTTTCCCCGTCTGCTCAATAATCTCAGGATTGATTAAACAGAGCGGATGGTTTTTATCTTCACTGGTATCAATAACGATAATACGCTTATGTACATTCACCTGAGTGGCCGCCAAACCCACGCCACGCGCCTCATACATAGTCTCTAGCATATCATTAACCAGGCTCTTGATCGCTTTATCAACCTTCTTCACAGGCTCTGCAACAGTACGCAAACGCGGATCAGGGAACTCAAGAATTGACAAAATACCCACTAAACTCTCCTAACTATAATTATTTATGCATGGAATTTTATATGAATTTGGACAAAACCTAAACGACTATTGAAACTACCGAGGGTTAGACATGCAGCTAAGACAATAGATAATGGTCGCATTCCTTTTGATAATGTAGCAGATGAAGCTGTATTGTTGGGGTTGCTGCCTTGCTGTTTACAACAACCCTTTAATGGTGAGGAAATTAGGATGGACTTGATAACAAGGCCATAATAAAAAAGCCCGACCTCCTTTATAAGGGATCAGTCTTGCTTGTGTTGAAACCGAGGGCTGAAATTCATCGCTATAAAAACATACCGCCCTTATTTTCCGTATCAATTACAATGAAGCTTGCTATTGATATTAAGCTGAGATATTTATGTGTGGTCGATTTTACTTAACAGTGAGTCCAGAACAGCTGATAGACACTTTTCAGTTACCAGGATTGCCACACTATGAAACGAGCTACAACATCCCCCCAGGGCAAAAAATACTTACCATCGTCAAGCTGGATAATGACGGCTATAAAGCAGTTAATTTATACTGGGGGTTAATTCCACACTGGTCTCAAGACAACAAAGTCAGCCATCATTTAATCAATGCTCGTGCAGAAACACTAGCCGAAAAACCTGCATTCAGAACAGCATATAAACAGCGCCGTTGCCTGATACTAGCAAACGGATTTTATGAATGGAAACAGTCCAAGCATGGTAAACAGGCCTACTGTATTAGCCGTAAAGACAATCAACTAATTACCTTCGCTGGACTCTGGGAATACTGGGAGCATGGTACAGAAACTATTTATAGCTGTAGCATTATTACCCGGTCAGCTAATGAGTTGATAAAACCCATACACAAGCGAATGCCTGCTGTCATAGATAGTCAGCATTATAAAGACTGGTTAAATAAACAAGCGCTTCTGCAAACCACAGAACAACTATTAATAAGCGATGCATACCAGAACATAGAACTTAAGCCGGTAAGTAACTGGGTCAATAACCCACAACACAATGACCAGAAATGCCTGAGATAATATCTTATTTCAAAGCCTTATTAGCAAGCAGAGAGTAAGAGAGAGTAACGCTATTCAGCTATTAGCGAACCAATGGAACCACGGGGAGTCGCTATTTTTGCGAAAGCTAAAAACTTAACGCGACCGCTAATGCCTTCGGCGCCCCAGACGTCCTGCGTACGTGCCACTTCGCCACTACCATCGTAAACTCGGCGCTGGCCCAACTGACCCGGCTCCTTTATCCATGGTTGAAACGGTCATCACCCTAAAACCCAAAGATCAATGGCGTATAGGGATGACCTGGGACCAGCTGATTGCCGAAATGGATCAGAAATTACAATACCCCGGTATGCCTAATATCTGGTGGATGCCTATCCAGACCCGCACTGAAATGCTGGCGACAGGTATTCGTTCAGGGCTGGGCATTAAAGTCTTTGGTGACAATCTGGACGATATTGAGGCCAGTGCAGTCGCTATCGAACACGCCTTGCTAAATGATGAACGAACAGCACCTCATACCCGTAGCGCTTTTGCCGAACGGTTAACCGGTGGTTATTATATTGATTTCAGCATCGACAGGGATAAAATCGCCCGTTATGGCTTAACTGTCGATGATGTGCAAGAAGTGCTTAGCGCCGCTGTTGGTGGATTGACGGTGTCAAAAACCATTGAAGGACGCGAACGTTATGACATCAATTTACGTTATGCCCGTGATTTTCGTGACAATCCCGAAGCCTTGAAACAAGTCCTGGTACCAACACCCAGTGGTGCACACGTTCCTTTGAGTCAATTAAGCAAACTTGAATTTATCAATGGTCCGCCCATGCTTCGAAATGAAGCAGGAGAACTGGTCTCATTGATATTTGTTGATGTCAAAGATATTAGCTTTGTCGATTATGTTACCGTAGCCCAACAGGTTGTTGATGAAAAAGTAACTCTGGCACAAGGTGTCAGAGTCGAGTGGGCTGGGCAGTTTAAATACTATGAGCGGGTTAAAGAAACACTCAAAATACTGGTTCCCGTCACCTTATTGATTGTCTTCCTTATGCTATTTATTAATCACGGCTCACTAGTCGAAACCCTGATTATTTTATTAGCCATTCCTTTTTCACTGATCGGTGCCGTTTGGCTATTATATTTACTGGAATACAATCTGAGCATTGCCGTCTGGGTTGGTATGATTGCACTGGCAGGACTGGCCGCCGAAATGGGCATATTGATGTTGCTCTATCTGGATTTAAGCTATCGCCAGCGCATAGCTGACAATCGTTTACACACCCAACAGGATCTTACCGAAACCATTGTTGATGGTGCAGCACGTCGTATACGACCCAAGCTGATGAGTGGTATGACCACATTAATAGGGCTAACACCTATTTTATGGCGAACAGGCACAGGGGCCGATGTCGTGAAGCGAATTGCTGCGCCGATGGTAGGCGGTATGGCCTCGACATTACTGTTGGTCTTAATTGTTTTCCCCACCATTTATTCTTATTGGAAAGGATGGAAACTTTAGTAGATAGGGCACTGACTCCTTTTTTTATCTCTTGTTTTCCCTTGTAAGTAATAGAAGAAAACAATATGCTATTATCCCCGCTTATGCTAAATCTTGTTTTGTAGTCACATTAAAAATCAAGCGGGCTAACCCCCTGATTCACGCTTGAGAGTTTTTTTGAGTCTGTATTACAAAAAAGTATTTGAAGTCATCTACCTTTCAGGAACGGGGAGAATTAGAACCACTATAAGTAGTAAACAAACTCTAACTTTAATGCATAGTATTATGGTTAGCTCCCATTATAAACCCGCATTAAACTGACTTGTTAGTCACTTTCTATCATTACTGAGCCGCAAGATGAATAAAAAAATTGAATTATTATCGCCTGGCGGCGATGTTGAATCCATTAAAGCAGCCGTTATTGCAGGTGCTAATGCCGTGTATTGTGGTTTAGTTAATTTCAATGCTCGCAACAGAGCATCTAATTTGTCTTTTGACGATTTAGATGGAATTTTACGCCTCGCTCACCAGTACGATTGTGAGGTATTTCTGACCCTAAACGTGGTTATTTTAGAGCAAGAAATGGCGAGTTTAATTAAGATTCTAAACAAACTCGTTAACACCAAAATCGATGGTATTATCGTGCAAGATTTGGGCGTTTTCAATTTAGTAAAAAAACACTTCCCTACGTTAAATGTTCACGCTTCAACACAGCTAACAACACATAACGAAGGGCAAATTAAGTTTCTTGCAAAATTAGGCGCAACACGACTTAACTTGTCGCGAGAACTTAATATCAACGAAATAAAATCACTAACCTCAGTTGCCCATCAACATGACCTGTTAAGCGAAGTTTTTGTACATGGTGCTTTGTGCGTAGCTTTTTCTGGTCAGTGCTATTCTAGCTCAGTGAGCGTAGGTAACTCGGGCAACCGTGGCAGTTGCAGCCAAGCCTGTCGCGATGAATATGAAGTGACAGAAACAGGTAATATCTATCCTCTTAACCTAAAAGATAATTCTGCCTATTTTGATCTTCCGGCACTCGTTGATGCAGGGGTTGACTCTCTAAAAGTTGAAGGTCGAATCAAAAATGCACACTATGTCTATACCGTCGTTGACACTTGGCGTAAACAAATCGACACGTTTGAACAGTCGGGACAATTACAAAATGATGATTCTAACTTACATCATGTTTTTAACCGCGACTTTACCAACTCTTTTTTAACCGGTAATCTCACCAAAGATATGTTTATCGACAGCCCGCGTGATTACAGCCTTAAACATGCGGTAAAAGAAAGTAAAGTGGTTTTATTAAAAGATATCGAGCAAGTTAAGAACAATCATTATCAGCAAAAAAACCTTCTGGGTGATGAACTTGCTGAAAAAATAAAAGACCTTAGCATTGCCAAACCAAGTATTTCTTTATCTTTTTCAGGCCATCTGAACGAACCATTAAGCTTAATTATCATCGTAGGTGATAACGATAAAACGCATACGCTACAAACAGAATCCACACTAAGCCCTGCCCAGCAATCACCCATTAATCAGACTGCCTTAGAGAAATCATTCAAAAACTTTGCTTTCAATAATTTTGACATTAATGATTTTAATTGCACGGCCTTGGGTGAAAATTTAAGCGTTCCCTTTAAGGAAGTAACCACACTTAAAAACCAAGCGACTTTATTACTCAATAATTCTGCCAAAATAATTCCTCACGTCGATATTCCCGAATTAGTTAAGCACAAAAAACTCTCTGACAAGCCGAGCTTATCAATTTTAATAGCCGATATAAAAGATCTATTCTTATGTGATTTAACCGATGCAGATGTGTATTTCAAATTACCTGAAAGTCTAAAAAAAGGCTGCAATAAACACATCGATATTTTATTAAATAATCCACGTTTAATTCCGTGGTTCCCTGCAGTTTTAATTGGCAAAGATTATGACGAATCAGTACGGATTTTAGAACAGGTTCGTCCCAAACGACTTGTCAGCAATAACACTGGGATTGCATACAAAGCGTTTGAAATGGACATTGAGTGGATTGCTGGCCCCTTTTTAAACACCACCAATTCCTATGCCTTATTAACCCTACAAGAAGAATTAAACTGTGCGGGTGCTTTTATTTCAAACGAAATAAACCGCTTACAAATCAAAAAAATCGCACGACCTAAAAACTTCAAATTGTTATACAGCATTTATCACCCTATTTTAATGATGACCAGCAGACAGTGCTTCTTCCAGCGTACTGTCGGCTGTGACAAACCCAGTATTGAAGATGGCTGTATGCTGAAATGCGAAAAATCAACCACTATCACCAACACTAAGGGGGTTTCTTTTGCCATTGATAAACAAAAAGGTGGCTACCCTAGCATCTATAATGACGAGCAGTTTTTAAATGTCGACATCGTGAATGATCTTGGCGATTTATTTGATGAATTTTTTATTGATCTCACTGACATTGGTTCAGGATCTAAAGCAGATCCAGACAAAGCACAATTAATTAGTCAATTTGAAAATATCCTAAACGGTGATGAGATAGCCCAGCAAAACCTTCACCAAATGGTGGCACTATCGACTAGCAATCAATACAGAAAAGGACTGTAAATAGCCCATGGGTTGTACACAAATAGCACACTCTTTATGACACAGCCCATACTGTACTCCCTGCAAAACTGCCCCTATGCAATGCGCGCCAGACTTGCCATTTTAATGTCTGAACAAACCGTATTAATTCGCGCTATTGTGATGCAAAACAAGCCTGCTGAACTATTAGCGCTTTCCCCAAAAGGCACAGTGCCCGTTTTAGTGTTGGGTACGGAGGCTCACGCTCAGGTTATCGATGAAAGTCTAGATATTATGTTATGGGCTCTAAATATTAGTGACCCTAACAATTTACTTTATGCAGAAGATGCAAAAGCATTGCCTGAAATGCTGACAATCATTAATGAAAATGACCAACAATTTAAACCCACTTTAGAACGCTACAAACGTGCCAAACGTTTTCATGAAGATAATGAAGAAGAATGCCGCCTACAATGTGAACCTTTTATACAGGCATTAGAACAACGCTTGTCACAACACCTATTTTTAATGGGCTCTACACCCAGCTTGCTTGATTTTGCATTATTACCTTTTGTGCGGCAGTTCTCTCGAGTCAATCGACAACACTTCCGTGATGGCTCTTATACTTATTTGAAAAACTGGCTAAAACACCATTTACAAAGCCAGTTATTTTCCAAGGCTATGCTTAAATATCCATTATGGCTAGAGACATATGAAGAAAACAGACTGGGTAAGCCAGCATCTTTAGAATTAAGGGGACCCTCAACCTGCCCCTAAGCTCAGAACTAATTCGCAATTCGGAACTGACCGCATTGTTTTCATTAGTTTTCTTCCAGTTTTTTATTTATCGGCACACTCTAACAAAAAAAGCGACATGGAAAAACCATGCCGCCTTTTTTAGTTTGCCTCCCTACCGCTAATTGATACACAGTAATAACGGCTATCAAACTCAAACCCAATTTTTTAGGGTTGGGTTGGGTCAGATTAAATACACTTTTTCTTACGGTACTATTGTTCCGACATTAATATTGCCAGCCACGTTACAAGGGACCGCCTTTATGCGATATACATTCTTTATATCCCCTTTGTTGAAATCAAAGTGCATATTAGCTCCGGAACACCAGTTGTTATAGGTATTTGCAGCTGAATATCCTGAACCTAAAGTATATTCATTGAGGCATTGAGATCCAAAATAGCTGGTTTGAGCCGAGGCTACTTTCGCTAAGATGT